>Ga0075125_10001105_pt1 | contig 12725 bp, 15 predicted proteins | sample AntAceMetag02UKN_FD_69810 | JGI IMG/M metagenome (GOLD analysis project Ga0075125, IMG submission 69810) | Saline lake microbial communities from Ace Lake, Antarctica - Antarctic Ace Lake Metagenome 02UKN | ecosystem: Environmental > Aquatic > Non-marine Saline and Alkaline > Saline | place... | reverse complement strand
TGAGTAATGGAGAGTAAAGAAGTAATAAAACATTTAGAAGAAAGACAATCATTAAACGCTAAAGATGGCACACATTATAAAAGATACGCTAAAGCAATAGAGCTTATATCTCAGAATGAAGAACTAAAGAAAACGATAAATGCAGAAGCAACACAAATAGCTAACCTTTCTTCTGACTTGGGATATTTCAAAGGTAAAAGCGATGGGCTAGAACAAGACCTTAAAGACAACTACATAAAGAAATCAGACATTACAGTTATTGCACAAGGGGATTCAAGAAGGATAGTATTAAATAATGAAACTGACTTTGAGGAACTTAAGAAACATGGCTACATAAAGAAGAAAAAACTGCCAGAAAATGAAGTCGCTGAAAAAGTGTAATATTCCCATATTTATGGAAATATAGCATAGTAGCGATTTTAACCGATTATAAAAAGGACCAACTAAAACAAGACCTTAAAGACAATATTAAGGAAGAGGAGGAAAAAGAATGAAAAGTTTAGTGGTAGGATTAGGAGAAATTGGAGGAGCATTACACAAAGTTTTAGAGAAGGAATATGGTGGCAAGGAAGTATTTGGATTTGATACGAAGGGTAATTGTGTGATGACCAAAGAAAAAATAGATATTTTACACATATGTATACCAGGGTCTAAAGATTTTATACCGAGAGTTAATCACTACGTTGACACTATCAAGCCTAAATATACTGTTATTCATAGTAGTGTGCCAGTAGGTACAACAGAAAAGATCAAGGGTATGAGTTTCCACAGTCCGGTGCGTGGTAAGCACCCTCATATGGAAGAAGGACTTTTAAAATATGTTAAATATTTATCGTTTGATGGCCACGATTATGAGAACGCACAGGAATTAGACAGGTATTTTTCTAAAGCAGGGATCCGATGTAAAATAATGCCGGATACCAAGTCAACTGAACTTGGAAAACTCCTGGCTCTTGCGAGATATGGAGTATATATTGCTTTTGCTAAAGAACAAGAGGCTATATGCGAGCATTTTGGTGTTGATTACCACAAAGCCGTAACAGATTTTGAGTCCACTCGTAATGAAAATGTAGGCGAAGAGTTACAACAGCCCCTATTATTTCCTTTTCAAAATTATGTGGGGGGACACTGTACGATAGAGGATATGGAGATCGTCCTCGGACAGTACCCCACACCTTTAATGCAAGAAGCCTATAATATAGGAAGGAACACTAAAGTTTGGGGGGAATGTAACATCTACAAGTCTGCAAAGATAGGCAAGGGGTGTAATATAGGTTGTGGCTGTGAAATTGGCGAGAATGTTGTCATAGGCAATAGCGTGAGAATAGGTGCAGGGTGTTTCATACCTGAAGGTGTAACGATAGAAGATGGTTGTTTTATCGCGCCTGGAGTTTATTTCTCAAATGACAAACACCCACCAAGTAGTAAAAAAGAGTGGGGTAAGATACTTGTCCGGGAGAGTGCAGTTATAGGTATGAGAGCCACCATACTCCCAGGGGTAACGATAAGTGAACGTGCTTTGATAGGCGCCGGATCAGTAGTTACTAAAGATGTAGGAGTGGATGAAAAATGGTATGGCAATCCAGCAACACAACATGGTGAGGTAAAAAATGCCTGATATGAAATCTGAAATAGAAAAATGGTGTAAAGATAATAAGTTTAAGAAGGAGGTGAATGAAAATGAGAGACTTTCTGACAATGAAAGAAGTGGCAGACATTCTGGGTGTCCACCCGGTAACAATAAATCGATACTGTAAACAAAAAAGGCTGACGTACTACCAAGTTGGTTGTCGTAAGCGATTTACTAGGGAAGACGTCGAACAATTTATCGAAGGAGCAAAATGTCATGCAAAAGAAAATAGCGGAGATCCCTTCAACGCTAGTTAAATGCGTTGAAACATATGCCCAAGCGGGATACGCTACTTTTGCAACCACTGAAGAAAAGAAGCCGGCTAACGGCTTTGGGTGGAAACAGGCACAGGTTGATACCGCTCCGAACATGATGAAATATCCTTACGGCCAGTTTGGTGTTAAGTTAAAGGCCGACGATCTTGTCATAGACCTGGATCCCAGGAATATGAAGGGTAGAAAAGTCTGGGCGGAACTGAAACAACAAGTGTCTGTACTCCATGAACTTCAATTGCAGGCAACAATAGTGCGTACCGGTGGGGGCGGGTTACATATATATTTAAGGAAACCACCTGACTTTAGTATTAGGAAAAGTCTTAAAGAATTTCCTGGTATTGATTTCTTGTCGGAAGGCGCGTACGTTATAGGCGCTGGCTCCGTGGTTAATGGTAATGCTTATACCTTTCTTACGCCACCGTTTATGGTAGCAGAGGCACCAGGAGGCCTTCTTAATTTAATTAAACGCCGGGTCGTTGACCTGGGCGAGCATAATCATAAAGGCTTTAGTGATGAGCAGGATAATATTGATAGGTTTATTGAATACCTAGAGAACCTTGCACCCGTCGCGATCCAGGGAGAAATGGGAGACGAAACTACATATAAGGTAGCGTGCCGTGGCCGGGACAATAATCTGTCCACGCAGAAAACCTTTGAACTTATGATCCGGTACTATAATCCAAAGTGTCAACCTATGTGGGAGCAGAACGAACTGCAACGCAAGGTATCCAACGCGTATAACTATAATGAAGCGCCTCCGGGGACCAGGGATCCAAAGGTAGCACTTCCGGACATGAGTAAAGAAGATGATCCGAACTTATGGCAAAAGGACTTAATAAAAGCCAAGAGCGGAGCGTATCAGAAGACACTGAAGAACTGTAAGCTGATGATAAAACACGAGATAGGTATCAAAGGTATGTTTACCTATAATGCTTTTAATGAACGGCTCGAGATCAAAGGCCATGTACCCTGGGAAAAGGATCGGATTAATAGATACAACGCTATTGACGATCGGGAAGTAGACAGTATCCGGGTGCATTTAGATGAGAAATTTTTTGTTGACTTCCCGACGCCTGTTGTATGGAAGGCAGTTGACCTAGTCGCGGCCGGGAATGCCTATCACCCTATTAAAGATGTCCTGGAGATTTATAAATGGGACAGCGTACCGCGCATCGACAACTGGCTAGAAACTTATTGCGGGGCTGCTGACACTGAACTTAATAGAAAAATGGGTCGTAAGGTATTGGCCGCTATGATCGCCAGGATATATAACCCGGGATGCAAGTTTGACTATGTCCTAGTTCTTGAAGGTATACAGGGTATAGGTAAGAGTACAACTTGCGAAATACTGGGCGGGGAATGGTATGGAGATGCGCCTATCGATCCAAAAGACAAGGATTGCATACCCTATATACATTCTAAATGGGTAATTGAAATGTCCGAGATGGTTACAACGCGTAAAACAGAGGCAGACAGACTAAAGAATTTTATATCACGCCGGGAAGACGATGTGAGACTGCCATATGCTAGAGCAAGACAAAGATTTCCAAGACAATGTATATTTATAGGAACAATTAACCCGGACGACGTAGGTTACCTTACAGATACCACTGGAAACCGACGGTTTTGGCCGGTATACTGTGCTAAATTTGATTTAGATGGCCTGAAAAGGGACAGAGAACAGCTATTAGCAGAGGCGGTCGTCCTTTACAAGGCCGGTGAGAGCCTCACATTGCCATATGAATTGGTACAAGAGGCTGAAACTGAAGCACATAAGAGATTAACTGACGATCCCTGGCAGAATATCATTGAAGACTGGGGCGTTACTAATCTGGAAGAGACGTCTGTAACAACGCAGTATGTATATAGGAACGTATTGAGTGGTACTTTAAATGGTATGCACTCCGGCCACCTGCGGCGGGTTGCCCAGGCACTGAAGAATCTGGGGTGGATCAAACAGCGCGGGGTTAAAGGCTTAGAATATACCCGGCCTGTAAAAGTGGAAGGAGAAAAATAATGGCAGATAGAGCGGAAGAATACGCGGCAGACGAAATAACATGCCCCTATTGTGGAGATGAATTGGGCGATAGCTGGGAGTGTCCGGACGAAGATGAAATAGAATGTGGCGCTTGCGGTAAAAAATTTACATATACTAGAGATATCTCAGTTTCGTATCGGTGTATGGGCGATTGTATTCTCAATGGAGAAGAACACGATTACGAATGGGTAGACACCAGTAATGGCGGAGCATATTTCTGTAATAAATGCCCAGAAATTAAGTTGAAAGGTAAAAAAGGACACGAAAATGAAAAAGAAAAATGTCCTGAGTGCGGGGGCAATTGTTCTCCTGAATGTGGACTTCATCCTAAAGGCTGTATTTACGGGGGGCTTTCAAAAGGATATTGGTTAGTTGTTGAGGGGTGTACTCTTTCACATGGGGAGGCAGATGAGAATAATTAAAGATACATACGAACAACTATATGATTTTCAAAAAGAAGGCGTGGATTTTTTGTCCAAAGCACGCTCTGCGCTCCTCGCCGATGATGTCGGAACAGGTAAGACGGCGCAGGGCATCCACGCCTGTCAACAAGTTGGTGCTAAAAGTATACTTGTAATATGTACGGCAAGTATTAAATATAACTGGAAGAAGGAAGCAATAAAGTGGGGGTACGATGAACGAGACATACATATACTCGACGAAAAGAACATCCAAGAAATGCCAAGGGAGGGGATGTTCATCATTAACTACGATCTCTGCTGGAGGAAAGGGTACATACGATATCTCCTTAAACGGAGTTACGATGTTCTCATTTGTGATGAGGGACATTATCTCAAAAACCACAAAGCTAAACGAACTAAGGCAGTGTACTTGTCAAACGGATACGCTGATCTGTCGACTTACAGATGGATGATGACAGCTACACCGGTACTTAATAGACCAGTAGAACTTCATTCAATGTTGAGCAAGCTATGCCCGGATAGACTGGGCGGCTACTTAAATTATATAGCCTACACACAAAGGTATTGCGAGGGTAAAAATGGAAAATGGGGGTATGAAGCAAATGGAGCAGAGAATTTGGATGAACTCGCGGGGCGATTGGAGGGTTTCATGCTCAGACGAACACGGGATGTGTTACCTGACAAAACCCTCCAGAAAATCTATATGCCCTTTAGTAAAGACATTGAGCGGTACTTGTTTACTGGAGAAGAATCCGAATCCATTAGACGTAAAATTGGGATCGGTAAGGTTGTACCCAGTGCGGAACACATCAAAAATATCCTGGAGTCGGAAGATAAGATCGTGGTATTTGCGTATCATACAGATGTTATCCTCGGGCTTGAAGATGCACTTAAAGAATTTAACCCTGTAGTATTGAGAGGTGCCACACCAAGTAAAGACAGACAAAAGGTAGTTGATAATTTTGTAGAAAAAAAATCTTGTAGAGTATTTATAGGACAGATTCAAGCGGCAGGTGAAGGTATTGATGGCCTTCAGCACGTAGCCAGCATGGCGGTGTTTGTGGAGATAGCCCACACGCCAGGTATTATCAAGCAGGCTATAGGTCGTTTATATAGGGAAGGACAAAAGCGTCCGTGCCTATTCCAGTTCCTTCTTGTTGAGGGGACAGTGGACGAACAGGTGTTGAGTAACACTCTGTTCAAGGACAAAAACATCAAGACAATAATGAAGGATGATAAGTTAGGGCTAGACTTTAATCCAAAAAAGAAGGAGAACAAAATGGCTATGGAACAGGAACTAAAACGAATAGCGGACGCTTTGGAGAAGATCGAGGTAGCAATATCGATCGTTGGCGTCCCAAGTATGACAGTGGGAACGCAGGCCGACGCGACCCTGGCAGTACCGACGGTACCGACAGTACCGGCGGCTAAACCCTCTGTAAAGAAGGCAGCGCCAGCGAAGAAAGCGGCACCAGCTAAAAAGGTAGAGGCTAAACCCGCAGAAGTAGTTGCAGCGCCAGCTATCACTGCCGAAGCATATCAGGCAGAGATGAAAGCAGCAGCAGCGAAGATCAGTACACAGTCAGAGGATCCGGCAAAGACGAATGCGTTGTTCGCCAAGTTGCAGGGTGAGTTTAAAGCGAAGTTCCCAGCGAACGAACATGTATTTGCGGTCGAAGCTAAAGACTACGAAGCAGTGCGTACCCTGGTGAGCGCGTTCTTAACAAAAGAAGGAGTAGTATAATGAGGGAGTTAAATATTGGGACTAAAAAATACACTGGAGTTGTAGTAATGGATGAGCCAGGTGCAGGTAACGCGTGTCACGAATACGAAGTAAGAGACTGTGAAGACGTTGGGTGCGTTCCTGGCAAAGTGTTAGGTAAAGTTTCTTTTCAGAATGGCCCCATTAAAGAAGCCGGAGTTAATGGTGTGATGAATGAAGATCTCATTGCTATTGTAATCGACAGAATGGATGGTTTCCAATCTGGTGATTATAGATGCAGAGAAAACGCCATAGCCAAAACAAAACTCGAGGAAGCATTGTTGTGGTTGAGGAAAAGAACGATGGACAGAGAAGCCCGTGGAGTAGAAGGCACTAATGTTGTATAAAAAGGAGAAAAAATAATGGAGAAGCAAAAATTTAAAGTAAATGATTGGGTAAAACCTATAGGGTCTGATAATGATTCTATTAAAGCACAGGTTATTTCTACTCTGGTTGAGACTTGCCCAGGAGGTACCCAGTACCATTATCACATCAGGGTATACACTAGAGTAGAAAGTCTTCGTATGAAACAGGAGTGGTTTCCCAACAAGGACTATTCTAAATTTAATCAATGTGAGTTGATTAAATATGTAAAGCCACCTAAAGAAAAGGAGAAAAAATAATGGGACATTCAATCGTCAGTCCGTCAGGGGCGGCACGATTCTTTGCATGTCCCGGAAGTGTTACTGCCCAGGCGAAGATAGATATTATTGAGCCATCAAACCCGGCTGCTCTCGAGGGTATTGCTATCCATGAGTTAGCGGCCGACTGTTTGAAACATGACATCGATCCCTACGAAAAGATCGGCGAAACTATTGCGGTAAAGAATAACTTTAAGGAAGTCATTGAGTTTACAGTAACAGATGACTTTGCTTTCGCGGTGCGTATGTACCGTAACACTATCCTATCCATACTATCGGAGCATGGTTTGAATCAAAAAGCGTTACAAGTTGAGGTTAATTTCAAACTCCCGGAAGTGGATAAGAAGGCCAAGGGTACCTATGACTGTTCCTTCGTGGCCGGAGACACGCTATATGTCTTCGACTTAAAGGGCGGCCGTGGTATTGTTGTGAGTCCGGAAGAGAATAAGCAGTGCATGTACTATGCTTTGCGCCCATACCTGGACGCGAAGATGTTTATAGGCCGGGTGGTTATAGGTATCATTCAACCCAGGGCGAAGGAAGGCGAGTTCATAAAGATGTGGGAGACTACACCTAAAAGACTCAATGACTTTGCGTTAGAGTTGAAGCGTGCTATTAGCCTGACCCGTGTACCAAACCCGGACATCAAAACCGGTGAGCATTGTAGATTTTGTAAGGCCCAGGGTACTTGTGGTACTATGCAGGAGAGCATAGTTAAGAGTGTAGAACTGGTGGCCCCGGGTATAACAAGTGTGTTCCCGCGTGTTTCGGATTTAACTCCGGAACAAATTGGGAATGCGTTACCTTCCCTTGAGATACTAAAGGGATTTATAAGTAACCTAGAAGGGTATGCGTTTTCTCTGGCGTCCGCAGGGCAGGACATACCAAACTATTCGCTAACGCGAAGTAAAAAACAAAGGAGGTACAAAGACGAGCAGGCAGTAATCGAACAGTTCGGTGGAGAACTGGGCGATGATCTCTATGGTGCGCGCAAGGTCCGGACACCGGCGCAGCTAGAAAAGATCGTGGGCAAAGAGAAGTTAAGTGACTTCGTATTTGTCCCGGAAGGTGACATTAAATTGGTGCCGACCAAAGAAGCAAAGGATTTTATTTCGCGCAGTGTGGAAGAAGTCTTTAAAGATGTAGAACTTGATTAGAACAGTAGAACAAAAAGGAGAACTAAAATGAGTATTTCAAAAGCAACACCTATCGGAAGGGCGTCCTTCCCAAATTTAAGTAAACCAGATCAGTATAATAAGTATTCACTATCTATGTTGTTTCCAAAATCAGATCCTAAAGTCATGGAGTTTGCGAAGTGGCTGAAGGGCGCCGTTACTAAAGAAGCTATCGGAGTTGCAGGAGAGGCAGGCCTTCAGGCCGCCCTGGCTGACTTCACTAACTTCAAAGATGGTGATGATGTGAGTGCTTTCAAAACGTATCGCGCAGAGTACGCTAATCATTTCGTTTTGAACGTCAGTCGTAAGACAGAGTTCGGCAAGGTCTGTACGGTCAACAGAGATAAACAACCAATTGACCCGTCAGAAATCTATGCAGGCTGTAACGTACTAGCTTTCATCGATGTGTTTGGGTACAAGTACGGCGCGAAGAAGAGCGTCAGCGTAGGCGTACAGCATGTGATGAAGACAGGAGAGAACACATCTTTCGCATCTACCGGAGTTAAGGTAGACGATGCGTTTGCCGGACTGGACATCCCGGCAGAAGGTACAGCGGAAGCCGCACCAGCAGCAGAAGCACCAGTAGCAGGTCAAACAGCAGCACCAGCACCAGTAGCAGCACCGGCAGCAGCAGCAGCAGCTAAACCCGTAGCAGATCCATTCAGCGGGGTGTAATGTGAAAGTTTACATTGATTTTGAGACAAGATCAGAAGTGGACATTTGGGAGTCGGGTGCGTGGATTTATTCCGCGCACCCTTCAACCAAAGTTCAATGTATTGCGTATGCAGTAGATGACGGACCTGTACTGGTGATTCCCGGGGACCGTATGCGGGACAAAACTTTTGTTGCGATACAAGAACTAATGTCTTTGATTATTAATCCAGAAGTTCTGTTTATCGCTCATAATGCTTTTTTTGAGCGATCTATATGGAAAAACATTATGGTTAAACAATATCGCGCACCCTCTATTCCGGTTCATAGATGGCGTTGCACTATGGCAAAAGCATGTGCATACGGATTACCTAAAGCCCTAGAGAAAGCGGCCAATGCTTTAGGACTGCCTCAACGTAAAGATAAAGTAGGTAGACAAATCATGTTACGCATGGCCAAGCCATTGAAGAAGGGGGGAAATACTTATGATGAAGACCCAGACCATTTTAAAATATTACATGAATACTGCCGGCAAGATGTGCGAGTCGAAAGAGATCTTGACAACGCCCTGCCGGATCTCTCAGACAAAGAACAAGAGATATGGTTCTATGACCAGCTTATCAACACGCGCGGCCTTCATGTTGACATGTCTACGGTTGAGAACTTTATTGAAATCCTCGAATGTAAAACCGATTCACTTAACAAGGAACTCATTAAACTTACCGGAGGCAAAGTAACTAAGGGAACACAAGTTGCTTCGATGAAACTATTTTTAAAAGAGGGTGGGGTAGACATGCCCTCTCTAAATAAACAGGCTGTAACAGAGGCTATTAAAGAAGGGAAATTAAGTAAAGATCAAGTACAGGTTCTCCGGCTCCGGCAACAGTTAGGAAAATCATCGCTCGCTAAATACAGAAAACTGACTAATGCTGTTGACGAAGAAGGAATATTGAGAGATTGTTTTGTATATCATTCTGCATCTACCGGAAGGTGGGGCGGTAAGTTAGTACAACTTCAGAACCTACCTAAAGGTATGGAGACTGATACAGATAAAGCGATCGATGATATCAATCGCCTGGGGTATCCGACAGTGGAGATGATGTATCCCGGAAAACTTATGGACGTACTATCCAGTTGTATCCGAGGTATGTTTGTGCCTGCGGAAGACAAAGAACTTTATGTAGTAGACTACGCATCAATAGAAGCGCGAGTTGTTATGTGGCTCGCCGGGGAGGAGAAAGGCCTTGCAGAATTTCAAGCGACAGACAAAGGAACAGATGAAGACATCTACGTTAAGATGGCACAGAGAATCTATGGAGACTTGTGTCTCACAAAGAAATCTAATCCAGAAAAACGACAACTTGGTAAACAGGCGATCCTGGGATGTGGTTTTGGCATGGGTGCTAACAAGTTTCGGATCACCTGCGCAAGCTATGGGATCAATGTATCCGAACCCGACGCCACACGAATCGTTGATCTTTACCGAGCAACATACTTTAATGTGAAGAACTATTGGTATGATACAGAGCGGGCTATGATGAGGGCCTTTGAAAAGCCCGGAGAACTTTCAGTGCAGGGCAAGGTGAGATGGATATACATCAAGGAAAGGGACGCGATCTATTGCAAGCTGCCATCCGGGAGAATCCTCACATACATGTCCCCGAAGCTAGAAGAGAACCGGTTTGGTAATCTAGGTATGACTTTTATGACAGAGATTACAAGTCAATGGGTCCGAAGGGACACATACGGTGGATTACTGGTAGAAAATATCACCCAGGCTACGGCTCGCGATCTCATGGCCTACAGCATACCTAAATTAGAAGTGGCTGGATTCCCAACCCTGATGCACACCCACGATGAGATCGTGTCAGAGAGGCCTATTGGAGAGGGAAGAATTTCAGAGATGATAGAAATTATGTGTGAAATACCTGAATGGGCGGTCGGGTGTCCGATTGTTGCGGAAGGGTTCACAACTCAACGATATAAGAAGGGGTAGATATGAAAGTATTAATAGCCTGTGAGGAGAGTCAAGCTGTAACAAAAGAATTTAGAAAATTAGGTCTTGAGGCTTTTTCCTGCGACATTCTTCCCTGTAGTGGAGGGCACCCCGAATGGCACATACAATGGGATATAACCCCCATTCTACAAGATAAATGGGATATGATAATTGCCTTTCCTCCCTGCACTCATTTAGCTGTTAGTGGTGCAGCTTGGTTTGAACAAAAGAGAAAAGACGGCCGCCAACAACAAGGCATAGATTTTTTTATGTTATTTGCTAATTGTAAATGTGAAAGGATGGCTATTGAAAACCCGATAGGTATTATGTCTACTGTTTGGAGAAAACCAGATCAAATAATTCAACCGTATGAGTTTGGGGGTTCTTTTAGTAAAAAAACTTGTCTTTGGCTAAAAGGACTTCCTAAACTTAAACCAACTGAAATTGTCGATAAAGGTGAGCAAATTAAATATAAAAGTGGAAAGTCTATGCCTAAATGGTATGCCGACGCATTTAAACTGCCCCCAAAAGAAAGATCAAGAGTAAGGAGTCAGACTTTTCCAGGCATAGCAAAGGCGATGGCAGAACAGTGGAGTAACTTTAGTTGCCCGAAATGTCCGGTTACTGCAGAAGTATCTCTGCCATTTAAAGAGGAGGAATAATGTCGGCAGGAACTTATGCCTTTAAGTTTAACGACAAGAAAAGAAACTGTGCGACTTGTGGTAAGAGATACAAACCAAAAGCACCTAATCAAAAACACTGTGACAAATGCAGGAGGAAACGATATGTTAGTGATGGGAGTAGATCCAGGAAAAACTGGGGCGATAGCGTGTATTGATGATGGTATTCTAAAATGGGTTCTTCCTTTCAAAGGAGACATTGACCTTTGTAGAAAGATTGGATATCGTGGAGTCACCTATTTTATAGAGCGAGTAACAGCCTCCCCACAGATGGGAGTAGTAAGTGCCTTTACCTTTGGTAAGTGGGCAGAAGCAGTAGAATGTTCTGCTATTCTATCAGATTCTCCGGTGCATATGGTAAGACCTCAAGTATGGCAGAATGCTATAGGCGTATACTCTCAAGGAGATAAGAGCAAACTATACGAACACGCTAAAAGATTATTCCCAGAACAGTACGTAGAGAAAAAATTTAATAAAGACACCAGCGACTCGGTACTCATAGCATACTATGGATGGCGATACCTGGTAAACCAGGAGGAAAAATGATTAAAACGTCAACCGAAAAGCCCCCAAACTGGAACAAATTGGTCAAACTATTTGGTGTTAAGTGGGGAGATGTTGTTGTGACCTGGGGAGACACGTGCTATTGTAAGCATCCAGTACGCCCGGATCTCCTTGCCCACGAGTCTATCCATATGGGGCAGCAGGTAAATCCTAAAAGGTGGTGGAAGAAATACTATAAGGACACCAAATTTAGAATCGAACAGGAGATAGAGGCATACAGGGCGCAGTATGCTTTTGTAAAGAGGAACAACAAAGATAGAAATGCGATCTTTAGGTTTGGCGATATTCTTGCACGGGACCTATCAGGTCCAACATATGGTAAGTGCATTAGTTTTAGTGACGCTTTTGATGCAATAACAAAATAGGGAGGAAAAATGAAAATTTTATTGATAACATTGATAGGCTGTATTTTATCCGGTGTGTTATACCGGCTAGGAGGCGCAGCAAAGAAAGGGGATTGGTTAGATTTTTTAAGAAACACAAAGACCCGGGACTGGGGCTGTCCTTTAGTTATTATAGGAATGGCAAATCTATTTGGCATAAGTATAGCATGGTACTGGCAGCTATTATCTTTTGGATTAATGTGGGCGGCGCTTACAACCTATTGGGATGAGATCTTTGGTTATGATAATTTCTATGCTCACGGTCTTATGGTGGGATTAGCTTGTGTCCCTTTCGCTATCGCATTTGGTGGATGGATTTGGTTCTGGCTAATTATTCGTGCAATTATATTAGGTGCAATGATGGGTATTTGGTGTGACATATTTAGTTACGACATAACAGAAGAAGTTGGTAGGGGTGCTTTTATAGCATTAACTTTACCAGTTTTATTCGTGGGATTAATATAGGATGAGACCAAGAAAAGGATACGGATTTCCCGAAGCAAATGAT
>Ga0075125_10001103_pt1 | contig 12729 bp, 14 predicted proteins | sample AntAceMetag02UKN_FD_69810 | JGI IMG/M metagenome (GOLD analysis project Ga0075125, IMG submission 69810) | Saline lake microbial communities from Ace Lake, Antarctica - Antarctic Ace Lake Metagenome 02UKN | ecosystem: Environmental > Aquatic > Non-marine Saline and Alkaline > Saline | place... | reverse complement strand
GCAACCATCTACTGCGACGGTGGATAATTATGACAAATCTGCTATCATTGGCACGATGAGATTCGGTTGCACAGCAACAGCAAGGGTTGATACAGACCTATTCTATGATGAGATAAAAGTCAGTACTACATATCCACTGCCATATCTACCAACTCCATCAGATGAGTTGCCCACTGGCGATAGGACTGTGGTTCTATTTAAAGAAGGTAATAGTGATTCTGCCGGAGTTGCATCATACGCATGTGAGCAACTTGATATCCCACTTGCGATGAGAATACCGTTGCCTAATGCTACCACTACTGAAGCCGCTGCTAGTTATGCGACTTGGCAGACTGAAGTAGAGGATGATATTGATACTTGGTTTGTTTTGAACACTGAGGCTGCTACAAATGTTACCTCTTTCATTGTCGGTCATAATGTACCTGGTTATTTCACTGACTCAGGCACAAAGCACTCCGCGACCTCCCGCCTTCAGAACTATGGCACTGTATTTAGTAGCCAAACTACGAATCCACTGTATAATCCCGCCACTGTAGCAAGGTTAACCAAAACATTGCTTGCTGGTCAATATTTGGCAACAAGAGTAGATTCTGATACGTTAGCACACTCAAAGACCATTATAGATAGAGCAGTAACAGTCTCGGCATTGACGACCATACCAGCAGATGAGATATTCTTCTCAAGCGAAACCGCATATCTAGCTTCGGTTGGATTCCAGAACCTACGAATAGATAGTTCTGCAATGGCTCTATTCGAGGACGATGCATTCGTGTGGGGCAACCCTGGTTCATATTCGTACACAGGTACTGCGAGCAGAATAACGTTCGGAGATACTGTTACGAATGGTGGAGATAGCTTGAGGGGTTCTTGGACCGGCCCATTTGCATCTATACATGCTGCTGAGGCTATTGCCATTGGCTACGCCTCTTCATTGGGGTGGTCCGCCACCGCAGGCACATTTGATGCTGATTCATTCTTCCAGATGTTGAGATTGGGTGGCACGTTTGCTGAAGCTTGCATGGTTAGCACAGCCCTATTAGACTACCACGGCGTCCATGTGGGTGCTGGTTTGGCTACCGCTCAACTCAAGAAGGATGGCTACACGGTATATCGCGGCATCGGTACTGACGTAGGTGATGTCGATGTAGATACTCCACTTGCTCATCTACAAGCATCTAATATTACTCCTACTCTTACTGGTTTGGGACATGCAGTTAGCACCAAATACACCTATTTAATTCGTCCAACTAGAGTAACTTCTGATGGTAGCGAACTAGAAACTCAAGATTTAAGTAATAATGTAGTCTTTGAGACTGACGCTGCTGGCGAATGGATTGGTACAAGACCTGCTCAGGTTCTATGGGTACTGGCAGAAGTAAAAGATGACGGAGATATTAAATTAAGTTGGGAATTTAGAAACCCATCTGGATATACAGCACCAGATCACTTCAATATTTATTACAGTAATGACGATAATATAGAACCAGATGGAGCAGGTCAGACTACTGAAGATTATACAACTGGAAAGGTTTATACAAAAACGATTGCTTTATCAGATGGACTAACGTATTACTTCGGTATTACAGGAGAATCTGCTGGTGGAGTAGAGTCATATATGAGTGTTATCATTGGACCGTATGTAGCCGACGCTGCTGGTCCAGATGAACCAGTATCATACATAGACCAAGCATGGTAAGGACAATAAAATAATGGCACAATTTCAAGGTAATACAAAATCAATTAAATACGATGCTCCTCAACTTAGAGTCATTCTAGAAAAAAAGAAGGCCACAAGTTACGAATACACTAATATAAGAACACCCGTTAAGATGTATCCTTCATATGGTGACGCAAATTATGCACCAGAACTTGTACCTCTTAAGGCTTCTTGGAGAATGGGTGGACAACCATCTGTTATTACTCTAAAATATATGCTTGGTATTCATTCTACGGAGTCTCCAACTAGAGTTCGTCCAGAAGATGGTAGAAAAAAGGTAGATGTTGGAGATAGAATTATTGTAAGTGAATTTGCTCCAGCAGGAGCACCAAACTTTGAAGAAGCCAAAAACTGGTTCGTAGGTTATGTTGCCCAAGCAAATTCTATTATTCAGGCAATGCCAGATGTAGAATCTTATACAATTACAGCAATTGGTCCAGAAGGCCCGATTAATGGTCATGCTATACGTGGACAAATTACAAAAACTATTGCTGGTGACGATGCAGATATAACAGGTGGTCCGCTACAAACAATGACACTTGCACAGACGATGTATACTCAATTGCCTTGTGTATTCAATCAAGGTGGAAAACCGAATGCATCAAGTAGCTCATTCACATTAATACCTGGTGCTGATACTGAGATTGATCCAAAATTACTTGGCACAAAAAGATATCAGTGTGCTGTATTTGAAGATGGAAATAGGATAGTTACAGTAAGTAGCGTAGATAGAATTAAGGCTACTTATTGGGATGCCTACACAGCTATAAGAACTCTTGTAGAAGCTTATGATAGGTATTATTATATCTCACCTTCTACAGACTGGAGTGGAATAGAAGCAGCAATAGGCGGTAAGGTTATACCTGAGACAAACGTTCATGGTATGGGACTTTTACAGGCCATACAAACTATACTTGGAAAAGTAGGATATAGTTATACTATTGAACCATTTTATAGCAAAGCAGACTATGCAGTATCTAAGAAAATAAGACATAGACTAGTTTTAGTAAGATTACATCAACCCACAAGTATAAAACCACTATTGCCGAAGCTAATGCCACTTACAGCATCTGATAAAGATGCAGATTCAACAGAAGCAGCAGAATCTTACGTTCAAAGAATCAACTTCGTTAAAGATGCAAGTCATGTAAAGAATCACATAGTTGTACAGGGTGGCATGGAAAAACATACAGTAGTTTATGAATTTGGACCTTCTTCTATGCAAGGTTTATTACAGCCTGCGTGGCTTGTTGGAACATTTGATTTGGATGACTTCACTAACGTTGCAAAAACGGTAGTTAATCCAGCCATTTACCCGTCAGCAAACAAGATATCAAGACAGACATTTATAGATAGATATCATACTAATGGTAAAGATTACCAATCATATAAGAATGTCTATCGAACTTTTGTACTTAATGAAGATGGAAGATATAACGGTGCTGTAGATTGGTTGACTGCTAGTATTCCAGACCTTAAGGGGATAGGTATTGGAGATAATGTTAATTATGTACGTAGAAAAAGAAAAGCTGGTTCTCCTTTATTGTCGAAAGATGCAACAATTAACTCTGGATCAATTAACATGAGAGCAGAGCTTGGAATATATAATAGTTCAAGCGGCATTGATACGACTTCTTGGATTTCAGTTGGTGACTTTAAACCAATGAAAGATAGGATCGGTTGCTATGTTGATAAAGAAACATTATCTGGTAATGGAGAGTTAAGATTTATGCCATGGAAAGATAGTAAAGTTGCGTCACACGTTACTAATAAATATCCTTCAATGGACTATCTCACGCTGCTTAATAACACAATCAATGATCAAAATACTTACCGCTTAGCTGTTAGGGTTGTTTGTAGCGTAGATAGTGATACTGCTGTGGGTTCTGAAGCTACTGATAAAACATTAACACCATGGCCGTATGCTGCTGAAAGGATTATATATAACCCAAGCACCTATCAGAAATATACAGTTGATACAAATCCATATACCGATGCAATATCTCCACCAATTGTAAGAGATAATACGTCTTATACTAGCATAATTAGTACTTCTCAATTATACGCAAATGCTTTTGCTCACGGACATGGCAGTATTATGTTAAGAAAGCTGTCTAATTGGTACTATCCAGGTGCTGGTATACCTCATACTAGCGGTAGGGAATTTAACTTCTATACTGATGCTAATGGTGGTCCAGGCGATGGGTCAAGAATTTATCCAATGGTTGTAGAAGTACAATGGGATTTCTCAGAAGGTGTAAATAAAACAGAGTTGTTATTAGATAGTGATACATTGAGGATTAATAGATAATGCCTATCAATCAAAAAGACAATAAAATAAGAGAAATTGATAATCAAAGAAAACTGAATGAAGAGTCTGAACTTTATTACCCAAAGTCTAATGAGTCGGATACTCCAACTTTCTATAAGAATGTATTGCGTAGGGGTTGGTTATCTTTAACTGAGGACATAATAAAAAATTCCCAGATTAAGGGTGATGAAATTATACTGACTGGAACTGGTGCTGCAATAAGTGTAGATGAACCAGCATATAGACCTGAAGGTTCTGATGATTATAGACCACAAATGATCGCTGCAAAAAGTTCAGGTATAGCATATGGTGGTGGTATTGAGGACGAAATCTATCCATTTATAGAGTCAGCAGCCGCAGATGGAACGATAGAATATATAACTGACACAAGAATAGATTCTCATATTAGATTTGGTAAAGCAAAAAGTAACGCTTCGGTAGCGGCTGGTAATAATAGTTATGTCGATGTGAATCCTTCTGACTTTTTAGGCGTTAATGTTGATGCCACTACCACTCACAGGGTTATACTGCCAAGGTTCTCTTTAAGCGGCGACGATTATAAGCCAGATGTTGCTACTAATGACATAGTAGCGTACATTGTTTGCCCAAGAATTAAATGGATTGACGGAGCAACAAATAGGCAAGCTTTTATGGCTGTAGGTGGATATTTGAACTCATCCGATGCTTTCCAACTTAAATGGGCTAAGGCTTATGCTGATTGGACAACTGTTGCAGGCAACGCATCTTATGTAACATGCCATCCTTGTACAAACTCAGCAGGTACTGGTGAAGACACTGGAACTAATATTACTATATATTTACCTAGAAATGGAAATGGACAAGACCCCAACGTTAGAGATGATGATGTAATTTGCTATCAGCAAGATAATAATGGAGTATTGATTGCTCAAGGTGATTACTTAGACCACAAAATAGGCGATATCATTATGACTACCGATACGTCTGATGCTAGAATTGGGAGAGGTTGGCAACTTGCTAATGGCAGTAATAGCACAGAAAATCTTTGCGGTAGGGTAGTCGCTGGCTATGATAGCACGGATGATGAATACAATAGCATTGATGCGTCTGAAAGTCAGACAACTCCGTTCGCTACAAGTAATACTCACTCTCATATGCTTGGTACAGGTTGTCCGATTCTTACTGATGATGAACCAAATGGTGACTTTGATATTATCACAAACTCTAAAGACCACAGAGACCCGGCTTGGGTTCTGGTTATGCTACAAAGGACAGATTAATATGAAATGGCTATGGTTACAACTTCACGGCGATACATGCCCAGGCGAAACTATGCAGTCTCTTTATGAGAACGGCAACAAGTTTGTCGGTGGATTCCACATCTATGACGACGAGCAGTACCCAGCGTTCACCGAAAGATATAAGACGTACATAGCCAATGCCAAGTGGCGTAGGCAACTCCCTACGATGGCTAAAAGACCTGTATATACAGAATTAGACCCACAAGAAGGACCATACGAAGACTTATCTTGGATGCGTTTTAATAAAGGATATGAGATAGATTTTCAGTATAATAATATAGAGAGTATTGCTGGTGTTTGTGAAATGATTATGCAGACTGACCCAGATGTTAATGTCTTAGCTTTTGCTGTATATCCTCATGAAGCATTTAGAACTGTCTTTGAGCATATGCAGAAAAATCATAGAAGTAGGTTTGTTGGAGTTAATAATTTCAGAACTAGATATGCAAGCGACCAAGGAGATGTAGACTCTTCTGTCGATGCAGAAAACTGGTTATGGGAAAATGCAGATATAAAAGTTTGTACTCATTATGAAGCAATAGATAGAACTATAGGGACAGCAGACTTTGAAAAGAAATATACTCCAATCGACACGGCGGATATTGTAATCTGGCCTTGGTGCGGCATGGAAGGTGTAAATTCAATTATTACCAGAGCAGAGCAAAAGCTCATAGACTTAAGGGGTTAGTACATTGGCAAATTCATTATTTAGTACAAAAGATTGGATAAGAGGCTTCTTAACTGTTTTAGTAGTCACTGCCGCTGCACTAACCGTATATTTCACGACTATTGCTGGAATAAAAACAGATGTTGCCGTTATCAAGGTTCAACAAACCCATATGACAAACTCACTTTGCGATATTAAAGTTGACATAGAGAAGATAAATGAAAACATTAAAGATCATATGCTTGCTGAAGCAGACAGAGATTTGAATATTTTTTCGGCAGATATGACACCAATAGGTACACCATCAACATTTAATTGTAGATATAAAATAGAAGATAAGGAGTAAAACATGAAAAGGCTAATTATTATGTTTGCTGTAATCCTAATGTTATGTAGTACAGTGGGTTGTAGCCATGCTTTGGTAAGCAACGAATTTAATGAGACCATTACCCCTGCTGAGACTTCTAACATCAAAGAAGGTGCAGTAAAAGTACGCATAAAACTAAAAAAGCTCCCAGACGGCAAGGTGGTAGTAGAAAAAATTGAGGAGATAGAATAATGAAGAAAACTTCAATAACTATCCTAGTATTGTCAGTAATTCTTGCCTTTGGTAGTGGATTTTTGTTTAGAGATTCAATGCCAACAGAGCAAACTCCTGTTTCTAATATAGAAAAAGTATTAGCCTCACTTGAAGCAGGCGATGAAATAGTAATAGATTATTCTGTAGGTGAAGTAGGCACAAGAACTAAGAGCGAAGGTAGAAAAACATTCGTCAAGTCTGAACGTGCGTATCTAAGAATATGTAGTTGGTTTGGACTTGGTGGACCCGAAGCCGCAGCCCTCGATAAGGGAATAGAAAGGCCCGATATATCGATAGGCAGACAAGAAGGCTATGGTGCCTTAGAGAAGCTTTGGAATAACATCAAGTCAGTATTCTGGTTTGGCACGTTTGGTCTTATTATACTAATAGTTCTTGCTTTTGTACCAGCAACCGCAACAATTGCTAGGACTATTCTACGTGGTATTGCCAGTATCTTCCCATTCTTAGGTTCTATTGTTGAACGTATTGTTGCAGGATTTAAATTTGAACGCCCATTAAAGCAGACCATTAAGGGAATTCAAGCCGTAAGAAAAGACGATGCAATAGATACGACTGCTCTTGATGTATCTTTGGATGATGCTCAGGACGAAGCTACAAAAAAGATTGTTAAGAACATCAAAAACGGTGATTAATCACCAGCTATAATATAGTGGGGCTAGGTTCTATAGACCGAAAAGCGTCACCTGAACGCCTGCCCCATTTTCTTTTTCAGGGTTATCTACAGGAGATAATAATGAAGACATGTTCAAAGTGTAAAGTTAGTAAAAATGAGTCAGAGTTTAGCAAAAACAAGTCTCGAAAATATGGGCTTCAACATAGATGTAAAATATGTTCCAAAGGATATAGGGACTCCCATAAACAAGAGGCAAGAGAGTATAGAAAACGTTATAACAAAATCAATAATTCTTGCAGGGTTGAGTATAATAAGAGGTGGAACAAAAACCACCCAGGACACCAGGAGAAATACAGGGAAGAGCATCCTTTTATATTGCTATGGAGTTATCTTAAGGCTTGGCATAAAGCGTATGGTTGCAGGGATTGGGTTGCAGTTAAAGAGAACTCGTCGTTTATCGTATATTACGCTGTTCATGCTGGTTTTTTAATCCGCCCAAGAATTTGTAGTATCTGCGGCAAACCTTCAAATAAAACTATTAATGGTCACCACGAAGACTATATGCACCCATTCAGAGTCATCTGGTGCTGCGAGAAGTGCCACGCCAAGTTAGACAAAGCAAAAAGACTAAGAGAAAACATCAAGGGCTAACTCTTAATTAGCCCCAGGACTGACACAGGCGACCCAGGCGGCTACAAAGCTCTTGGGTCGTCTGTTTGTATACAGACTCAACGAAGTCCCTTAGAATGCAATATAGGAGTAAGTAATGAAATACAGTTTATTTATTGGTCGTTGGCAACCATTCCACAAAGGTCACGAATACATAATCAACCAAGCCCTATCTGAAGGGAAGAACGTTTGTATTGGTGTACGTAATACTCTAATTAGCGAGTTCGACCCTCTAACAGCCGACCAGAGGGTATCAATGCTTAAAGAAGTATATAAAGACGATCCTAGAGTCAAGATTATTATTATGCCAGATATTGAATCAGTCAACATTGGTAGAAAGGTCGGCTACGATGTTATACGATTTGATGCTCCAGTAGACATAGAAGGCATATCAGCGACTAAGATAAGGGAACTAATGGCTAAAGGTGACGATAGTTGGAAGACCAAAGTGCCAGAAGGTGTTGTAAAGTTCTTCGATAAACGATGCGGTAATCAGGTTTATTGGTTGACTGGTCTGTCTGGATCAGGTAAAAGTACATTAGCTATTGAATTGGCTAATCATTTTAAGAATAATGATATTGAGTACAAGGTTCTTGATGGTGACGAAGTACGCGATAACCTTAACTCTGACTTGGGTTTCAGTAAAAAAGACAGAGATGAAAATATTCGTAGAATTAGCTGGGTTGCCAAATTACTTGCCGATGCTGGCGTTACAGTTATCGTAGCAGCCATCAGCCCTTACGAAGAGGCAAGGGAAAAGGCTAGGCAAACCATTGGTACAGATAGGTTTGTAGAATGTTTCATTGACTGTCCACTAGAAGAATTAATTAAGCGTGACCCTAAAGGTTTATATGCCAAGGCTTTATCTGGAGAGATCAAGAACTTTACAGGTGTATCGGACCCATACGAGGCTCCTACCAACGCTGAGATAATTTTTAATACAGAAGATTCTGAGCCTAAAGGCTTTGTAGACATAGTTTTACAGAGACTTGAGATATGGGGGCTGTAAAAAGTTTCAGATTATATGTAACCTTTTTGAAGTTACAGCGTATATAGTATATAGAGAGAGAAATCCAGCAGTAAAAGTTTTTTCATTTTCTTGGATTTTTCCCAAAGGTTAAACGAAGTTTCTGCCGAATATAATATATAGAAGCATAGCAAATTTTACAATTAAATAATATGACTAAGAATGGATGCCTTGTTGATAAGAGTTGAATAACAATGTTGGGAAACGCCCCAGCTTAATGGTTATGCTCAAAGCGGCCAGGCAGATATAGTCGAGTCGGTGTGTTAAAAGTAGGATATAGAATGCGGATCACTCCGCAAAAGTTCCCGACTTGCAGTGAAATTCAGAATTACGGGTACTGTCCTACCATCCATCTTAGTCATTTATTTATATAGACCTTCAACCTTCAAAATTACCTTCACCGACTTTGTAGACACTTAAGATGTTAAGATAAAAACGTCTTCGACGTAGCATCATCGAACTACGTTTACAACTTCGTTCGCTAATGCTGTAAACAGCAGGTCAGTAACTCTAAGATATAGATAAAACTAAAATACCAAAACTATTGGTTATTGTTTCCCTATATATTAGAACAAACACTTGCTGTTGAAAGATGACGACGCGAAGGCGTAGCCGTAGCGTTGGCAGCTATGACAGAGCGGAGCGAAGTCATAAGACGGTTGAACCTATAACGCTAGGAGTTCTATCAACTGAAAGGATAGAGATGAACTACGAAAATAAGTTGTTTGATCTGGATGAAGAACTGGATAATGTTGAAGACTGGGTACAAGCTATCCCACCAGTAAAGTGGTTTAATGAAAGAATTAAAGCCGGTAAAAAACCTTACAGTAATTATTATTCTGGTAAAGTTTTATTGAAGGCTATCAATAAAGTTAAAGCTTCAGTTGATAAAGAGAAGTACGATGAGCTTATGAGAATAAAAGGATACCTTTATAGACTTCACCCAGACTTAGACCCGAAAAGAATTTGAGAAATAAAGTATTTATTGCTAATATGTGGTATAATAGGTATAGACAGTATTAACCAGACGACAAATAGACGAGACTAAAGCGGTAGATGAAGCCCTTATCCATTATTGGTTGGGCTTCTTTTTATACTTATCATGAAAAATACACCTAGAAATAAAGATTATCTTAAAGAAATGAGCGGAGAAGACATTATCCGCTTCAGCCAGTGGTGCGTAAACAGATTCATACAGAGCGAAACATGGACTGGTGTAACTACCGATGATCTATTGTCAGTAGCTGTAGAGGCTATTGTCCCAAGGGTTCAAATGTTCAAGAAGAATGATAGTTCTCACATCTCTACCAGATTTCTATTCTTCGCAGCAAGAAGGGCTATGAGAGACTTCGCAAGAAAATACCATACACATCATGTCGATATACATGAACTTGCTGATGTTTTTCCAGACAAGCATAAAAAGATTAATCGAGATGATATGGAAGTCCTATATAAACTTTTGGACACATTGAGTGACTTGGAAAGACGCATAATAGAAGTACATTACTTAGGAGATAGTTCTTTATATAAATTGTCATCAGAACTAGGGATGTCATATCAGATGGCTTATATCATCAAGGATCAGGCTTTGGCTAAGCTTAAATTTAGAGCGAAAAAATATAAATAATTATATCATATTGGGTAAAGATTTTTACAAAAGCTCCCGATAACTATAGTAGGAGAGCATAAGGTTCTCCAGTAGTAAGGAGAAGAGAAATGGATTATACTTTAACTAATCAAAACTCAAGCGTAACGCTAAATTGGCTACAATATTCTGAAGCCATTAGACTTGGAATTCAACAGGGTTGGGTACCAGAAGATACTGAAGAAAGTTATTTTGAACAGATTGGTCAGTTAGTAAGCAAAACAGATGCGAACGCTTGGGGAATAGCGTTAGCAGAAGCAACGTTAAAAATGTCAAATCTACATACTTTAGATGACTTATACGATACGTTTGTTGAGTTCGCTGATTTTTGTTGTAATGGTGGTTTTGAAATAGAGTCTAAGATGCAAGATATACAACGTATTAAAATTGAGCAGCGAGAAAACAATACTATTATAAAAGAATCATGTGCAATTTGTGGAATGGAATTTACATCTAGCGTATATGAATGGTTTTTAAAGGGAACTTTAAAGGGAACATGGAAACAAGTATGCTGGCGTTGCGTGGATGAGATATATTATCTACCAGAATGGAAAGAAATGAGACTGTAATAAATATATTAAATTTGGAAAAATAAAAGAAGGATTATGTATGACTATCTCGGTAATATATAATAGTAAGTAAACAGGGTTTTGTGAGAGAAGCCCTAAAAGAAAAAGGAGAAGCAAAATGGTAACATCAGAGATTGAAGACACGATTAAGGCAGAAAAGAATTTGGAAAGTAATGCATGGACACCAGAACGAGAGAACGCAGAACAATGGGCAGACGAGATGTCAAGAAAAGAATTTGAAAAGAAATTCGATAATGCTTGTATGAATGGTGGAATGGATAAACTATTCTACGAAGTTCTAAATAATATGTCGAGTTATGAAGTTCAAGAACTAATGGTTGATCTAGTGGCTAAGGAGAATAGCTAATGACTACTGCTCAATCATGGCAGCTTGATATTGATACTGAAAACTTTGTGGACAAGGTGTGGCCTATTATCAAAGAACATATTAGGGGTGGATATCTTATTACGACTGAAACCTCTGACACTTTCGACAAAAAGAATATACAGACTTCGTTAGACAAACATAGTTGTATTGACTTTATTCAAGTTTTAGAAGGTAAAGGTGGATGTTATGGCATCACTGCTAGAATACAATATGACGACAGACAGCAGGAGAAGTATGAGACATTTACCATTAGACTAAAGAGAAGCAGTGGTATTGATACTGAATTCACAAAACTTAAAAGGATATTTAAAGACGAACTATCAATGAAACCAGCTTTTACGGTTCAAGCTTTTTTGGCAACGAAGACTGGAAAAGTAAATAGAGTTGCGATTATCAGAACTAAAGATTTACTTGAAGCTATCCATAATAGAGATTGCGAAACAAGAGTTGCAAAGGATAAGAGAACTGGTCAAACGGCTACGTTTGCTTGTCTTGAATGGACGAAGTTACAAGAGCTTGGTTATGGAGTTAGGATAATTCACTGTTAAGCCATTTTCGGATGCTGGGGCGGGGCGTTCCCGCCCTGGCATCACTCCTTTTACAAGGATGATGATATGAAAGTTGATTTATACAACCAGTTAAAATGTCCAAAGTGTGGACTAAAATATGGTGACCCGTTATATTCAGTAAACACAGAGAATGTTTGTTACGAGTGTTACCTCTTTAAAGTTTATTCAAAACATGACAGAAGAGAACGACAAACCAAAACTAAGGTTGCCAGATTGGATAGAAGTGCAACTAAATAAGTCTAAAACGAAATGCCCAGACTGTATGTCTCCTATTAACAACTATAAACCAAAGGACATTGTTAGAAGTATTGGGATTCGCAAGTCATCTATGACAGAAAGAATAGATTCTACTGTACTATTTTGCGAGATAAGATGTCCTAAATGTAATTATGATTTCATACTAGAAATGTCACCAATAGATGTTCAAGAGTTTTGCATTATAACGTTGGGAGAAGGTATCTTAATGCCATTCCCATCTAAGATTGATAATAACGAAAGTAAAATTAATAATATTGATTTATTAAATATGAAAGCATTCTTAGAAACCAACGATGACTACTATAAGTTCTTAAAGTTTATTGGTTTAACAACTGAACAACTGAATGAAGATGCACATATTTCACTCGGTAAGAACGATAATTATTGGGAACAGAAAAACAATGACAGAAAATAA
>Ga0075125_10001099_pt1 | contig 12746 bp, 19 predicted proteins | sample AntAceMetag02UKN_FD_69810 | JGI IMG/M metagenome (GOLD analysis project Ga0075125, IMG submission 69810) | Saline lake microbial communities from Ace Lake, Antarctica - Antarctic Ace Lake Metagenome 02UKN | ecosystem: Environmental > Aquatic > Non-marine Saline and Alkaline > Saline | place... | reverse complement strand
TCGCATAAAAGAATCATTTTATCATATAAGAGCACCATTACACCCAGTTTTTCCGCAAACAGCGAAACCAACTAGCCATGCGAGAAATAATACTCCAAATACGACGCAGATACTATTGCGAATACGCTTTATAATTTTAAGTGATGTTTCCGATACTTTTTTTATAATAAAGGCATCGATAGCATCCAAAAGATTTAAAAACCAATAGAACAATAATCCAGCTATTCCAGTAATACCCAAAATAACAAATCCAACAAACAATTCATTCCAAAACATTTTGCCTCTTTCTACTATTTATTTTTTCTTATCATGATAAAAATCTCATTTTATCATATTTTTCTACATACACCATCTTTTATATACCATTTGCTTAAATCAACTCCACCACCACCGATGCCGTTAAATACTATTTCAGAATCTTGAACAGCTTCTTTTTTGGTTGTTATATTTCTGTGCATTGTCCGCAATTTCCACATAACATCTTTCCATTTATAAGCAACTATCGTATAAGTTGCAGATATTAAAGCAGATACTAAAACAGTAATTATCAATCTATATAATTTGTTCATTGTTCTATCCTTTTAATTATTCTGAGTATTCAAACAAAGAAAATCATCGCCTTCATTATCTGTTTTTTTAATATGATTAACATTTATATTATAATAAGCTTGCCAACTATAATCATAAACACGAACTTCAAGATCTCCATGTTCTTTTTTCTTTGCCCTTAAAACTCTAAGTAATTCACTAATTTTCATTTTTATTACCTCTTATCTTCTGGTTTAATTTGATCCATAATTGCATAGCGCATCAGCTCGCCTTGAAGTTTTCTAACCTTCTCTCGCAGTTGCAGGAGTTCTTTGAGTGCTGAAATCATATCCGTATCAGTCGAGAATACGCCCTCTGAATAGCCATATTCTCTTATCAGTTCCTTTAACCTATCATCAGAAACAGCCCACATATCCTTGCCTTTTTGGATATTAATTCGTTTGTTGCTTGATTTGCTCATTTTTTATCTCCAATAGTTTCTTCTATTGATTCTTCCCACATACAACCACCTTCCATATAGCACCATGTTCTACATAACCATCTTTTCCAAGTTGGATGCCAAAACATTCTTTCGCCACAATAACTACAGGGTTTTGTGGGATGCCATTTATATTCTGATTCTCGATATTTGCCGTCCTGTATTTCAAAGTCGGTCAACCTTAGTCTATTTTCCATTGTTATCATTATTTCTTCTCTTCCAATTTATTTATAACCTTTGCAATATTGGGCGGTAGATACTGATACCCGTCTATCGCATTTCCAATATCCTCTTTTATCAATTCTATTGTTGCAATCCTTTCGGGGTCAGCAACATCCACAGTGAAACCAAAGAACATTTGTGGATTGATTGCCATAAGTAGCAAACGTTGCATAAAATCAAACTTATTATAATCTGGGTGTGATGCATATAAACGCACTTCACTCATTTCATTCATCCCTTACTTTATAATTATTCATCTTCCCATCCTTCAGGATAAACTAGGGCATTATCTAATATAGTAATTATATCATCCTTCCCTATTCCGACTCTTTCTTTTATCAATTCAATTGCAATAAAAAAATATCCCAATTGATATGCCATATCTATAACAAGATCTTCATCAACTTCGGCATCTTTAAATGTCATATTATGTTCATCTAAATTATCGCCAAGTTCGAGCATATCTTTCTTATTCATTTTATTCATTTTTACTATTCCTATTGGTCAATAAGTGACTATTAAATTTAAGAAACTTATACATAACCAGAAAATTATAGCATAAACACCAAGAATAGTGGCAACACTAACAATAGGGATAATAGCCATGCATAATATCTCGAATATTGCTTGTCCTAATTCTGACTCATATTCTTCACTCATCATTTCTCCTTCGTTTGAACTCTTTCCATTTTGGAAACGATTGTTATTTTTCACCTCTTAAAACATGATAAAATTACTGTTTTATCGTGTTTTTTATTATTTCATTTCTCGAATATTTATCTCGTGATCTATCATCCCTATATTTCGCCAGTGAGACCTCGAATATTCCGGTGGTTTAGCACGATGTATTTCGAGTTTTCGCCATTCCTGCAATTCTTTTATTGAAAGACAAACCAACTCATCGCTTGTTATATCTACATTACTCATCTTTTACTCCGTTTAATTGGTATTCACTTTTTATTCCTATTATCATACCACATATTTTATGTTTTGTCAAGGTATATTTATTTGTTTATCAAAATTTTTAGGTTTAATAATATCATAATCTGTCAACCAATATTGCATCTCCCCATTTAAATCATCAACATATTCACCATTAATAAATTTGACAGGATTCTTTTTTTCAAAATTTCGACAGAATAAAATATCGCCACCTAAGAACAAATTATTTTCATATGTTTTTCGATAGACTTTCAAAGAAACAGTTTTGCCATTAGCAAGACAATAAACCTGAATTCTTGGAGCATATTTTACATTAAGAGATTGTACAATTACATATCGTTTATCAATATCAGAATATATTGTATTGATATATCCCAATATTTCTTGATCAGACATTATTTGCTCTATAATAGGGAGTTTTTTATTTTTAATATTTTTACTAAATTCTCGAAGAGATACAATTCGTTTTTCTTTTGTCTTATCAGAATGTTTTCTAGAGTAACGATTTTTACCAGATGTAAATTCATTAAATATTTTTAAAAGTTTTAGGTTACTACCAAACATATCAAAATAATGAATTTTTATTAGATCTTCATATTTCTTACATTTATATCCTTTTTCTTCTGCATCTATAAGAAAATCTAAAAACGAATCATACTTATTTTGTCCTAACTCATATAGGTTTTCACCAATTTTTTTACCAAATCCTTTGATGGTTCTTAAGCTAGCAACAATTTCTTTTGTTTGTGGATCTCCTTTAATATATCGATTATCTTGACCAAATTTAAATCTAGGAAATTTTATACCATATGCTCTTTCTGCTTCAGCAATAACTTTCGCTAATCTATTTTTATCGCCTGACTCCTCAAGAATATTCATTAAAACTTCATAAAATTCAATTGGATAGTGAGATTTTAAATATGCACCGTATAAAGAATCACCTGCAACACTATATGCGTGAGAACTATTAAAACTATACCTTGAACTATCATCAACAATTTGCCAAGTCATATGGGCAATCTTATCTGCTTCTTTTCTTGTTTTATTTTCTAATACAATAATTTTTTCAGTCATTCCAGATAAAAAAATATCTTTATATTTAAGAATTTTTTCATAACGTTTTTTGGCAATATTTTTTATGAGATCGTATGTTTCATGCATTGGAATTCCTGCGTAACCAAGTACTTGCATAGCGTTTTCTTGATAAAGTAAATAACTTTGAGGAAAATCTTTTGTTTGAATAATAGAATCCAATGAAGAAATGCCATATGAAAATTGTTCTCTTGATTCAAATTGTTTATAATTACTTTTAAATCCAGGCCTAATAGCCGCACAAAAAGCCGAAATTTCTGATATATTTTTTGGTTTATACTTTGCCACTCGGCCAGCCGTTGTTGTTGGCTCAACTTGATTAATTCCCATCGTCCAAGCATTTGCATAAACATCCCACACTTTTTTGTTATCCTCACATATTTTTATAAGTTCTGGTAATGGATGTAGGTCTACTTTGATACGTTTATAGACTCGATGAATTAATTCTACAACATTAACTTTGAGCAAATCATTTTTAAGAAAACTATATCTTTCAGACCAATCACCATCCATCAAACAGCATATATTGTTTTTGATTCTGATTAAACCTATTTCTTCTTTTATATTTTGGTTGAAGATGAGGTGAGCACAAGGATGAACTCCTGCTTGTGCGACAACACCGAGATATTTCGTACTTTTTTGATATGAATCTCTATGTTGACTATCTATATAATCAAAAATATCAACATTTTCCCTTTCGTCTTCTTCCGAATAAATAAGGACTTTTTCATATTCACCAATTTTTTCAGATACTTGATTAGCTGTTTCAAAATCAATATTTACCGCCCTGGCATATAGTTTCCATGCCGATTTGGGTCGAATTGTTCCATAAACTAACATGGGGTATGAATGATTTTCACCCATAACTTCTGTTTGTGCTTGTATAAAAATTTCGGGATTGCCAATATTGAAATCAATGTCGGGTAAACTTCCAGTTTCTAAAATACGTTCTTTAGTAATAAATCTTTCGGGAAATAGTTTAACTTTTGAGGATATACGATCGATGGTTGTCATGTCTAATAACTTGCATAAGTAGAATGAAGGCGCCGATCCCCTCCCGGTAAGAGTTAAATGTCCCCCCATCTCTTTCCCTTTTTTAATTATCTCATAATCCAATAAAAAATAATCAGTCATACCTGTTTCAAGAATAATAGCTAGCTCTTTTTCAATTTCAGACCGATACATCATCCAATCATTTTGTGGAATATTAGTTTTTTCTTCGTCCCATTTAAGCCATATCAAATCTGATAACATTTTGTTTTTATCATCTTGGGCTAGATGCGGATAAAGAGTTGGTAGTTTCATTTTTGTATCAAAAACTATAGAATCATATTCTTCAACATCATTAAAAATATTTGTATTATTTATTGCTTCTTCGATTTGATACTTATTAAGCACGCCTTGTTTCTGAAATCTTTTAATAGCTTCTTCACAAGAAGGATAATCTAAAAACCAACCTTCTTCATCCTCATATTCAATATGCTTTGATAAAAGATAGTCGTCTCTTTCTTGTGCTTGATCAGGATAGATATAATGTGAATCAGTACCAAATATAATATTAATATTATGTTTATTTGATAAATTAATAATTTTTTTATTTAAATTTACTTGAGTCTCAGTATGATGATATTGAACCTCTAAAAAGAAATTCTTTTTAAAATGTTTTGATATTTTTAAAATTAATTCTTCGTGATCTTCATATTTCCAAAGTCCCGCTAAACAAGCTGTCGTAACCCAAACATCATCTTGAGGCAAAGATAAAAGTAATTCCATATCTATTCTTGGCCGATAATAAAAGCCTGTCAGATTCGCCTCAGAAAGAATTCGATTGATTGCTTTACGCCCAAATTCATTTTTTGCTAAGAGAACTATATGGGCATTTGTTCTATCTTTTTCAGATTTATCTTTGACAATATAGGCCTCTACCCCAAATAGAAACTTTAAATTATATTGTTTTGCGAGTTCATAAGATTCGATGTATCTCCCCGGAAATCCGTGCTCACAACTAGATAGAATTGTTTGATTGAGTTCAACTGCTCGTTTAGCATAATCTTCTGGCGATACAGTCGAATCCGATATAACTATATTTGAATAATAGGAATGCTTATGATAGTTTTGATAATTCATTTTCATTTCATTTAAATATATCACATTATCGGTGTTTTGTCAAGAGATAAAACATATAAATATATATTAAGTCCCTAAGACTATTATAAGACATACAAATATATGTCTTATAAAGTTTAAATCGCTTAGAATCGATTCTAATAGGTATGTTTTACACATTATTATTCAAATTTTAGTCTAGCAGGACAGATATGGCGCATACTACATATCTCCTTACAGAAGTATCCATTATCTTTTGCATTCCATTCAAACTCATTAGTAGCAGTAACAACAATATTTTCAAACCAGTCAAGTGTTTTTTGAATAGCAATAGGTTCTACTTCTTTGATTATTTCAACTCCATTTCGTATAAACCAAATAATTATTTTGTCAATATGTATTCCTCTTTCTTGTTCAAAAAAATAAGAATACAAATTAAATTGATTCATATAATTTGCAAGTTGTTTTTCTTTATCTCTGGAAGATTTTTTTAATTTAGCTGTTTTAAAATCTATCAAATGGTGTTCACCTGTAGATAACTCTTTTAATATAAGGTCTGGTTTCGTAACTAAATCAAACCCATGATATTCCGAATCAATTGTTTCTTCTACCGCAATTACTTCATAATTTGATTTATCAAATTCAAAATTTTCAAAATATTTTAATCCTGCTTGATAATATATCTCGGTCATATTCTTCGGAAATGCAGGAGGAATAGATTTTAAAAATGTGTCAAAATTATCTGTATAATAGGTTAGTAAATCCCAAATTTCTAATTCGCCAAGAAAAAATTTTTCTAAGGCAGAGTGAACAAGTAGCCCAAAATCCGAAAAAACATTTCCTTCTCTTTCTTCATTGTCTATGTAAGTCATTCTGAATCCCAAAGGACATGTATTAAAATTATTTACACTTGAAAATGACCATCGTCTATTTTTTAAAATAAAATCATAAGAATTATTTGTCATATTGCTCCAATTCTATTCCGTATTGTTTAAATAAATGTCTCTGGGGAGAAAACTCTTTAAAATATTTTTTCTCGGCCTTTAATCTTGCGAAAATTGCATCTTGGAAATTTTTATAGATGCCCAAGTGAATATTTTTGTAATTGATTTTTATTCTTGCGACCCATTTGTTAAGTCTTTTATCCCATCTTACTCCCATAACTCCCGATACATTGTTCTTGCCTATTTTTCTATTAAAACCATTCTGTTGATTGGTCACAAACCTTAAATTAATTTTTCTATTATCAAATGTATTTTTATCAACATGATCAATATATTCGCCTGGTTTCGCATTCATTATAAATCTATGTAAAGTAATAACTTTTTTATTTACATATCCGCTACAATATGTCCCCCATTCGCTTGGCTTGGGATACCAAGAATAGTTTTTTATTTTTTCAAAATCGTCTACATCTATTATAAATACGTATTCAGAATTAGAAAAATGTAGTTTTATATATTCTTTATGTATATGATATGTATTATATAATCCACTTCTACTTATTTTAGATTTTATTATTTTCATTCCATTTCTTCGGGCATTATTGAATGTTTATTTGGGTCATGTGTAGGCAAAGGACTTTTATCATTATTCCATTTATATCGTTTCCAAAGTTCTTCAGGAGTATTATAAAACCTATAGCTAGGATAGTCAAAAAATAAGTCAACCTTTCCAACTCGTCCGGTGTATCTATTTTTCTTAATCGTAATTTCTCCATCATACTCGGTAGGCGGGACAACATATCCTCTTCCGTTTTGTTTTTTTATGCCATCCTTATCTTTTTTCCAATAACGCTTTACTGCTATCACATATTGTGCGGTGTTTGGCATTTCACTTGCGCCAGATATATCGTCAATCGACAAATCAGTTCCACTTTGAAATTTTTTTGGATGGGCAACTAAAACTACCAACACATTATATAATAAAGCCAATTGGTTCAATTTGTTGAGAAATTCTTTTTGTTTTTGGTTTAAACTTTGACTATCTGCATCAATATCAATAGACATCAAGTTGTCTAGCAGGATTACTTTTACACCGTACTTGCGAATAGACGCAACAGCTCTTTCAAGAATGTCTTCAGAACTATTGCTATTTTTTTCATATAGCCAAACTCTTTCGTCGTACCAATTATGCATCTCTTCTATTGCCTGACTATCAATAACATGAATATCTCTATCTCTCATCTTAATTTTCTCTGGACCGGCCATTGAAAGCTCTAACCATGACTGAATAAGATCTTTACCCAATTCACCTGAATATATAAAAACATCATGTCCTTGATTCAATGGTTCGCAAATAAATAGTTGACTAATAAGAGCGCTTTTGCCTGACCCTGTTCTTCCGGTTACCATTAAAACACTGCCAAAAAGAAACTTATATATAATATTGTCAACATTTTTCAATCCCGTGTAAAGGCCAGGTGCAGCCTCTAGGTCAAAAGGTTCCACTCTTGCCAAGTTGATAACCCCGTCAATCGGAAAATCTTGGGCATTTTCAATAAGATCTATAACTTTTTCTTTTCCAAAAAAGAATAAAACTTCATTAGTGTCTTTTACCCTAATGGCTCTCCCGTCTTTATTCTCAAGTGTCTGTGGTAAGTCTACATAAAAGGTTCTCCACATTCCTAATCTTGAACAAACTTCTTTACGCATTTTCATTCCAGGATCATCGTTATCAGACCATATAATTATTTTGTCAAACTGTTCAAGCCACTCAAAATTTTCTTCAATCCATTTTATATTTCCTGCACCAAAAGGAACCGACACACAATTTGTATAGCCCGATTCTATTGATGCAAGGCAATCAATTTCGCCTTCTTGAATTAATAGTGGTTTGGCTACATCTATGCGATTCATATTGAATAATAAATTTTTGGTACTGGCGTTTTCCTGACACCAAGATTTTGTTTCGCCGTGCTCAATTTTTTTAGCAGGACGATATTTGACTAACGTAAGTACATCGTTGCTATCACAAAAATTAAAAACAATATTATGATTATTATCTTGCTGAACATCACAGTAATCTAATGTTTTCTTAGATATTTTTCTTATTTTTAAATAGTCTTCAACGGTTTTCCGATTGTCGTTTTTATCATAAAATGGATATATATAATTTTTATATATTTGAACACCCTTTTCACCAAAAGAATATTCTGTATCTGTTTCTTCAAAAAGTTTTTGTGCCGCATCTAAAAACGTTAGTTTATAAAAAGACATGTAGTGTTCAATAATATCATAATTTTTTTGACACCCAAAACAATGAAAGTTGTTTAAATTTTGATTCCAAATAAAGGATGGAGTATCTTCGTCATGGAAAAAGCATAGTGATTTTAAGTTTATTTCATCGAATTCTTTTAATTCTAGATCTTTGGCTATGGTAAGAGCCGCTTTTGATCCTAGTTTTTCTTTTGCGTCAATAACTAATTGTTTATCTACGAGCATTTATTCTCCATTTAATTTTATAAAAATAAGAGGGCTGAGATTATACCCAACCCTCCATCTTGTTGTCCTGCAAATGTATTTTACCTAGAAGGGAAGTTCATCATCAGAACCTACTACAATAGGCGGTTTGTCCGCGCCTGAATTCTGTCCACCGTCCTCATATGAAAATGGTTCCCAGTTAAATACTACAAATTGTGGATTTTGAGGATATTTTATTTCACCAGTATTTTTGTCAGTATAAGGTTCTTTTGAAAGACCTGCACCTTTTAAAACTATTGTGTCGTTTACTGACAATGTATCAATTTTTTCAAAAGCTCTTCCAACAAATCTTACAAATGACCATGTGGAGTTTTTATAATCGCCAGAATCTTTTTCTTTTCGAGAACTTGACATACGTACTAATGCATGTCTTTCCTTTTTTTCAATGTTCCAAATTTTTACTCGTTGTGTATCATTAATATTAAGCATTCTTTTGCTCCTTTAAATCAATTAATTCTGTTTGAAGTTTTTTCAATTCTTCAATATCTTCAATTTTTTTAGGATTGCCAGCATCTTCATAAGTTTTTAATATAGTCATTAATCCCTCATTTTTGCTTCCTCCAAGTTCTCGGCAAAGATCAATAACTTCTTCTTGCATGTTAGCTAATGCTTCCTTTGGACTTGTTTTGCTAACAGCAATAACCTTTGTTTTTGCGGTTGTTCCACCATTAAGCCACTTCATCATTTTTTTACCAATATCTGGAGTGATAATAAAATATTGTTGATCAAACAATGATGTACGATCTTTAGAACCAAAAGTATTATGTTCCGCATTTATTTCAAAGAAGGTGGTGAATTCAAATTCCATTCCATCTCTTTGTATTGGATTAAGACCTATTTTACGAACTGTTATTCTTCCATCTGCACCTTTTTCTTGCACAAATTTTGTTTTTGAACGCATTGTTGCAATAATATGCACATCAGATTGAAGCATTTTGTCAATAAATTTATTATGCATTGGTGTTATATCTCGCCAAGCTGCCCAACTATTTCCTGTTCGTTTGGCAATATTGCCCTGTTGTTCGAGTAAACCTCCAGTACCTGCCCATAGATGAGTTGTACTGTCTATAATAACAACTTCAATACCTGCATCAATACAAACATCCATAGCGTCAATATATTTTTCGGCAGTAAACGGCTCTGTTAATGTGATAGCTCCATATGAACCTATTTTTGTATTTTTAATTTCTGTTCCTACATAAAGTTCACCAGAACCATTTTCGCTATCGATAACAGCAATTTTTTCCCATAGCTTTTTTTCTGATAGATCTGGATATTTTTCTTGCATAAGACCTTTAGACACTAGAAGAGCTCCTAATGTTTTTCCCGATCCTGATGGGCCACTAATCCCCAGTTTTAGTTTTGCTTGTTTGCGTTGTGCCCGTTTTAATTCCAGCATTTTTTACTTCTCCTTTTTATATTATATCTTTTATATTATTTTTAACGATGGTTTCGTCTTCGAAAAAAATTTCCAAACCGTCTGAAATTTCTTCCTCTACCAAAAGACCTGTTTTGGGAAAACCCCATTCTAGATAGATGATCTGCATTTTTGATAATGCTACCCGAACAATCTCCTAACCCACGTCCAGTTTTTGGCCCCTCTCCTTTTGGTCCAGTTTTATCTTTTCTTGGCATAATACTAACTCTCCTTTTTAATAACTTTATTTATTAGATAATTCAACATCAAAATTCATTTCTAAACATCTTCTACTTGCTAGATAGTCGCATAGATGAACAAAACTTTGCATCTTGTTTGATGGTCGTGGCAATACCTCTTCTTTTTTTCTATTTTTATTCCAAGAGCCCATGTGGGCATCTATATTACTACAAACTATATCGAATTGTTCTTTAGATAAAATACTATTAATATCTTTATTCTTTTTCATAGAAAATGTTTGTAATAATGGATGTTCCGTAACAGTGTGTTTTCCTTTTGTATGACCTGATTTTCTTCCATCATGTACAATTAAAGAAGCAATTATAAGATCTTTTCCTTCATCGCCAAAATAATTAAACATTGCCATTCTAAATAATTCAATTGCTATTCTTACTGCGGCTCTTGTATGTCGTAATAAACCTCCTTCTCCAAGTGCATATTTGGGATGATAACGGCCAGAACTTGACGCCGGGATTTCAAAAAAATAATTGGGTAAATCTTCAATAGCTTTTATAGTAAATTTTCTAATCGTTGGATCTTTTATGTATTCAAGTTCGTTTTTGAAATGTTCTGTTTTTTCCATTCTTTTCCTTATTGTAAAATAAATAGTGGGTAATCTAATTGTGTTGAGATACCTGAACAAAAAGTTTTCCATTGAGGAAGTTTATGATTATGTCTTTGATGGTAGATAGTTCTTAATGATTTATAGTTTGTAAACATAATTCTCCGTTGTAAAAATCCTTCTGGCAATAAGTTTTTTACTTTTATCAATCCTCTGCTTTCTATTAGGTTGTTCAAATAATTTAAGTAATTTTCCTCAATATTATATTCAAAATTTTGTTGTGTTAGTTTATTTTTTGTAAGCGTGTACATTGTAGATTGAGATTGAAAAGAATTGCCGATTCTATAAGTAGCCATTTGTTGCCACCAAAAACGAGGAGCTGTAATGTCTATCCAAACAGCCATAAATTCAAGAAATTTATTATGTCCTCCGTCTCTGTCGCATAGGCTCTGTGCAACTTTTGACATATTCCCAAGAGGTTGATCTCTACTTAGACTTATGCCTAATAATGCTTCATTATAACCATATTCTGACAAGACTTCTATTTTCATATATTTTCCTTATAAAATAACGATTTTATCGTGTTTGAGGTAAAAGACTTTGTAAAAACTCCATAAGATCAACATCCTTGATTTTTGTAGCGGTTTCTGCATCATATATTGTTATGTTAGAATCGAAGTTTATTTTATAATTATTTACAACCATTGTTCTTCCATATTTTTCATCTTCGTAAACAATAGCAATGATGCTACTGGCATTTTCAATAAAATATCTTGGTTTATTCATATTATTATTTTTCTTTTTTCAACATATCTCTCATATTATAGATTATTATACCATACTTCTTAATTTTTGTCAATGGAGAAAACAGGATTCGAACCTGCCTATCCCAAAGGAACCTGATTTACAGTCAGGCGCGACTCGCCACCTTCGCCGTTTCTCCTTTTCTATGCCTCATATTTTGTATGTTTATTTTGAGGCTATCTAGTTACTAAACCAATTATTGATGATCAATATTTCTTGTCCGACAATCCCTATCACAAGCCACTTCGCCTTCAATATTAATCAATTGTCCTCATACCTAGATCTAATAGCGACGGTGGGATTTGAACCCACATTATTTCAGCTTATGAGGCTGACGAGTTACCAATACTCTACGTCGCATTAAAGTGCAAAGTGGGAATCGAACCCACCACATCGATTTTGCAGACCGACTCCTAACCGATCGGACTTTTGCACAAACAGTAGAGCGTCTAAAGAGATTCAAACTCTTACCCGCTGATTGGAAATCAGCCATGCTATCGTTGACACCATAGACGCTTAGCTGGAAGGGGTGGATTCGAACCACCATCCACGGATTAACAGTCCGTTATTCTGCCGTTGAACTACCTACCAAATAGACAATATGGGATTCAAACCCATTTTTCTACCGTGCAAAAGTAGTGTGTTCCCATTATTACTAATCGCCCAAGGCGCTCCCAAGGAGAATCGAACTCCTGACCTCCGCTCGACAGGCGGATATTTTCCCGCTAAACTATGAGAGCATATAATGACCCTTTGGCTTCCTATGCCCTATCACGGACTCGAACCGCATCTCGTCTTTGCCAAAACTCGGTCAGCGAGCAGAATCGAACTGCATTTAGATGGTAGAAATGG
>Ga0075125_10001098_pt1 | contig 12755 bp, 24 predicted proteins | sample AntAceMetag02UKN_FD_69810 | JGI IMG/M metagenome (GOLD analysis project Ga0075125, IMG submission 69810) | Saline lake microbial communities from Ace Lake, Antarctica - Antarctic Ace Lake Metagenome 02UKN | ecosystem: Environmental > Aquatic > Non-marine Saline and Alkaline > Saline | place... | reverse complement strand
TATCAATTTCAGAATAAGAGATATTAATGTTGACTTTGTATTAACTTAAAAATTATTAAATATAATGAAAGTATCACAAAAAGACATAAGTGAAAAGTATGTTAATGTATGGACGACCCGCAAAGTTAAGGAATTAATGGATAAGGAAGATAAGGGTATCAAATTACATATGAATGAAAAAATTTGGTTTGATAATAAACCAGGTGTTCGTAAAGCAGGTATCAAATTCGCAATGACTGAAAAGGAATTGAGAGAATATGCTAAATGTAAATTAGATATACAATATTTCGCTGAAAACTATTGTCAGATTAAAAGGGAAGATGGTACAATAGGTCCAATGACATTACGTAATTACCAAAAAGAAATTATTGACTTATTTCAAAATAAGAGATCTGTACTGATGGCTTCCCGTCAAACGGGTAAAACAGTATCAGCAGCTATTACAATTTTACACTTTGTATTGTTTAATAAGGATAAGGGTGTGATGATCGTTGCTAACAAAGGTGCTACAACCGTTGAAATCATTGAAAAAATTAAAGGTATTTATAAATTATTACCATTTTTCTTAAAAGGTGGAATTGTAAATTGGAATCAAAGTAGTATTACTCTTGATAATGGATGTAGAATTAAAACTGATAAAAGAACAAAAGAACCAGCGATTGGTTTTACTATTGACCTTTTATACCTTGATGAATTTGCTCACATTCCAGCAAACTTCATATTACCTTATTATACTGCGGTAGTTCCTATTCTTTCAAACATTGAAAATGCGAGAATGATTATTACATCAACACCAAAAGGATTAAACCTATTCCATCAGTTATTAACCGAATCTGAATTACCAGAAGATGATCCTAATTGGAATGGTTTTCACTCAATGAGGGTTTATTGGTGGCAGATTAAAGGTAGAAGAGATACTAAATTATTCTTAATGGATAAGAATTTGAGAAAACATAATATTAATAAAGGTGAAGTAAAAGAATTTCTTGAAAATGAAGGTTATGATATTTACGATAAGAAAGAAGATGGTCAATGGGGTATATTTATAAAACATATAAAAGGTATTGAAGAAACACAATATAGTTATATTGCTAATTTACGAATAAATAATATTCCATTAGGGGAATTAGGTCGTTTAACAAATTGGGAAAAACAAGAAACTAAATTTATTGGTGGTGAAGATGGATTCAAACAAGAATACGATCTCCATTTCTTGACAGGTAATAAAATGTTATTTGATAGTGTTACTATTGAAGAAATTTATGAAAATCAATTGAAATTAGATTATTTTGATATTCCACATTTTAATGATAGATTGAATATACCTTATGGTGGGTTACATTTTGTGAGAAATAAACCTAGTATATTTAACTTATCTGAAATAAAAAAATACCACATATTTATGGGTGTGGATTTAAGTGAAGGATTAGGAGAAGATTATTCGGTTATTAATATATTTAGATTGATGCCAAAGACTGCTGATGAAATAGAAAAATATAAAGGTAAATTTGTAGATTTTTATGATTATTTTAAATTAGAACAAATTGGTATATTTAAAACTAATATTTATTCTGTTGAAGAAGTGGCAAATATATTATATATGTTAGCTTTTGAATTTTTTAGTCCTGATACTACAAGAATTGCACTTGAAAGGAATACTTATGGGGATGCTCTATTAGCTCACATACCTAATGTATTCAATCAAGAGAATGAGTATTCACAACACGTATTCTTACGTTTTAAGAGTCGTCAGGAAGAAAAAAGGACAAGGATGGGTATCAAGGTTAATAGGAATAAAAAACTTCTTATAAAGGATTATCAAGTGAATACTAAAAAAGGTAATTTAATGTTACATGATAAATACACAATCCAAGAGGTGACTACGTTCACCAAACAAGAAACTCCATCAGGTGACATAACATTTAAATCAGAAAGTGGACACGATGATGCTATTATGACTTGTATTATTGTATCAACTTCTTTTGCTCATATTGGGTATAAAGATATGATAGATTCATTAATTGACTCATTGGGTGGTGATTTAAGTGATATAATAAAAAAGAAAAGAAGTGAATTTATGGAGGATACACCCGATTTATCAAGTTTTAGTGGTGGGTATAGTAAAGTGTATAAGAATAAGAATAACAACAACAATAATAATAACTATAATACACCGAATACGAACCTCCCAGGTGGTAGATTCCCTCAACATAGTAACCCGTTTAGTAGATAAGGGATATAATATGTACATAAATATTAAACAAATCTTACTTTTTAAACTAAAATAATTAAAATAAAAAGTATAGGTATGGCAAAGACCCAAGAAATAGACTTTAGTATATCTAAAGATAATCTACACAAATTAATACAAACACTCAAAGACTTGTCCAAACTGGATGATAAAGTCTTATTCAAATTTGATAAGAAAAATACACTTATCTATTCACTTGTTGGTGAAGGACAGAATGTTAATGCTTTCAAGAGTTTTGTTTATAAAACAAATGAAATATTTGATATTGATGAATTCGATGGAACAATAATGTTTATCGGGAAATCTGCTAAAGGTATTGCAAGGAGTTTACAAATTATGTCAGACTTTGAATTAGATACATTCAAAGGGAAGATATACTATGATGAATTAGGTGATGAATTATTTTCTGATAGGATATACTTTAGATCAGGTAACAAATTAAGACAATCATTTTATGGTGACGATCCAAGAATGATGAATACACAAATATCAGTAGATAAGATCAAGAAATTTATTAGATTAGAAGATGCTGATTTTAGTTTTGATTTACAGGCATCCGATTTTGATAAAATTAAGAAGTTAGCTGCTCCTGATGCGGAAATGAATATATTCTATATGAATACATTTGAAAGGGATGGTGAGAACTTTGTATCTATTGGAGAAGGTAGTTGGGAACTAACTGTTGCTGAAACAGATTATAGTCACCCAAGAACATTAGCTTTCCCGAAGAAATATTTCAAAACAATCGGAATGGTTGATGGTGCAGCTAAAATTTATGTATTTGATACTTCATTAATGGTATCGACACCAGAATCAGATTTATTAATTAGTATAGAAGTAACAGTATAATTATGGGCTCAATGTCAGATGTAGAATTTTTAAAAGAACACGGTGTTATAAGTGTTAAAACTCTTGGTGAGCTTACTATGCCAAAGATAACACTTATTGTAGAATTCAATAATGGTGATATAGAAATGAGAAATACTAATCTTAATATGATAGATGTTAATAATGTATTTATGAATATTTTGAATATCAGAAGCAGGAAGAAGAAACTATTAAAAATAACAAAAACGATATGATTGGAGGATTTGAATATAACGACAAAAAACCCACGACACCAATAACGGGTGATACGGTGATAGAAAATGGTGAAGTTTTAGTATGGGATAATGGTGGTTGGATACCAGTTATACCGAATGATAAACACACAGAAGAAGAATTGGTTGATATATTTGAAGGTAATCCAGAATTATATAATAGGGTCATGGTTGAAATGAGAAATAGGAAAATAAATAATATAAAAAACAAAAATAATTAAATGATTGATTATGGTAAATTACAATTTGAAGTACCAAAAGGTGTAAAATATCCAGAATCTTGGATAGAAGGTAAAAGAACAGAAAGAATGTTTTTAGATATTTGTAAAATGAATGGATATGAAGTAAAAAAATCCGAAGATTATAATGACATTTATCAACACTTCGATTTTTATATTACAAAGAATAGTAAAACATGGAGAGTTGATGTTAAGAATGAAAAAAAGTTAAATCGGTGGGATGATAAATCAGATAAAGAAATCCAATGGTTAGAATTAAAAGGTATTACAGGTTATGGTGGGTGGTTATATGGCAAATCAGATTTTATAGCATTCAAATACGGGGAATCATTTATATTAGCAAAAAGAAAAGATTTATTAGATTTAACTTTAAAATTACGTGAAGTAGACGAAAATAGTAATCCCGTATTTTGTAAATCAAAAGAAAAGAAATTATACCAAACACTACAAAGAGATGGTAGACAAGATGAAGTTATTTTAGTGAAAATGGAAGATATTAAAACATTGAAATTTAAAGAATTAAAAGAAAAAATATAATATGTGGTGTGTAGAATGTGATTGCTTCAAAGAAATTTTAGAACCTTTAGGTTTATATTCGAATGGTGGTGGTGATAAAAATAATGAACTATCTTATAATATATGGTCTAAAGAGTATGGATTAATTTGTGAATTAACAGAAAATGAAATAAAAAATATTTTTGAACAGAAAGAAATTCAATTTTATTTACGAAAAATAAAAATAAACAATGTATTACGTAGTTCAAGATAATGTATTTAGAGAAACAAATTATAATAATTTGATTTATGCCCTTGAAAGGTTAGACTTACCGCACGAAATCGTATCGGTTATTCCTTTTGAAGATAGTTTTAGGTTTGATACAAAACGAACAGATGTATTTCCTTTTGGTTCAGTTAAAATGGCAAGAGTATCAAAAGAGCTTGGTTGGAATCCTGGTTCACAATTAAATGATAATCATGATTATATGGTGTATAAAGATTATTATAAAGATAATCTATTAAACTATGATTCAAAGATCATTAAATTCGGTGATACTGATTTCTTTAGTAAAGAAAGATTCTTTGCAAGACCAACTAAAGATACAAAAGTATTTACTGGTCAAGAATTTGATTTTGGTGAGTGGGTAGAATTTAGAGAAAGTGCATTAACAAATGGTCATTCTACTTTATTAGATTCTGAAACCGAAATACAAATAGCATCTATTAAGAAAATTTATAAAGAAATAAGAATTTGGATTGTTAAAGGTGAAATAGTTACAGCTAGTCAATATCGTTTAGGTAATAGATTAGTATTAGATAGTAATGTGGATAAAGAAGCATATACTTATTGTAATAATATGGTTAAACTATTTGAACTTAATGATGGGTTTGTTATGGATTTAGCATTAACTGATAATGGTTATAAAATAATAGAATGTGGTTGTATAAATTGTGCAGGTTTCTATGAAGCTGATATGCAGAAATTATTAATGATATTAGAAGAAAAATTTTAATTAGAAAATGATGAACGCAGTTGCTAAATGGTCACCAGTATTACAAATATCAAATATCCCAAATGAATATTGGGGTATGATTGCAGAATATTGTGAATCTGAATATATTAGAGAAAATGATCACACAGTAAATTTATTACCTATGCGATTAAAAATTTTAAGTAAAATTGATTTATCTAAAGTTACTATTATTAAAGATGAAACAGAAGATAGTGTTTTTAAAGAACATTGTATAACTATAAGAATGAGTCATGATGAAATGATAGATTTAAAGTTGGGAATGGGTATAGATGTATTAGATAGAATGCATCATCTTCTTATTGAAGAACAATCAAATTTATTTAACAAGGTTATAAATGAAAGAATGGGTATTATTATTAAAGATGTTTGTTTAGAAATTGAACCTGATATTGAAAACAATTTAATTAGAATGAAATCTAATTTTTTATCAATTGCGGATTATAGACAATATAAGATAAAAAAATTAAAAAGTATTATCAATGAAAGAAATTGATTATAATAAGGTAATAGAATTAATAACACAAATAGGATACAAACAAAGAACAGGTACATATTATATTATTCGTGAAAAAGATGGTTATATAAACATATCGTGTGATAAAACTTTTCATCCAGAAGCACCTATTTGTTTTCATAAAAATCATTATCAACGGGTTAAAAGAAATTTGGGATTTAGTAAAAAAGATATATCACACAAATTCTATGATTTAGAATCGTTTTATGAATTTATATCAGAATATCATAATAAACTATTTTTAAAAAACAAACTAAAAAAGATAAGTGATAATATTAGACATTCTATATAAATATTGGTTAAAACTAATAGGTCGTTATGATAAGTTATATCCTTGTGGTGTAAAAACAGAATCAGTTAATTATGAAATAATTGATATAGATGATAATGGGTTTGCTAAAATTCATGTGTTTGACACATCACTAATGGTATCAACACCAGAATCAGATTTATTAATTAGTGTAGAAGCAACAGTATAATTATGGGTGAAAATGGAATATTAACAGAAGAATTCTTAGTAGAACACGGAATCAAAAATATCTAATAGGAAATATGAATTTACCCTTTCACTATCTCTATACCACTTATAACATCATCTTGGGTCTGTGCTTTGGATGATAAGTGTGTAAATGTTTCATCATAAATATCAAATCTGTCATCATCTATATCGCACATCACCCAATTACCTTCGGTTGTCTTAGTTAATCCATATTGACCTACCCCCTCCGTACCATCATATTTAGTAGTATAACTGGTTATGTAATCCCAGTTTAAATCATATATATAAACATAATCGGAAAAATTATCTAACACATACCATATTTCATTTTCACACCTTAGTCCTGTTATTTGACTACTAACATCTGTCATTTGGGTGGTTAAATCAATTGAATCTTGATAAACACCACCAGAATATCTATAAACAAATCTATTTCCACCACCCATATAAATATCCCCATCAAACACCTCCACAGATTCAGGATCGGTATCTTGACCATTGACAGCGAAAAATGATTCATAGGTCCAATCATCATCTAATATATAAATTCGCTGAGAATAACCAATATCGACAATTACCCATTTATTATTAACCGTATCTTTAGCAATATCTCTGGGTTTAGAAGTGCCCCAATGAATTGTACCAAACTCATTATATTTAGAAATTAAATCGATACTAACATCTAAATAATCTAGTGAAGAATCATATTTATATGAATAACCTGTGTCGTATCCTACCGCCCAATAAGTTATTGTTGAAGCTGAGGAAGGTATATTGAATACTAATCCATTAGCCATTAGTGCACTCCCGTTGTATGTTAATCTTGACATTGTGATATTATTTTTTTATTATATATAGTTTTTTCAAACTTAGAATGATAAAAATACTATAATAATATATGATAATATTGTCAACACTATATAAATATTGGTTAAAACTAATCGGAAGATATAATAAGTATCATCCTTGGGATAATCCATTTCATAATGATCCAGTTCATTATTGTGAATTATATAAAGATAAGGGGTGTGCACATGTAGATGGATATTTGTGTTATTTTCCTAATTGTGGTATGTTAAAAGATTATAGAAAAGAACTTGAAAGGGTTTACAAATTAAAACAGATTGTAAAAAATATCAAATTATAAGAATTATATTGCAGAAAACTTAGAAGAACCAATTAAATATGAAGATCATAAACGAATGCAATTAATAAATGAAAGGAATGAGAAAATAAAAAAAAGAAAAATTAGAAAAAATAATGAATAATATAAATGGAATTTAATGAATATCAAAAGAAAGCAATAGAAACAGCTTTTTTCACTGGGGATGGATTAACATATTGTACCCTTGGATTATGTGGTGAAGCAGGAGAATTTGCAGAGCATATTAAGAAGATGTTACGTGATGATGGTGGAAAGTTAACAGAAGAAAAGAAGAAGTCTTTAATTGGTGAACTTGGTGATGTTCTTTGGTATCTAAGTGTATTAGCAAATGAATTAGATACTGATTTAGAATCAGTCGTTGAATATAATTTAAAAAAGATTAAATCCCGTAAAGAACGTGGGGTTCAAAAAGGAAGTGGTGACTTTAGATGAAAACTAAAAAAGAAATAGAAAATTGTCTTATATCAGATTTAAGTAATATGATATATGAAGTACAATCGGGTAACGTGGATATGGAAATGATATTTGGTTTCTTCTCCGAAATATTATTAGATGCAGAAGTAGATTCTAAAATAATTGTTAATGTATTAGAACAAAAGAACTTTGGTGATATGGGTAAAGAATATGCCCGATATATTAAAGTGGACGAAGGTTGGTAATTAATCCCAAAAAGGATCTGTTACACTAGATATTTCAACTTCCACTTCTGTTTCTTCTGTTAGAATTACTTGATGTAATTTTTCTTCTGATTCTGCTACTTGTTTTTCTGAAATTTCACTACCACAATAATTCATCCCAAATTCAATTGCACCTTTAGCTGTTGCTGACAATCCCATAAACGGATCATAAACGAGTCCATCTTCTTGTCCATACAAATTCATTAATTTTAATACTAAATCGGTAGAAAAAGTTGCCTTGTTCAATTTACTAGAACCATCATTGTTTTTAGCTTCTACGAAATTATAAACATTTTCATAATTAGCTTGACCAGTTTTTTCAATAACAGACTTTACTTTCTTATTGGATTTAAATGACTTTAATTCATTTTTTCTCACAAAAACGAAAACATATTCAATAATTCGTGTGAGTTTATTCTTACTTCTGTTGTTAGGGATTGCAGTACCCTTTTTCCACACGATACAGTCCGCTGTGACGAAGTTTGTCCTTCTAATGATGTCTGCTATCACTAACCACATTAAGTGTGTATTTTCGGACGAATAGGACATATTATACAATATACAACCATCTTCTTTTAATACCTTATCAAAACCTTCAAATATATCAATAGTCCAATCAATATATTCTTCATCAGTCATCTTATCATTATATGTATCATAACGTCTGTTATAATCATCCTTTGCACCAACTCGGCTTGTGTTATAGGGTGGAGATGTGATTACTAAATCAACTTTGTTTTGAAGTTCTTCTCTATTCATTGTCAAAAGACAATCTTCGTTGAATATTTTATTCATATAATACTGTTTAAAAAGGTTATTTATCTTTTATAGTGTGATTGATAAAAATTGTTTAATTAATAAAGTCAATGACATTTTCATTATCCACACACTTTAAATAAACATACATATCTTCTTCTAAAATATCTGAATGGTCTATTGATTCAAAATCTGAACCCCATTCTTCTATACATTTGTTATCCATTGTGGATTTTAAATGAATTAGTTCTGATTCGTTTAATTCTCTGTTGGTATCAACATCAATTACAAATGAACTCTTTGGTAAATCATATGATAAAATTTCAATAGAATTTATATTATATTCACCATCATGTCCATTAAGGGATATTCTACCGTTGAAATCATCTTGTGTGGTTTTAAACAATTTAACTAAGTTATTTTTATCTAAATTAGATAATTCTAATTCTTTATTAATTTGTTCAGAAATAGATTGAATATTATCATCTATTACAGATTGTAATATATCTATTTTATTTACTCCGAATGAATCTTCATCTTCTTCAAGATAATTTTCTTCTGCTTCTAATTTGTATTCGTATTCGTCAATTATGTATTGTAAATCAACATCATATTTATCTTGTATGTATTCGATATCGTCCAAATCTTGGATTTGTAATTCGTTATTATCTAACACGAAAGATACTTTGACGGGGAAGTGTAATTTGTATATCATAAGTCAATTTATTAATGTATTTTTGACTATATATTATAAACTATTATCTAAAAGTCCATTTTTTCGGACATTATTTTTTTTATTTGTGAAATTTTATACTTTCTATCGTGATAATCTCTATATCTTTTGACTTCTTTTTGACAATTTTGAAATTCTTGCATGGTACAATTACACCGTATTGGTTTGTCTCCAAGGATATATGTTGGGTATGTACAATCTCCCATGTGATCTTCCCATAAACATCTTCCTGAATAACACATTACTTTATTTTATTTATAATTTGTTTCATTTTCTTATTTCGGTTTTCGAGTTTTATTTTTCTTAAATACTTTTCCCAAAAACCATCACGGGCATAATCCTGATGTGGGTTTCTATTCACAGGGTCAAATTCTTGAAATACACCTTCTAATATTATTTTGTCTTGTTTGTCCATATTGCTTCGGTTGTTGTGTGTAAAGAACCTTTCATTTTCTTTAATGGTTTAAAATCCATCCAATCTGCTTTCGTATTTTCACATACAATGATTTGACCTTTCCTTGACATAGACCATTCAGATAATTCTTTAAAATCTATATTTTTAGTTCCGTGTCTATAATATTTACCACCATGTTGATATGGTGGATCAATAAACCATGTTGCTTTTTCATTTTTCAAATCATGATAATCACCTTCTCTTATATCCCAATGTTTAATCTTATATAGGTTATCTGCTATTTGAAGTTTAACTCTATTCCAAACATTAAATTTCATTGTGGTTTTTTTAGGTGATGAAGAACCACCATTAATATTAAATCCGATTAACCATTTTTCTTCTTGACAAAGATATTGGTGGTCATCTATTTTATCTTTATAATTCATTTCAGGTAAAGATAAAATTTGTTCCCTTGTTGTGTTTTGTAGATAGTGCCATGTTTTAATAACAATGTCGTATTTATCTAAAAGTATAATATCTTTCTCCCAATTATTATTGTAAAGGGAGTATACAGCTGTTCCAGCAAAGGGTTCTATGATTTTATCATGAATTGGTTCGGGGTAAGCATCTATGACTTTGGTTTTTCTTCCGTAATATGACCACATAATTTATTTAGTTTTCTTTTTCTTATAGTTAGAATACTATTTTCTACTATTGTTTCTTTGATAGTATTTATTATTTTATCGTAGTCTGAATTTGTTATTTCTTGTTTTATTTCTCTACCATCAAGAAATTTAATAGTAAATATTGGGGGTATACCATCGCATGTAATCATATTAACATTTTCTACATTATGTAATTTTATAAATTGATTATCTATATCATTCATGCTATTTTATTTATTATTTTCTTTAATTTCTTATGTCTATGATATTGTTCATAAGTGATGAAGTTTTTACAATTTTGTATTTCTTTTTTATCTGCTATCCACAATTGATAATTAAGTAATTTACATTCTTTCCCTACCGCAAATGATCCACCACCCGCAGGTACAGTTTTACTATTTCCACATTGTAAACATCGATATTTATTTTGTTTTAATTCGGCTAACGTCATTATTTTAATATGTTTTTTATTTTCATTGATCTTAATACTTCGGTTGGTGGTACAATATCATTAAGAACTGTAACTATTTTAAATGTAACTATTTTAGCATCACTACTATAATAATGTGTACTTAATGTATCAAATGCTTTTTCGTATGTATCAAAATAATGTTCATATTCTTCAATATGACCCTGTGGTGACATAAATTTAATAGTATTGATAGTCTTTTCTATTGGGGTTAAATTCAATTGTATTTGATTATCATAACTATTATTTGATTGAATGGTTACATGTTCAATTACTTTAGTTTCGTAAATAACTTCTATTACATATTTTTTATATAGCATCTCTATTAATATAAATTGAATAATCTTTTTTGATAGGTGTGTAATATCCATCTTTGAATAATTTAGATGAAATGATATAATCAGCTGTTGACCTATTACAAGCGGTTGGTACATTATATAATACAGATAATCTTAATAAAGCTTTAACATCAACATCATGTGGTTGTGTTGACATTGGATCCCATAAAAATATTAATACATCTACTTCATCTGCTGAAATTCTTGCTCCTAATTCTTGGTCGCCTCCTAATGGACCACTTTTCAATACTTCTATATATGGTCCATATCCCATACTCTTTAATAATTCTTTTATTAATTTTCCTGTTGTGCCTGTGCAAACTAATCTTTGTTGACTCAGTTTTTTGGCATTAAATCTCACCCATTCAAGTAAATCTTCCTTCCTGTTATCGTGGGCTACTAATCCTATTGTTTTCATTGTTTTCTAATTTATATTTTATTTACTTTCTTCTAAACATTCTAAGATTCTTCTTGCTAATAATCTAGCATCAGTTCTTGATATTTCAAAGTCAACGATTGATAAAGGATTATCCATATCACCATAGTAATATACATAAACTTTTTTATCACTAATGGTCATAACATAACCATTCGATTCACCGTCTTTGCGTAAATCCCAAACTTTATCTGGTACGTGTTTAGCCATGATTAAACTTTAATTTTTAATTCATTAACAGGGAATTCTTGTTTCTTATAAATCTTATCCCTTCTTGATATGTATTGGTTATAAAGAATATTTTTATATTCAATATGAAATCTATCTACAATATCAAAAACTATTAATTTTTTCTTTTCAGCATGAAGTCTTAATCCACGACCTATTGATTGTCTAATAATTTGATCTGATTTAAAACTATCAGCAAAAACGATATTCATAATTGCTTTAATATTTATACCTGTTGAAAATGTACCAAAAGATGCAACTAATATTTTTGTATTACTATCGGTAATTTCCATTAATTTTTTAATTTTTTCTCTTTTTACTTTAGGTGTACTTCCATCAATGTAATAAAAATGTACATCTGTTATATTATCTCTTAAATGTTCAAATAGTTCTTTTCCATATTCAATGTTGTGAAATAGTATCATTGAATTATCTTTAAATTTAGAAACAAGTTTTCTAAAGAATATTTTTCTTCTTAATGATTTTTGAGCATATTCTTTCTCTAAAAGATATGACCTTTGACCATCACCATTCTTTTTAATTATATGACATCTTTCTGCAAAATCTTTTTCATCATAATTTAGAATAATAGCATTTATTTTAACTTCTGTAATCAATCCCTTTTCCATTAATTCTCTCGCTTTAACAGTCATTAATTTAGGACCCATTAAAGATTGAATAGTTAAATATTCTGCGCCTTTTTCGGAAGGTAAAGTACCAGTTAATCCGTATCTGTAAGTAGCATGGCTGAATGTTTTA
>Ga0075125_10001097_pt1 | contig 12756 bp, 21 predicted proteins | sample AntAceMetag02UKN_FD_69810 | JGI IMG/M metagenome (GOLD analysis project Ga0075125, IMG submission 69810) | Saline lake microbial communities from Ace Lake, Antarctica - Antarctic Ace Lake Metagenome 02UKN | ecosystem: Environmental > Aquatic > Non-marine Saline and Alkaline > Saline | place... | reverse complement strand
GTTAGGACAATCGGCAGCGGGTATGTCATAATACTGGTCCATGTCAAGCATTGGGTTAATCCGATTCAAGTCAATACCAAATCGACCAGCCGATGTTTGCATCCACATCGGCGTTGCGATAGCAGAGTGCATCGAGGCCATAGAGTGATTCTTTGACTCATCATGCAACAATTCGCCAGTAGCCTCCAGCATGGAAAGGTCTAATTCAATATCCTCATTGAGCCCAAAGCTATCGTAAAATGTTCTAGCCATTTACCCCCTTGACACCAGTGTTGATATTTGTTATTATTAGGTAATCAAATAAAGGAGAGTGATATGTGGAATAGAAAACAAAAGAGGTTTCAAAATACTATTGAGTTGCACGTTCTCCATTCATTGCCTTATGATAGTGTATATCGTAATGCCAACGGTTCTGCGGTATATTGTCATCCCTCAAAGGAAATCGAGTGTAAGGTTATACTAGAGGCTTTCTTTAACGAATTAGCTTACCCTTATACAACTTACCCCACCATAATAAAAAGAATAATGGAGAAATACCCACATGCTTAATAAGATTATATCTCGTAATGCACATCCCAGGGATAAGCCCTATTCGTGCCTCCAGTCTTTTCAATCGTAACGGCTACACCGTACCTATTGGGGTCAAGATCAATGGTAATCATTGGTGGGTCTATTACCCCAGCGAATGACAGCGTATCCTCCAGTATCAGCCCTGCACCACCAGGGGCATTATCGTAATATTCCCTTATAACTATAGTCTCACCTGCTGTCTGAGCCAAGCAGTTTATCTTGACGCATATAGGGTTAAACTCACCCAGAGGATTAGCGTTGATATAGACATTCTGTTCTGTGCCATCTGTAGTTACCGTGCCACCTGTTTCTGATAGTGTAGGTAGGGCATTTGTAATGGCTAATATATCGGTAACATCAGCCTGTAATAAAACAACATCTGCCGCGATAACGACCAAATCAGCCGCTATTTCTGCTAAATCAGCAAGTATATCGGTAGGGTCTAACGGATTATCTATCACGGCTTGACTCCCTCACTGTATGTTATATTCGCAAACCCTTCTGCTATGCCATAGAACGCACCTAGATACAAGTTCTGCGTATCCATTGTGTAACTACCGCCGTTAGCATTTAACCTGATACCGTTACCTATGACAGCAGCCTCTCCCCTCGATATATAAATAATCTGGTCACTATCGTTTACTAGCTCTAAATCTACTCTATGCGTGTTTGCAGGGAGTATCTCTGTAGAGACAAGCAGAACCGTAACGTAATTATTATTAACATCTGGTATTGGGAAGATTCTTGGATCAGGCATAATCTCTCCTATTTAAAAGTCACTGTGAAGTTTCCAGTAAAGGTAGCATCGTAGTCAAAGTAGATACCTGTTTCCATTTCACAGTCTAATAGCAATGTGAAAGGCTGGCATGATACATGGATAGCACTCCGTAATATAAGCGTGCCTATAAGTGTACCTGTGTTATCTACACCGTCATATATTAATACATCGCCCACGGCAGTCATGCCGTTAAATGTAATCGAATGTAATACGCAGGGGCCGGTGTGGACTATAGCATCTGCTAGGACATTTACTTTATCCCAAGGAAAATCAATAGCTGGATTCATAATACCTCCTATTGCCAAACAGGGGCAGGGGAAAAGGAAGAAACCCCCACCCCTGGAAAGCCAAGTTTAAGTTGCCGCTAACGTGCTGCCACCCATATAGGTAGCACGCCAATCTTCGGTTATTCCACCAAAGACAAGGCGGACACGATAGAGAACGTTATCAGTAGCGAAGTCGCCACTCATTGGGCCAATCGCACCACCACCGACAGTTACTTTATCGCTTGCCTTCATGCAGATTTCAGGTCGTTCGTGGCCAGTCAGATGCGCAACCTCAAGAGCTGCTATATCCTTCGGGTCAGAGAACAGATACCATCCTGTAGCCCCATCCGTTGTGTCAACTACTGGTAGATATGGGTCAACTATTAAAGTTAAACCCATCTGGCTAACCACATTAGCCGTTGGATAAGCTGCTACCGCAGGGGCACCCAACCACATCTTGCTAGTTGAGGTCAAGATTTGGCGAGCCGTCATTTCAAGAGCAGGCGGTACAACGAGGTATTTAGCTCTATTCATTATTGGTTCACCATTGGCATCGGTCATAGCTGCCATAGCTTCAAGCCCTTCTTCAAGGTAGTTAATAGTTAAAGCGCCGGCTGTTAAGTTTAGATGAGTGCCAGCACCTTTACTGTAGAGAGTAGTACTTCTGGCGTATAGGGTAGTAACTATCCTATGCTCAGTTCTTACAGCAGCACGAGCAAACCTTTCTGGCGTATCCTTCAAAGCTCCGAGGGTATCATTGATTAGAGTTTCCCAGGATATGTCAAACTGCCGTCCGTATTTTTTGGCTGCTAGCTCGTAGTAGTCCTCAGTCCTGTCACTTGCTAGGTATTCTCCCTTCTCGGCTACCTCAGCAAGTAACTGATCACCACCAGTAACAGCAAATCTTTTAGCTGTTTTGAAGTCTCTTACTGTAGACGACTTCACAATCGCCTTCCATACTGGGTCAACAGCCTTATAAGATGCTAAGACTTGTCTATCCAATACATCCCCGAACAGATAAGGGAAGTCCGATGTAGTCATCGCCTCCCTAAGTAGGTATTCATGTTTATGTGCTGGAAAGCCCTTAGCGTTAGATAACAAGTCAACCGTTTCCTTTAGTGCTTGCTCGTATCCTTCGCCTTTAGAGACTGCGCTCATGGCAGTATAGCCATTCCAGTCATCCATTAGTTTCATTAATTCTGGCATTTTGTTTTTAACCTCCTGTGTTATTTTATGTCTTGACGAACTTATCTAAAGCCATCAAGACGGCTGGGGAAATCTCAAGCGTGTCAGGTAGGGTTACCTGCTGAAATACCACCTCAACTTCTTGAGATATTAACTCAGCAAACTCCTCTGAGAACTTAACCCATCCCTCATCACCTTGTTTAACACTCATCTGGTTTGGGTTCTTAGGGTCAGGCTTCCCATACGTTTTAATAAGCCCATCTCGCACCTGTTCGATTGGTATCAGAAATTCGTTGAGTTTCTGTACCAGTTTAACCAATGCTAAGCTAGTCTTAACAGGGAATTGCTGTTTTACAAGTTCTGTTAGCGGTGCCTTTGCGTTCAAGATTTCCATGTTTGTTAGTTTCATTTTCCACTCCTTTTTAATTAACTGTATTTAACTCTAATCGTAGAGTCTAATCCAACGGGTTACGGTATCACCAGCAAGCCTTACAGCTATCTGGAAGTCAGAATCGGCGGCGTTGTCGGTATTATCCTCTAGCACCATGCCCCCACCTTCAGCACCTGCGGCATTATCGAATTGCAGGAAAAACTCGCAGTTGGCAGCAGCTGCGCTACCGGAGTAGCGAAGCATTGAAACGAAGCCAAAGCCAAGGTCGCCATCAAATTCAATACCAAACGTGTCTACTGCTTTGGTTTCAATCTTGATAGCGGCTAAAGCGTTAGCTGATTCCTGTAAGATGTAGATACCGTAGTCAGGGAATGAAGTGCCTCCCCCACCCTGGACAACATGGACACCAGCTGTCTTCCCAGCGTTGTCATGTTCGATACCGTTCATGTAAACAAACAGGCCATTGACCCAGCCGTTCTCAGCAGGGAAAGTGCCAGTCACGATTGAGGTAAGCGTCTGGTCCATATTTAGCTGACAGGCTGAGATATTGTCGCCCAGTGTGATTTCATGGCCTGCGTTGTTGATGTAGATTTGGCCACTAAGAGCGAGCGCCTGGTTCATGGCTTCGTCAGCATCGGGAAGGATGTAACATAGAGAATTGATGCCAATCATGTTCTGAATACCATGTTTAATATCCTGCCTAGAATAGATGTTGTAAACACCTCCAGCAGTAATATCATCTGTGGTCAGCATGTGGATACGATTTGCGTTGATGTAGTCAGTTAAGATTCCAACTGTGAAAGTCATAGACTTGATGTGATCACCAGTAACCCCCCATGCGATTGGGTCAGTGGTAGTTCCTTGAACATGGTCAAGCCCCTTGTCAGCAACGTTGCCGACTAGGTTAATTTCCTTGTGTACCTTGACAGCAATGACGCCTGCCCCGTTAGCTACTAAGCTGCCATAGGCAACACCAAACGGCACTTGAACAACGCTGTTGCTTATTTTGCTTATCTCAGCGTCACCCGTACCATCTGCATTAGCGACTCCAGGTAGTGCTCCAGCCCTGATATAAAGCTGGTCACCAAATTCAATAGCCCTGTCTCCGTCATCATCCTCACCATAAACGGTAAGGTTGAAGATACCCTCGGTGTCAACAGAGATAAGGTCTGAGGTTGAAGCCCCAGAAATACGCGCAACGCCAACAACCACGCCATACGTGGTAGAAACGCCAGCATCGCAAATTACAACCGGGTCTCGCACATCAACCATTCCGTCTGTGTGCTTAGGGTGTATTAGCTCGTCCTCACGAGCTGTAAGTATTCGGCCCTCATCAGATGAGGACACTTCAGTACCTGCGTCTAAATCTCCTGCGTAAACTCCTGCAGTTACTCCTGGCATAATAATTACCTCCTATTGTTAATTTACCTTCCAGAAACGGCTATCTCAATTTGAGCATCCGTCCATTCTGGGTTGAGCTTCTTCCAAGATTCCTTCAGTGAATCATTACTCACTTCGGGTTTAGAAGCCCCTAAATCCTTCACCTTGCCTGCCTCGGATAGTTTAGCGATGTAATCTATTTCAGACTGTATCGCATCTTCTATTCCTTTAGCAGACTCCGCATCCGCGAATCTCTCTAGTATTTTCTCTTTGGCAGCATTGGGTAACTCAGCTTTATCGACAGCCTCTTTTATGATAGCCCTCGCTTCAGCCTTCGCCTTTTCCTTCTCCGCCTCAGTGATTTTCCCCTGGAGCTCGTCCCTCTCAGTAGTTAGGGTTGAAATATTCTCCTCTAACTCTTTCACCTTCTCTTCTAATTCCATTGTTCTTTTAACCTCCTGTTGTATTTTTGCCCTGACAGTAGCCTCAATAGTTTTAACCAAATCAGGGCGCCTATCTTTTATTCCTTCAAGGTCAACCAGGTCAATATCAAACCTGTCCGACTCGTAGAATGTAACGATTCCGCCAGCCCCAGGCTCAGTTACAAAATCAACTGACCTGGCAGCTACGAGCTTTTCGATTACCATAGTCTCCGAACCTTCGATGGTTGCTTTAGATGCACTCCCTACTGCATTAATGGAGATGCCCATTTCGTTAAGCATTCCCCTATCCCGCAATGAGGCCAGCTTCTGCATCAACCACGGTTCGATAACCTCGGCAACTCCAGTTACTACGCCATTATCGTCACACGTTACCTCAGACAAGGTCGCAACCCAATCCTTAATCGACCTTTCAGGACGTTCTTTGTCTTCTTCAACGGTAGGATGATCCGCATACATCTTGTGCCCTTCAAATACGCCAAAATCACGCTTCAGCATCTCGGCAGGGTAATATCGAGACTTATCAGAATTGAACCCTGGCCTGATAACCACTACTGTCGCGCGCCCTTTATCAAATTTAGCTTCTGTTAACGGTATATAATTATAGACAAGCTCTCGTGTTTCTGTTTCCTTAACCCAACGTGGTATATCCTCATCAGCTACTTCAAGTTTACGATATTCTGTTCGTATCTTGCGCTTGACTGCTGATAAATCAGCCGCAGGGATTGCGACTTTCTGTCCTCTAAACCCTCCAGGTGATAAAGCCGCAGCCAATCGGCCTAACTGTGCCTTAGTAACTTTTTTATCAAGGTCTTCCCATACCCTTAATTTCCAGGTCGAGGACTTCTCTACATCAGGTACATAAGCATAAGCAGCCGATGGATATTTAACCCCATCCTCTGTCTGCATAACGGCTTGCTCTTTAAGCCAAGTCAATGTCGAGGTAGCCTCTTTGACTGCCTTCTTTAATTTGGTAATATCCATGTCGTCAGATGATAAAAGCTCTTGGCATAACTCCATAATCTTCTTAATCCTTCCGGAGTCCTGCGAGGCGTTTCTTTTACCAGCCTCTTGTATAATCTCTGCATAAACGACTTGCAACGCTTCCATAGGTTCATAGGTTATTTGTTTAACAACCTTCTCTGGCTCACCGAATGAATAACCATCCTCGGCAACCTCGTAAGACAATTTATACGACTGCCCATCGATGTTATAAATCAATTCAGTGTCGTAAACCTCCTCAACGGTTATGCTCTCAGGTTTTGGAGAGGCTTCCTCTGCTACCCCATACCTGGCCATTAGCGCAGCCTGCAAAGATTCTCTTTTATCGTCCATAGATTCCCTCCGTTCCCCAATGTCTTTCGCCCTCATGCGAGTGCCACACTCAGGGCAGACTTGGGTATTGCATTTGACATTCTCTTTAACGGTTATCTCCTCATTACACTTAGGGCAATAGCAGACATGCTCTCCGTGTGGATGCACAGCTTCTTTAGCTACCCACTTATCGTCCACCTTCTCGTATTTAGTTTTAACAGCAGTCCATGCCGTAGCCGATGATTTCATTTCGTCACCTTTGTACTGGATAAATGCAGCATTGAAGGCAGCAACCCATATCTCAATTAAATGCTGTGGTAATCCCTTAATTGCGTCAGGTGGTTTCTCTACCGTATATGGCATTATTCCCTCCTCAAATACAAAAAAAGACCCGCAAACCTTTTACAGCCTGCGGGTCCTCCGTCTAGCTAATTGAATTAATTTATTTTTTAATCACTACTTATGCAAGAGCATTCCGATATATTCCCGATAGGTTATATCGTATTCCCTTCCTGCTAATATAGGGCAAACAACAAATACCAATAATATTACCCCAATTACTACTTCCATAAGGTTCCTCCTTAACTTTAGATTTCCTGCCTGCCAAACCCTACACCCAAATCCTTCCCCCACACAACTACAACTCGTTCCTCATCTTTATCACCCTCAAATACAAAGTTTACTTGCGAGAGGTTAGGAAAGGGAGATGAGTTACTGTGCACTATTGACATACGCTTTAATTTAGAGCCTGCTCTCTGCTCTGATAACATTTCAACTATACTATCATTCTGGCTCATTTAAGGTTCCTCCTTTTTCTCTAATAGTGTTTGTATATTATCTAATTTATCACTCAAGCCTTTTATAGATTTGGGCGATGGCTCATATCCTTCTGTGATAAAGAACCCTATTATAAACCTAATAGCAAATACAGCTATCACCATTGCTAGGCCAAACCCCGCTGCCCCTTCCAACCACATTTTACCTACTTCTGCTGTTAACATAAGGTTCCTCCTTTAATCAGCTTGTTTTGGCTAATTCATGGAGATAGGCTGTGCAATTATCTCCATAGGTAGGTTCTTCACCATTTGCATTTGCTCGTAGAAATTCTATCACAGTTTGAAATTCTACTTCAAACTCACCAGGCTCTTCGATATACCGCCTTATCCACTCATTAAATGCTTTTACCATTGTCTCCTTTTCCATAATTCCCTCCTTTAATCTGGATACGTTCTCTCAATGGCTATTAACGTTTCTTTACCATTACGCACCTGTACTTTAATATTACCATAGTCAAGATACTTTTTCCAGTCTATTTTATCAAGTTCCTCTTTAAGTTCTTTATCTTGATTCATTATCTCCTTAATATCGCTGGCGCTTAGTACTCTTTTGAATAGCGTGCCATGCAGCCTGGCCACACAAAAAATCATAATCTGTTAACTCTCCATATTTGAGCAAGGCTTTTTCAAATTCCTTTCTCCAAGCCTTCTTCTTCTCAGATGGAAGTTTATCAATAGCTGGTGGTAATATCATACTGCCCCCTTTGATAAAAAGAAGTTGACATTTGTGGTCAGGTCATTAAATAAGTTGCTATCCGATGCGCCATACCCCTCGTAATAACCCATATTAAAAGCAGCATCCTTTCTCACCGATGTATAATCTAGTGCATTAAGGTGGTCAAGTTTCCCTTGCCCTAGACCCAATCTATATTCTGTAGTCGGTTTTAGTGCCTTCCGCATCTCCTCCCGTTTTATCAGACCATAGCGCCTTCCTAGTTGCTCTTTTGCAGCGTCTACAGATGCCGCAGTAGCTCGTTTCACCTCATCTGGCGTCATTGTTGAAATTTTCTTAAGGTCACTATTGATTAGGTTATAGTTCTTACCATCATACATTTTACCACTAACAACCGATTTCTTCACTTGTTCTGGCGCATCTGTTAAGCGTTTATCTGCTGCTTTAGGTAGCAAGGCCGGTGCCAGCGCACATTCGCAGTTAGGGTGAGCAGGAGGCGCCATGTCGCCACTTGGGAATGCTTGATTAACTGGTATCACACCAGCAGCAGCATTCGCAGAGCATATACCGCAATCACTTGTACCAGGCCAGACCCATTCTTTCCCTTCTATCCCCATATCCTTCATGCTGTCTAATGAGGCGGTAGATAAAGCATTAGCTGTCTCGGTTCGTGCTATCATTCTAGACCGATACTTTGACATATCAGTAAACGCCTTTCTTAAATCTCTTTGTATTCCTGGTATGCCCCGCTTGTTCTTTATGCCTTGACTAATTACATCTGCTAACCGCCTTTTGGTCTCCTCGTCCATCTGAGTGACTAATCGAGCGCCTTGTTTCTCTGCCCAATCTACCGCTGCCTTAATAGGAGGGCCTTCATAGGATATTGGGATTCCGCCCTTAGTCTTACCCCATGATGTCATCTCAGCCGTACCAGAGATGTAGGTCTCAGCCTGTAAGCCAGCTATTGTAGACTTTATATCTTCGCCAAAGTAAGCCAGTATTGGGCCAAAATCTATCTCACCCTTTCCTAAAGCCTTTAAGACATCATCTTCTAATGGCAATCTATTCCCCCAGTTCGTGCCTGATAAATTCTTCGGCTGATTTTACATTGAAACCTAGTTTAATAGCAAAATTACTAAGACGTAGGCATGGGGAACATCTTTGCCGTTTTCCAATAACAGGAATCCCAGAGTCTTCCCTGCGCATTTCCCCTACTGCTGTTTCTAAATTTGGGAGATTAAATTCTTTATCCACAACTACTCCTTTACATACCTATTATAAATACCAGCCAGTTTAGAATAAGGGAATGCCTTCTCTAAATTATCGAAATACTTAGCGAGCTTTCTTTGAAGCCCTAGCCTTAACCTTTCGTTTTTTGGGCTCTGTGGGTTTGCTGGTATCTGAGCTTCCAATAGGCTGATTATCTGGTTCAACTCTGCTAACAGGCTCTTCCCCTGTACCTTTACAGTGGATACACTGTCTGGATATAAGCCCATGTTCGAACTCTTCAATACCTGACCCTCCGCAAACTGTACATTTCATGCGCTCTCCTCAGGGGCAGCTTGACCTATCATAACTTCCAACTCCGCATTGTCAGGCCACATTGCACCTGCTGGTATTCTCATCCATCTCCCAGAACGAGATAGGCCCCACTTCCCGAGGACTTTACCTCCAGCTCCAAATACAGCCTTCCGAACTCTGGCTATAGGTGCTTTGTTATTCGGATATGTGATTACTGATACTTTGACCTCTGTTTTCATATTTCCTCCTTTATGCTTTCCTTGAAACCTCTCAATGCTTTGATTAACGACACATTCGGGTTAGACTCATTCATGGCTTTTAACACATCATCAGTGTTGTTAATCCCCAATGCTAGTAAGGCCATTTGCTGAACATCCCTGGAGTCAGCAAGTGAAGGCATTACCATCGCCAACTTGCCAATTGCGTCTGCTACCGCTATAGCGTCAGTAGGCGTAATCGGTGGGAAGTCAATATCAACCGCCCATCTATCAGGCGGGATGTTCGCGTTCCCTAGTACGATGTTGTTTATATTCTGATACGTGTCCCCCCAAATCTTCTGGTAGGATTGAAACATCTTCATCATTGGGAGTTCAACAGTTTGGGCAGTCGCAAGGCTGCCGGCTGAAACATCACCAAAATACTGTTCAGGGATTCCTACAGCAGCACAAACCTGTAGTTTTAACATCTTGCCGTCTTGATAGGCATTCGAGGCTCCAGTATCCGTCTTAATCGGTTGGGTATCTACGCCGGCATTTTCTATTAGCGCACTCCCAGCATCAGGAGTCTTATCATTCAATGCTGCCTTGACAGTGTTAATAGAGGCTTGACCTCCTTTGGTCTTAGCGTGCCATGCAAATCTCGCTAGAGCTAGCATGATAGCTACCCTAGAGGCTAGGAATTTCCGGTATTGTTTAATCCAATCCAGTGCTGGCAATAAGAGAGGGTTGCCTCTCTGCTCGATTGTGTTATATGCCAAATGATAAACAAGCGCCCCCTCTGTCTGGCTTACTTCCTTGCCTTCTGCATCCACCGTTGGCTCACCCTTTGGATTCATTACACTACGATATATAAAGGTCTTAGCTTGTCCTTGTGCGTTTGTCCATGACCTGCGATAGAATCTCACGTCTTCTTTGTCGTCAGGATTAGAGATTATCTCGGTTATCTCTAGCGGGTTGATTAGGCGTATAGTAGTTTCCTTCCCTAAGAATATAGCAAAGAATACCTCACCTTCGACCAATAATTTATTAGACGATTTACGCTGTCCCTGAGCTGATAGGACAGGTCGGTTTATAGGAGCATCCCAGAAGCTATCTAATACATCGCTAACCTGCTTGTCTTCAGTCTGCCATGTCATGCCACCGCCAAAAGTGTAATCCGTCCACAGTCTGATAGCTTGCTTACCTAGCGGGTCTTTGGCATAATACAATCGAGATGTTTGGACATTCACTATCCGCGCCGCATCGGTTATAACATTATTACCACTACCTAAAGTTATCCAACCCTTGTCCTCAATCTTGAGTTCCTCTTCAACCGACTGGGTAGCTTCCATAAATAATTGGTCAAAACTCTTCATAATATCTCTATGTCCTCTCTTTTAGCCCTGTATCATTGCAGTGATAAACTGCCCCGCATATTGGGCAAGTTACTATATCACCTGGAGCAAGGAGTATTCTGTCTAAAATCCACATACCGCACTTGCATTTGAATGTGGTCACTTTTACCTTAACACCTAGATTTGGGCTTTCCAATATACCTGCGCCTACTATTCCCGTTCCTTCCATATTCCCTCCTTTTTATAACTCCATATCAACGGCTTGCATTGCATCATATATAATTATCTGCCCGCGCTCTTCTACCTTACGCATAAAAGCTAAAGCCTGTGTTGTTGAGTCTACCTGGTCATCATGCTCGGCGTTAGGGAAAGCTGACAATTCCTCGATATAATCAAATAGCCAATGAGCATTCTCTGGCAGGAATACCTTCCCCGCTTCTATCAACGGAGTGATAGCATACGCCCTGGCGACTTTATTAGTATCAACCTTGAATGGTATAACAGGTATCCTAGTGTCACGTTGTAATTCTTGTATCAATGACTGCCCCGAGGCCTTATCCTCTACAACAACAGCACTAGGATTATCTCTAGCATCTAACGACATTGCAACCCGCTTTAATTCAGGGAACTCTACCTTACCTCTCCACACATCTAAAAGATAATATCCATTCTGAACTTCCCCCCATACCGTGCAAACAGAGTAATCATTCTGTGATTTATCTTTAAAAGCGGTGTCCCAACTGTGGATTACCCTTTGGAAGTTAGGCCGCTCATTATAATACTTCCACCATTCCCGCCTGATTATCTGGCCTTCTGCTACCGTAGGATTGCCTTGGTATAGACTTTCAAAAGCCCTGCTACCAATAGACGACCTAACCTTCTCCAATATATCTACAGGGTATCTCCCCGGCCACAAAGCCTGATTATCTTTTATAGCAGGGAAATGTAGGATCTCCCACTGGTCAGCGGTAGGGTCTTCTTTTGCCTGTCTTAAAAGTCTACCAACAAGGTCTTCTTGGTGCCACCTCGTCATAACTACTATGATAGCCGCATCGGGTTCTGTCCTAGTTCTAAAGACTCTCTGATACCAATCCCAAATCTTATCCCTGATAGTCTGGCTAGCTGCCTCCTCTTCATCCTTCACTGGGTCGTCTATAATTCCAACGTTAAATCCTCTACCAGTCAAACCACCACCAATACCAACAGCGTAATATGACCCGCCTTGTTTAGTACCCCACTCATGGGCTGCTTGTCGTTCGGGTATTATTGTCTCTTGACCCTTCCTCTCAGGCCGATGGTGAACATCAGGAAACAACCTCATCATCTCGTTTGAAATAAATATGTCCCTTGCCTGGCGAGAATGTGTTAACGCAATAGACTCAGCATATCCAGCCTGGACTATATAGTCTTCGGGATGTCTAGCTAAATACCAACAGGGGAAACGCAAAGAGATTAGCTCTGATTTACCATGTCTCGGCGGCATCAATACAATTAGCCGCTTCAACTCCCCTCTCTCTATACGCTCAAGCGCATCTGCTAAGGCCACAAGATGCGGAGATAACTGATACTCTGAAAAGGTGTAACTACAAAAAGGTAATAGATTCCTACGAGCCCGCCGCCTCTTGAGTAATTCTTCTGCTGCTTCTATCCTCGATAATGGAGGCAAGTTCTTCATCTGTTAAATCCTTACTGTTGACAATCACACCCACATTTACAGTGGTGCCGTCATTATAAATACGTTCCATTTTGTTTAATTCTGCTATGGCAGTTATAGGGCTGTGTAGTTTAACTTTTGTTATCAAGGTAGGTGAAGCCCCATTATCATCGTACTTGGTTGTAGATGTTATCTC
>Ga0075125_10001092_pt1 | contig 12765 bp, 16 predicted proteins | sample AntAceMetag02UKN_FD_69810 | JGI IMG/M metagenome (GOLD analysis project Ga0075125, IMG submission 69810) | Saline lake microbial communities from Ace Lake, Antarctica - Antarctic Ace Lake Metagenome 02UKN | ecosystem: Environmental > Aquatic > Non-marine Saline and Alkaline > Saline | place... | reverse complement strand
AAATAGAAAATCTAAATATAATTGATAAGAACTCTGGAAAAGGAATAGATGTAACAGCAGTTATAGAGAATGGAAAAGTTATAGCAAAACATGTAGATTATTTAACTGAACAAGATTGGAGGTAAAGTAAATATGGCTGAAGAGAAAAGTGCTGTTGAAAAATTAATGAGCAGCGAAAATTTAAAGAATATATTATATGAATTATTTATAGATACTACAATTATAAATACAGAAGTAAAGAGAGGGGCAAAAACATCTTCAAATATTTATGTGAATAAAAAGTTTGAAGGAAAAAAAGCAACGGTGATAATATGGAAATGAAAGGATCTTCAACCCAAAATGTAATATCAGAACCAAATTTTAGGTTGAATGTAAAAAGGAATTATAAAGGGGACTATGGTTTTGAATATACTGTTAAAGGAGATACCATACAACAAATACAACAACATGATTTTGAAATACAAACTTATTTGTATAATCAAGGTATGATTAGTAAGACACCAACACCACCAACAAAGCAACCAATTATATGAGAACCCTAAAAGAAATTATGAAGGATCTATCTGAAAGCCAGTTCCTTTTAAGATGTACTTTAAAGAGAGAGGGGTATAAATTTTTTGTTGAAAATGTCTTAGGTTATGATGTTCAGCCATTTCATATGGAATGGATTGATATGCTTTTAAATAACAAAAGAGTAGCGATTGAAGCACCAACAGGTTTTGGAAAAACTACTATACTTGGTGAAGCATTTTGCTTGTGGGTTTCTTATATTCAAAAAGGAAAAGAAATGTGTATTGTTTCTAAATCATTACCCCAATCCACTAAAATATTAAATGGTATTAAAGATATTATAGAAAATAATGAATTGCTTAAAGAACTAATACCAAAGAATAGACCATTAAGTAATTGGTGTTCAGCAACTTTTATGGAACTATCAACTGGTTGCAAGATTTTTTGTAGGCCTTATTCAGAAAATATTAAAGGTATCCATGTAGATTACTTACTTGGAGATGAAGTTGCTTCTTATGATGATTATGCTATATGGTATAGATTTGTTACTACAAGAGTAAATGCTAAAGATGGAGTTGTAGTGGCAATAAGTACATCAGATAATATAGCAGATTTAATGCAGGAATTATTAAATAATCCTGAATATGTAGGGAAGGTATATAAAGCAGAAGAACCGGATGGAGTTCCTTTATGGCCAAAGAATTTTCCTATAGAAAAGTTAAAGAAGATAAAAAGCGAAATAGGGTTGGCTGCTTATGAAAGAGAGTATATGAATAATCCTAAAGCAGAAGTAGAGAATGCTATCTTTCCACCGCATTTAATAACAGAATGTTTTGATTATGATGCTAAGTTTATTGCTATCCCACAAGAAGGTTTTACTGTTATTGGCTGTGATTTTGCTATTGCTTCAGGCCCAAGGGCAGATTTTGATGCTTATATTGTAGTTAATAAAATTGGTAGGAAAGTATCTATACTGCATGGGGAAACACACAAAGGATTTACAATCGCTGCTAAAATTATGAGGTTAGAGCAAATATATCAAATGTTTAGAAAAAAGATTGAGGAAGAAAAACCTAAAGATAGTAATGAAATTGAAGCCCCATCTACTATTAGGTTTGTTGTGGATCCAAGTTCTGTTGGACAAGCAGTTTATGATGGATTAAGAGAAAAAGGAATTCCTGTAGAAGCAGCCAATTTTGATGCTGTAAGCAGAAATACAATGATTATTAATTTAAGGCAATTAATAGAAAATAAAGATTTAATGATACCCAGGCATAAGGAAGATACTTTAACTATGACTTTTACAGATAAGTTAATTAAGGAATTAATAAGTATGATGGAGACTAAAACTCAAAAAGATAGAATCACTTATCAATCCAAAGCACCGCATGATGATACTGTAATGGCATTATCAATGGCATGCAAAGGGGTAGCCCAACAAAGGGCCTTCATGGATATGGTTGCTATTTAAACCGAAACAATTATATAGTAGAAAGATTTAATATATATTAATTTTACTAAAATGGCTAAACAAGTAGAAAAAATTTCTAAAATCAAAAAGTTCAAAAAATTGTTTAGTGATTTTTATGCGAAATTCCAACCTAAAGTTATATATACATATGAATTTTTGTTTGTTGTGTTGCTTTATGGATCATTATTGAATTATACATTATCTATTTTGACTAATTATACTTTTAACATTAAATTGCTTTTAGCTTTGGGAATTGCTTTTTATTTTGTAAAAGAAGAATTACCAAGAATAATTAGTAAATGCTTTCCACCAAGAATAATTTAAAGAGAGGTAATTAAATGAGAACTATTGATGAAGCGTACTTAGTTGATGAGTCTCAGAAGATTGTGACTACATCAGAATCTACACCAGAAGGCGAACCAAAATCCATAAAGACAACTCCTGATATAGCTAGGGTAGCACAGAGCGAATTAGAATTAACTTACTTACATAATCCTACAATTTTTAATGGTATAAATAAAATTGTTCAGACTATTATGTCTGCAAAACATGAGCTTGTATGTAAAGATAAAAAAGAAAAAATATATTTTGAAAAATTCATTGCAAATCTTGGAAATTCTGGATCTCATATAACCTGGGAAGAATTACTATCTCAAATATATAAATTCCAATGTATATATGGGAAGTCATGGATAGAGAATGTATTTAATAAGAAAGGCAATAGAATTGTTGATTGGGATTTAATAGATCCTAAGAAAATGGATTATGCTAAAAATTCTCAAGAAAAAATTGCATTAGATAAATTTAGTGAACCATTGGGTTATGTTGAAACATTACCAACAAGTGCATCACCACCAGAAGAAAGTAAAATACCTATAGAAATCCAAGAGAAGATTACTCTCCCACAGAATGGTATTTTTTTAAGCCCTGAAAGAATTGCTCAGATAAAATTATTTACTATAGGAGATGGTTTTTATCCCATTGGATTAATAGAACCAATTTACAAGACTTCTTTAAGAAAAATGAATATTGAGGAAGCATTAGCTAATGCTATATGGAGGCATGGTTTTCCAATCATATTGGCAAGAGTTGGTGATACTAATCATGAACCCACACCCCAACAAATTACATCAATCTTAGATAAAATCAAAGATGTTAATTTTAAACAGGAATTAGCAGTTCCATTTTATTATGATCTAAAAATGCTTGAAAGTAAAAAGGCTGAAAAATTAAAAGAGAACTTAGATTATTTCCAAGATCAAGAAGTGACTGGATTAGGTATTCCAAAACCTTTTGCTACAGGTGGAGGAGAAGCCACGAATAGAGCCACATTAGGAAATCAAGATAGCATGTTTCAATTAACATTGAGAGATATTATTGATAAAACAATAGATTCTATAAGGAAATATATGTTTAGACCCATTTGTGAATTAGAAGGTTTTAAAGAAGTGCCTAACTTAAAGTGGGATGTCGTAGCAACAGATGAATTGAATAAAAAAGCAGCGAGATTAGTAGGATACATAAAAGCAGGAGTTCTTGCTGCAGATGAAGTCAAGGAATTTGTTAAAAAAATCGAGAAACTAGAATAGGCAAATGGAGCTAATTTTTTTGGGTACTGGCCCAGGTAAACCTTTAACTGAAGATGGTAGGACAAGAAGTTCATTGGCAGTAAAGACAAAGGAAACTACCTTCCTAATAGATTGCACCCCTGATATTCTTGAGCAAGTTGAAAGAGAAAAGATTGATAAAATTGATTTTATATTAATTACTCATGCTCATGCAGATGCTATGGGTGGTTTATCCAATATTAAAGAATGGTTAGATAAAAAAGATCTATCTAAATTGACAGTATTCATGGAAAAGGAAACTGCTTTAAAGGTAAGGAGTAAATTTAAATCTTTAAGTCATTTAGATATTAGATATTTTAACCCTTACAATAGTTTTTCTGTTAATAATATTAAAATAACACCCTTTAAAGTAACTCATTCAATTCAACAAGACATTCCTTGTTGTGGTTTTAGATTTTTAGATATGGTTTATTCTAATGATGTTGGAGAAGTTCCAGAAAAATCTATGAGATATTATGATGATGCTAACATAGTTATGTTTGATGCTTCTATATGGTTTGAGAAACATCTTAAAGGACATCATAATACTGCTGAAGCATTACAATTTGCCAAGAAAATAAAACCTAAACAATTTATATCCATGCAAGCAGGAAGCACATACCCTTCTCAACCAGAAGCAGAAGCACAAATAAATCAATATTGGAAGGAGATTCATGGTGGCGCCACTAAGATTCAATTAGCTTATGATGGTTTGAGATTAATATTGAGAGAACATATTTCCCAAGTATTGTATGAAACCAAAGAAGGAATATCTTTAGTTGAACCACATGCTTATATGATCCATACCAGAGAGAAGAATCTTATTGTTAAATCTAAGCTATTTAAAAATAAAGTTAATAAATTCTTATACCTTATAGAAGACTCTTTATGTTATGGGGTTATCCTATTAAAAATACCTGATAAAATAAATTTATTAGAGTTTGATAAATTAAAGGATAAACATAAGATAACTGAAGAAGAAAGGAAAAAATGGTGGCCTCAAAAAGAAATTTTATATTCTTATAGTTTTGATATTATAAAGTTATTTGATAGCCCTAAAAAAATAGAAATTCCTAATGGTATTCAAACTTTTGTTAAGGATTTTAAATTTTTAAATGAAGATGGAGAATCAATAAAGGATCCTAAATCATATAATCCTGAAAAGATTTCTACTGCTGTTTTGAAAGATGATTGGCGAATAGTAAATACTTGGTATGCTTCTAAAAAAAGAGGCACAAAATTAAACCATTCAATTGAAGAAATAATGAATCTTGCTAAGACTCTATATTTAGAACTGAAGAAAAGGGAAGTAAAATTCCATCCAGAAACAATGAAGTCTTATTCTAAGGATTTATATAAAAAGATGGATGATGAATCATTGGAACAAGAGGATTTATCAAATCCAGAGTTATTAAAAGAATTTGACGATAAAATAATTATTAAAGATTTTATATCGGTAGTGGGTTCTAGTGATGGTGGATCTAATGATGTTGATATGTTAATAAGAATGAGTAATCCTGCTGATTTTATTAAAAAAGCTGTTGAAGTTAAATTATTAAAAAATGTTTCATTTTCAGATAATTTACATTTTGTATGGGGAGATCCTGATAGCCCCCATGATACCTTTGTTCCTTTATATGATTTGCAATTAAGGAGAATCAAGCCATTAAAAGTAATCAAGATGAGTGCGGATACAATTGAATTAAATTCTATAATGCCTTTTTATTCTATGAAACCAAAGAAGATTTTTTACCAGGTTGATGAAGCCATAGAATATATGTTCAAGGCAGGAGATAGATATGCTTTAGAAAAGAAGTTTGATGGATTGAGGGTAGTATTGATAAAAACAGGTGATAGGGTTAAAATATATTCTGATCAGAAAGAAGATATAAGCAAACATTTCCATACAATTTTATCCGAAGCTAGAAATTTATCTAATAAAGATTATATAATAGATACTGAACTTGTGTATAAAGATGGTGGAACATCTGAAATATCAGAATATATTACTGGTAAGGGAGAGTTAGATGATTTAAGAATATCATTACAGGCTTTTGATTGTATTTATTATGGCAAAGACATTTCTAATTTAGATTGGAATGAAAGGAAAAGCATATTACATTCTTTAAATTTTACTGAACATATCAAAGAGGTTCATAGTATTCTATCTGATAATCCTAATGAATCAAAAAATGCTATTAAATTTTTACAAAATCTAAAAGGCTCTGAAGGAGTAATGATTAAAAGATATAAAGGTAAATATACTAAGAATGGAGAAACTGATGCTTGGATCAAATTCTTAAATGCTAGTCCTGGAGATACTACAACTGCTACGCCTGGCATAAAGGATATATCTGGGAAAATAATTAAAAAACCAATTCAAGCTCCTAAAAAGAAAAAGAATAAATTAGAAGAAGAGGCAATCAATACTGAGGATGGAATATAAATGATTCTGGTAAATACTCCAGAATCTTCACTAAAATATATAGAACTCCAATGCAATAATAAAATAGAAGATTATAGTAATTGTAATGAATTAACTTCGCTTACGGATTTCTTATCCAAATTAAAATCTAAAAACGTTCTCGAATTGGGTGCTGGATTAGGAAGGATAAGTGTTTTTTTAAAGAATAAATTTAAATGGGATGATACTAATTTTTTCCTTTTAGATGGAGATTCTGGAGACATACAAGTTAATGGAGTGCATAGAACCACTAATAAAGATTTTTACAATTCTTTGGATAGCACAAAGAAATTTTGTTTAACTAATGGTATAAAAGAAGATCATCTCTTCTTAATCAATGCGGAAAAGGATTTTAAATTACCTGATAATAAATTTGATTTATGTTATAGTTGTAAAGCAATAGGTTTTCATTGGCCCATAAATGAATATTTAGATATAATCCAACACGCTATGTTGAAGAATAGTTATTTATTTTTTGAATTAAGGTCAATAGGAGCCAAAAATAGAACTGCTGCACAAGAAGCTGTGGCTAAGAATTTCAATGATCATCAAATTCAAAGCATAAATAAAGAAATATATAAAATTATATCTTTAAAGATGGACGCAGATTGTTCAATTATACTGCTCCAAAAGAGGGTTTGACTATGAAAGGCAGGAAGATAGGATCAATAGAAGTTACTCTTAAAGAAATGCAAACTATTCAAGAAATGACTGGAAGCAATACAAGAAAAGAAATAGCTATTGCTGTTCATAGATCTACCAACACGGTTTGGAGATACCAAAAAAAGCTTGGCTTGCTTTAGTTTTCTACGAAAGTAATTTAAATGCGAAAAATTGATAAGTTAGTTTATGGTTAAAGATATTCCTATAGAAGATTTATATTCCCAGCCAGTAGTCCAAGAACTATTGGAAAAAATAGGTAAGGGTAAAATAGATTTGGATACTATTAAGATTCCTTATATAATAAAAGATAAAATATTGATGAGTCCTGGTGTTTGGAATAATTTTTATTACAGCCCAGAAGCTATTAAAGAAGCTTTCTTAGAAAGTAAATGGAACGAAAAGGAAATTAGATCTTTATTCTTAGATCATATTGATAATAGTTCTCGAGAATGGATTGGTGAAATTCTAAATCCTAGAATGAAAGGAGAGGATCTTATTGGTGATTTGGTGTTTATTGATAAGCCCACTGCTCAAAAATTAGCATATGGAGCAAAGATGGGGATTTCTCCAAAAGTTCATGGAGAAGAAGAGAATAATGAAATGATGCATTTTGCATTTGATAATTTTAGTGTAGTTATTAATCCGGCAGTAAAAACCGCTTATATCAACATGGCAGAAGATAAATCCCCTTATGGAGATGTAGAATATGCCGATCCCGGATTCCAGAATGATAAGCAAAAAAGGTATCCTATTGATACTGAAGCACACACAAAAGCAGCATGGTCATATATAAATATGCCAAAGAATCGTAAATTCTATACTAAAGAGCAGCTTGAAAAAATTGAAAAAAGGATTAAAACTGCTGCTAAGAAGTTTGGTATAAAAATAACAAATCAGGAGGTAAAGGTAAAAATGGCAGATGAAGAAGAAAAGAAACCAGAAGAGCAAAAAGTTGAAGAAACACCTAAAGTTGAAGAACCTAAAGCTGAAGAATCTCAAGAAGAAGAAAAGGAAATGAGTGAGGTTGATAAATTTGTTGACGCTTTAAATGAAATAGAAACAGAAAATCAAGGTGGTGTTGGAGCTATTGCTAAGAAGGCTAAGCAAATTAGAAAAGAAGGGGAATCATGGGCAGAAGCTTTTAAGAGGGCTGCTAAAATGATGGCAGGTGGAGAAGAAAAACCAGAAGAAAAACCTGTAGAGAAACCTGAAGAAAAAAAGGAAGAACCTAAGGAAAATAGTTCAAAGATATTTAGTGATGCTGTGGACCAGATAATTAAGTTAGGGGATATTTTAAAGGGTAATAAAAAACTACAGGAAGATGAAGAAGAAAAACCTGAAGAAGAAAAGAAACCTGAGGAAGAAGAAAAGACAGAAGAGAAACCTGAAGAAAAAAAGGAAGAATCTGTTGAAAATAAAGATTCCGAAAATGAAATCAAGAAAATGTCCAGCACAATAAAAGAGTTAAATGATCAATTACAGAAAGTTGAGACTAAATTGAATGAACCTGATAAAAAAACTGCTAAGACAGAAGAATTATCAGCAGCAGATGCAGAAACATTAATACAAGCAAATCCTGATGAAGCATTTTTAAGTATGCTTAAAAGGTTATAAAAAGAGGTAAGGAGGTAAGAAGAAAATGAAACAAACTGTACAAGAATTAGCAGCTGGAGATACTACAACTGGATCAACTGGATTTGATTCAATTTCTACAGGAGTAGTAGGTAAAGTTTGGCTAAAAGAATTAATTGAAGCAGCAAAGAAGAAGATGTTTTTCGAGCAGTTTGCTTATGTGGCAAGCGCTCCAAAAGGAAACAAAGATGTCGCAGTACCATTATATACATCAAATTTAGATTTTGAGATTACATCAACTGAGTGTACTACAAGAACAATGACTCAAATTAATAATTTGACAACTGTGGTATTTACACCAGCAACTCAAAAGATGGGTGTTGCTATATCTAAAGACGTTGTAAGAACATCACAGATCGATACTGTTAAATTTGCTAGAGAGCAATTAGTATATGATGCATCATTAAATATAGACGCAGCTTTTAACACAATATTGCTTGCATCTGATGATACATATGGGAACATACATCTATTTGGACCAGATAGAGTTAGTCAAACAGCTATTGTAGCTGGTGATGTATTAACAACAGATATAATCGCAAAGGGAAATAGGGTATTAAAAGCTCGTGGTTGGTATCCGGAACCGGATAAACCTTTTGTATTGTTCCTTCCAGCAGTATGTGAAGAAGCACTATTAAAGGATTCCCAGTTTGTAAATGCTTCAGAGTATGGAAGTAATGAAGTAGTTATGAATGGAGAAATTGGAAAATACCTTGGTATTAAAGTTATTTCAACAGAGCAGTGTGGCGCATGGAGTGATACTACAGATGGCCATTATTGTTATTTGCTTAAAGCAAAAGTAGCATATGGAATAATATATGGTGAAAAGCCAACATTAGAATTTGAGTATGAAAAAGATTTGGCTGAATACAAAGTATATTTGGATATGTGCTATCAATGTAAATGCTTACAAGAAACAGCATTGCAAGTAATTGAAGTAGCAAACGCTTAAACATTAGTTTGGGAGATAACTTTAGGGAGTTATCTCAATTCCTTTTTTTTAAAAAGGATGGTATAATTAAATGGAGGTAAATAAGAATGGTAAATAGAAAATTTGGATGGCACTCAGGTGCTTTAAAGTGTTATGATATTACTGTAGAAAATGATATGACTATTGAAGGAGATCTTACATTTGGAGATGTAAGTACCGATACAATTACTATAAATGGAATAGCCACTTTTACAGCAATAACTAATCATGGAACTTATGCTTCTCCTGTAACAATTGTGAAAGGAGACACTAACCCTTTAATAACGGTAAGTGGAGATGTTCTTGTAGACCAGGCATCAGGAGTTACAAGGGGAATGTGGGTTAGGACAAAAGTTAGTAAAGAACAAAGTACAGCTTCCGTTTTAGGTATAGAAGCTCAATGTAGAGTTAATGGAGCAGCTTCAGCCGCAGCAACATTAGGAGCAGGTCAGTTTTCAGGAATATGGGCTTATTGGGAACAATCAGGAACAACTGAATTGACTACAGGAGCTTTAGCATCAGCAGCTTCATGTACTGTAGAAGGTTCAACAGATTTAACAGTTAGTGCTGGAGCTATTCTTGCAGGACTTGTAATTGATTCATCTGTTAATAGTGGTGCAAGTGTAAGTGCTGGAACTTTTGATGCAATATATATCAAAAAAGGAAGTGCTTTAGATTGGGTATCAGGTATACAGTTTACAGATTGTGTATCTAGTGAAATTTTCAGATTTGAGAATGATGCAACAATTTGTAAAAAAGATGGTTGTACAGGCAGTAAAGCTACTGTAACATTAGCAGCATTTGATGGATTTATTAAAGTTAAGATTGGCGACCAAGTAACATATCTAATAACTGTTAATGATCCAGCAGCATCTTAATTTTTTTTATTTAAATTATTGGAAGAGAAGGAGGTAGAAGAGAATGAAAAAGATAAAGCTAAATAAATGGAAAGCAAGAACACCTAAATTTGATAAGGATGGTAAGACTATCATTGGATCAGATTTTGTTGATGAAGATTTATTGGCTGCTCTGAACAATTTGATTGGAGCCAAGAAACCAGAGGAAATTCCAAAAGGGATTGAAAAATTCCAGATATTTGGGAAATTAGCAGAAGCATTTGATAAAGCAGAAAAATCAAGAGTACTTGAATTAGAAGATAGGGAATATCAATTCCTTAAAGAAACAGTAGAAAAGGATATTCCGAGTACATGGGCATTGAATAAAAATTTATCAAAGGCAATTACTGATTTCCTTGATGCTAAAGAAGAATAAGAAAAGGAGGCGACTACAATGCCAACAATTAAAGGACCAATTCATATAAAAGGATTTAATGCAGGCAAATTCCTAGAGGAACACGCTAAAGATGTTAAGGTAAAGTTACCTTTTACTGCTACTGGTTGGAAAAGCAGTAAAACACCTAAGATAGCGGATATGTCTCAAATTAAAACAGCAAAAGAAAATCCTAAAGAAGTAGAAAAGAAAGAAGAACCTAAAAAAGAAGATAAGCCAAAACCCAAAGATTTTAGGCAAGAACTAATTGATCTAAAAGGGGTTGGTGAAAAGATAACAGATCAGATTTTAAGGCTTGCTAAAACAAAAGAAGAATTAGCTAAAACACCAAGACAGGTTTTAGTAGATGCTTTGAGAGATGATGTAGTTCCTATTTTAGATAAATATCTTGGGAGGAAATAAGGTGGCATTAGTAATAAAAACAGATGGCCAATGGTCTACTTTCAATGGAACATCAGTAGAAGTATTAGGAGCTTTAAAAGCCAATGGAGTGACTCAAGATCAAGTAGTAGGATTTACAGATAATTCAACAACATTAACTGTATTAGTGCATAAAGCTAGTACAGCAACAGCATAAAATTTTAACAAAAAAGAAAAACAATTGTGAGGTGAAATAAAAATGGTAGCAACGTTTAGTTGGGTTGAATATAATACCCAAGCAACAGATACCGGTGTGCCGACTAATTTAAACTTAGGAAGCACAGATGCTAGAGATCTAGCGCCAAGTACATACCCTATAACAGCAGGAACATATTCATATAGTAAATGGGTAAGGGGATTGTGGATAGGAGATTTTACAAGAATCGATAATTTGCAGTTTTGGATGAGCACTGATGGTGGTGCATATTGCACAGGAGAGAAATTGAATTGTAGTGCGACTACAGGAACCTGTACAACAACAGCAACATATGCTACACCTACTGGCGGAGCAAGCGCAGAAGATGCTGGCGGAACAATGACAGCAATACCTGATGCAGATCCGACAACAGCAAACATCGGTATTAATGGAAGTTTAACTGGTAGCGTAACATCATCTACTGCCCCGAATAATGTAGGCGATTATATAATCGTTCAGGCGAGTATAGCAACTACGGCAAGTGCTGGTGCAGTAAATCAGAAAACATTTACACTACAGTACGATGAAGTCTAGTCAGATACGCAAGGTATGAACAGTCTAGATAAAAAGGTTTAAATACTTCCTATGTATTACTTTATATTAGGTGATGCATATGGAAGAAAATTTTTTAAGTTGGCTTGCTGGCTTTATGGATGGAGATGGCTGCTTTAGTTTACCAATATGTTTACGGAAAACTAAGTCAGGCAAAGAATGGATAAATATTAACTGCCAAGTAAGAATAGGACTTAAAGCTAATGATGCATGGATCTTAGAAGACATCCATGAGAAGATTAAAGCAGGTAGTATTTATTACAGTAATAAAGGAAAACCAAATGCAGTATGTTATTGGCAGACAACTAATTGGTCTGATGCAATAAAAGTTGCGGAATTAGTTTTACCGTACATGAGATTAAAGACGCATAAAGCAGAGCAATTCCTTAGTGCTGCTAAAAAATATATAGAAGAAATGCATCCTAGAGGAACTGCAAATAGACATCAAGGAACATTAAGAAGTAAAGAGTTTATGTTAGAATTTGCTAAAATTTCAACATCATTAAATTATGATCGCCAAACATTTAGATATAGAAATTACAAAAACTTCGATTACTGGAAACCAATTATAGAGAGATTATATTCAAAATCTAATTAGAAAGATTTATATATTAGATAGTATCTTAAAATAAAAGATGGAAGAGATTGCATTGATGAGAAGTGGACAGGATTTTTCTAATAATACTCCAACTAATTCTAATTTTGGTATTTCTGATGTTACAGATTCAGCAGAAGATTATTTAAGCAAGAAAAGAGGAGTTGGTATTTGTATTATTTCTCGTGGAACTGTTCCTATCAAATGGATGATGCATATGAATATGGTTAAGAATTGTTTTCCTGGTGGAACATTTTGGAAATATATAATTGTAGAAAGATTGAGTTGGGCTGCTGCAAGAAGTGAATGTGTAAGAAAATGTAGGGCTAATAATTTTCAATGGTTATTTTTTGTAGATGATGATGTATTTGTTCCTGAACACACTTTAGAGATGT
>Ga0075125_10001090_pt1 | contig 12775 bp, 20 predicted proteins | sample AntAceMetag02UKN_FD_69810 | JGI IMG/M metagenome (GOLD analysis project Ga0075125, IMG submission 69810) | Saline lake microbial communities from Ace Lake, Antarctica - Antarctic Ace Lake Metagenome 02UKN | ecosystem: Environmental > Aquatic > Non-marine Saline and Alkaline > Saline | place... | reverse complement strand
GTGTCGGATTCGGGTCCGGATACCAATGCCTACATAGTGGAGTAGTTATGGACGACAAAGAACAACGAGCACAAAAGGCGTTAGGCCTCGAAAAAGGATTTGTAATTCGATTAGGGATTCAGATACCTGTCGATCTTGTTAGTATACCAATCGTCGTTACTGGAGTAACAGAAGACGAAGCCCGCCAAAAAGTGTATAAGCTTTCCGAAGACGAACGAAGAAATATCATTGTATACCTATGTCAGCAAACGTTAGAAATAGATGATCTTAAGGAAGAGTACGGTGAGGTAGGAATAGACGCAATTCGGATCCTTGCAGAGGCCAAACCTGAATACATCGATCCCAAAAAGCTGAATACTAACTACGTCGAAATTGACAAAGACGAGAGTGAAGATTCGGTAGAAGGTGCAGTGCTCTCAGTAGAAGAGAATTGGGGAATAGATACAAAAGATGTCAAAGTCATCGAATAGGAAGGAACATAAATGATCTATCACTACGAAGACAAAGTAAAAAGTTGGGCCCCTTACAATGAAATTGAGGAGTCGGCAATGCTTCAAATCGGTGAGACGATTAAGCATCCTCGACTATTCAAGCACGTGGCTATTATGCCAGATGTACATACCGGTATTGGTTGTACAATCGGATCAGTCATCCCGATTAAAGATGCTATTATCCCTGCATCGGTGGGGGTGGACATCGGTTGCGGGGTCTGTGCTGTTAAGTCTGACATACAATTGGATGCACTTAAACCTCACTTTGAGGATATTCACCACGAGATCATTCGTAATATCCCTTTAGGCTTTCAGCATAGGACTGGTCGACAAATGGATGCCTACCACGACTACGCGAAAAGGGTCAAGGTAGCAGAACCTATAGAGATTTATCAGAAGCTCTACCCGGACAAACTTATTGCACCACAATTAGGGACGTTAGGTGGAGGTAATCACTTCATTGAACTTCAAGTTGATCCCGAAGGATTCATATGGATAATGATCCATTCAGGGTCAAGGAACATTGGCAATAAGATTGCAGTAAATGCAATTAATGCCGCAATTACAAACTGGCGTGCAGGCACTATAGAACAAGATACGCCAAAAGATATGGAATATCTCCCGGTCGATAGTACCGAAGGTCAAAGCTATATCATCGATATGGACTTTGCATTGAATTTTGCACTGCACAACCGCTTTCTAATGATGAATATCATTCAAAGTACTCTTAACTCACGTGTTCCTTGCACTTTTGATGAGATAATTAACATTCATCATAACTACGCTGCCAAGGAAGAGCATTTTGGTGAAGAGGTCTGGATTCATAGAAAGGGTGCCACCAAAGCGGTATCCACCCAATTAGGGATTATACCTGGATCTATGGGATCGGCCTCGTATATTGTTCGGGGCAAAGACAATCCCCAATCCTTCCATTCTTGTTCTCATGGAGCAGGCAGAACAATGTCTCGAACTGCCGCTAGAGGTAAGTATCATCGCAAGTCCAAAGAGTTCAAAACTGAAGGTAGATTGACCGTCGAGGACTTTAAGGCGGATATGGAAGGTATCTTTACTAAGAACGTCGATAGGATACATCTTGACGAAGCCCCTAGAGCTTATAAGGATATCGATGTAGTAATGTCACGACAAACGGATTTGGTAAATATTGTTGTTGAATTGAAACCAGTCCTTAACATTAAGGGATAAGTGATGCCAAAGCTAGTGAAAATCAAATGCTCTGTAAGATTCGAAGAAGAGGCAATCCGAATCTGGCAACTAGATGATGTAGAATTTTATCTTGATGATAAAGATGAAAACGATCCAAATCTAATTATAGACGCCGAACTGGTCCAAATGTATATATATGAAATGCTTCAAGCGGCCAAAGTTAACCCAAGCGATGGGCATATATACCACGAGAAAGATGGAGATTGTGGGATTGATGAGATAGTATCTTTTGAAGTAGAAAGTAATCTATCTCCTAAACCAGAGCCCGATCCAAATCAAACAGACTTGGGGATATCATGACGCGTATAGAGGAACTCAAAACACTACCACTGAATGTCCAAGCAGACATAGCATTATGTGCCCTTGTCCTAACTCTCACAGGTGCGATTATTAAACATACTGATATCATGACAAAGAGTGGTAAAGATGTGGAAAAGTTCATAGACGCGTATGGAGAGATGATTCAGGGAATCGCTGAAGTGGACGCAGACGTTCTCGAAGCCCTCCGAGTGCTAATTAAAACTTAAAGATTTTTCGACCCTTTAGACATTTTTATGTGTATAATAAATAATCAAGAGATTATTTCAAGTTATTCATATCATAATGTCAAACGAAAGGCGAAGTCATGGGTAAGTCTCCAAACATGCCGAAAACCTTGAAAGAGTTGAAAGTTCAATTGGCTGTGGGATCCTTGGAAGGTGAAAGTATTCAGAAGCTCATAAGAAGTAAAAAGACTTCAAAAGAGATTCTCCGTATGATATATCGCCTGCCGCTTGAAAGCGAAGATCGCGGTCGATTCATAAAGAATCCGAATACGCCTACAGATATACTGGAAGATATCTATGCACATAGAGATACATGGTTTTGGGCTGATCAGGTATTGCAACATCCCTCATTTCCTCTAACGAAACTTCTGGAAATAATCACGGAAAAAATAATGCAGTCAAGTGGTAGAGGTAGACCATACCAGTTTGCAGTATATTATGTATTGCGAAATATACAAATTCCGGCGGATATTCTAACGCGGATAGCCAACCATTCAGATAACTCAGTACGTGTAGGTGTCGCTAAACATCCAAACACTCCGGTAGAAGTATTGCAGACTTTCAAAAATGATAACGAGAATGGTCATTGGGATTCTCCACAAGTAGCTATCGCAGAGAATCCAAATACTCCGCCCGAGCTACTCCACGAACTTCTAATGACAGTAGGTCTTCCAGGAGCATCAGGATTAAGGGCGGCCTTTGCGAAACCTGCAAAGACTTCTGCTGCACTTCGTAAAGCAATTGCGGAGAATCCCAACACGCATACACGCACCTTATGGTACCTCGCATCTAAAGATAGTTCTGCAACTATCAGAGGTAACGTATTCGATAAGCTTTACAAGCGGGGCCAGATAGTAATACCTATCCAATGAAAGGCAAAGTCATGAGTACCCACTACAATAAACTACCCTGGAAAGCTGAAGAGCTGAAAGTACAGCTGGCGCTGGGATCTATTCGTAGCAAAGATATTATACGACTCTTACGTAGTAAGCGAACTACGAGCGAAATGCTAAGAATATTCTACGAGCATGGAATAGAGGACGTATCGCATTTTGCGAACCACAAGAATACTCCCGCTGATATATTGAAAGATCTTTACGTAAAGGCAGAACTCGCGACGTGCGACGATCAAACCATTCCCTATTACACATCACAGCTCGTACAACATCCAACTTTACCGATGTATCTATTACGTGATGCACTTGATATCGCAATGAAATCTGGACCACTCGCCAATTATTATCGTAGTAAAATAATTGACGTATTTATGAGTCCACGAGTACCACAAAGATTTTTGACGGGATACGTAAACCATCCTAATAACTATCTACGTATGTGTATTGCACGTAATCAAGCTACACCACCCTATGTACTTACCGCGCTTGCAAACGGCCCCAGTCATAGTGATTCATGGCATGGGTCTATCCGCGAGAGTGTTGCAGAGAATACAAAGACACCTTCTGAAACTTTACACATTTTAGGAACTACCAAAACTTCTGCACCAATTCGAAGACACATCATAGCTAATCCAAGTACTACCGCGGATACTTTGAAACACATATTACAAAATGATAAAGCGCGTTCGATACGTGCAGAAGCGTTAAGTAAACTCTTCGAACGTGGCAAAGTCATCATTACGGACTAAATAAATTCTTTACTGACTAGTAAAGTTTTTCGACCTTTCCATACAATTACAGTGTATAATAATCAAAAGCGCCATATATGCGTTTCCATTTTTGGTTTACAGAAAGGAAAGATGTATGATTGATTGCATTATATGCAACAGTCCATTGAAAGTCACCGTAACCGGCGGTGAATTTTTAGTTATCCCTACATCAACTGATAACAATATCAACTTTGAGACACCTCAACACGTTGATTTTGAAACCGCAACCGTTATCGATGAGGACTCAGATACAATGTTGCGCGTCACGGTACAGTGTTCGGCAAATCCGGATCATATAGTTTTTGGTACAATTCACGCAAAGATATGTACTGAAATCTATCAGCGGATCGGAAGAGCTGCACAACAACTTTTCAAGAAATACTACAGTGCATAAATTTTATACAGAGGTAAAACACTTTCTTAGAAGAACGCTTTTCGTAAGGTGTGATGTGTGCGGTACCAGATACTTTTTATCCTTCCCAGCCCACGGAATATTTGCAACAATACCCCACAAAATATCGCGGAAAGAACAGAGAGTTTCACGTGCACTTGGAATACCTGTACGTATTTGCGCAGAGTGCAATCTCTCAGCCAACGGACAAGATGTATTTTGGCAATAAACGAATAACGTTATACTACGCAAGGAAACAGTATGAATCTAGTCGCAACTCGGAGGATGTTAGAAGTATGCCTCTGGTCAGATGTAGTCCCGGCAATGCAGGGTGATCGAGGTATCGGAAAGACTCAAGTAGTCGAACAAATTAGCAATACGTGGATCGATCCTTACACAGGAAAAACGGGAATTCATACAATCGTATTGCATCTCGCTACACAAGAGATTACAGATCTAATCGGTTTCCCAATTAAGGTATGGGAGAAATCGAGTATTCCTGTTGTGGAGAGCGTTGAATCAACTATTTCAGGTGATCGAATAGTTACAAGTTGGGCTGCACCAATTTGGTGGCCTAATGCAGATTCAGTCGAAGATGCTGCTGACAAAGTGATCTACGATAAGATGGTGGAAGACGGCGCAAGTGAAACGGAACTATGGCTATTCTGGAACCGTCCAAAATTCATCCTTTTCTTAGATGAAGCAAAACGTGCATCACGTGAAGTAATGCAAGCCATGTATCCGTTAGTACTTAATAAACAACTCCATACTAAAACACTTCCTCGAGGGGCACGAATCATTACAGCGGATAACTACGCGGGCTCATATGATGTACGTGAACCTGATGAAGCATTTACATCACGCTTCTGTCACATTGATGTAGAACCAGATGTTCCTGGATGGCTTACATGGGCAGCGGAGCACGGCGTACATAAAAAAGTCAAGAGTTTCCTAGCATCAATGCCAGCACTCTTGCTCGAGGTTCCACCAGACCATAAAGATGCCCAAGTAAAAACCAAACCTCTTCCCGATCCCCGTTCATGGGATATGGTTAGTAGAGTAGAGAAGTATGGCCATATAGGTATTCAACGGCTTGCTACTAATGTTATTCAAGGTGTGAAAAACCAAGTAATAGCAGGTATCATAGGTATTGCTGCTGCAACACAATATGCGGCATTTGCAGAAGCAACAATTACCTTCGAAGATATGTTACAAGGTAAGGCAAGTATTAAAGCTGCCTTAGATGCCTGCGGCACCGATGAGACAGAGCGTAACAAAGTCAGTGAAAAGATGGTAGTAGAAACATCATCTGCCATGAAAGATCGGCCTTACAATGCAACAGAGGGTAAAAACCTCAAGAAATTCATTGTAGAGCTCGAGCAACAAGATCGCGCCGTTGCGATTCTGCAAACGATCTTTATGTTAAAAAACAACAGTAAACTCGAACAAGCCTGGATTACTATGCTTACGGACGGCAAAGAGATCGAAAAGGAAATCGCGTATCTACTGGCAAAACACAACGTATAAGATAGTGAGATAGTCAATGACTACGGAAACTCTTAAACGCGTAAGAATTGATCAAGAGCCGCTTGAGCATGCGATCATGGATCTTATCAGTAATAAAGATTTCGATGGGTATCTCATACAGCGATTCGACACAAGGGTAGTAGAAGCTATTCCATCAACGATGCAGACGGCGTGCCTAATGTATCTCAACGGAAGATTCTACATCCAAGTTGTAGAAACCTTTTTCAGTAAGCTTACGAACAAAGAGCGTGTAGCAGTGTTGAAGCACGAAGTAGCACACTTCGTTAATAAACACTTTGCACGTCGCTGTGGCCGTGATCCATATATATTTAATATTGCCGGAGATTGCGCAATCAATCAGGGTATCGCTGATATGCCCGAAGGCGGCGTTACCCTTCCACAAGGTTGGGATCCAAGTAGCGCCACTGAGTATTACTATGATAAGTTCTTACAGCAGGCGAAAAAAGCTGCAAAAGGCGTATGTAATAAATGTGGCGGTTCACGAGGCAAACAATCAAACAATGGCCAAGGTAAGAACGGTAAAGGTAAAAACGGCCAGCAAGGACAATCTCCGGGTAAAGGTAACCAACCCCAACAAGGTAACGGTCCGTGTACCTGCGGTGGTACTTCACGTAATGGGTTACCTGATCTATTTGATGAGGTAATGGATGCACCTTTCGATGCAGGCGCTGAATCAGATTCAATGGCCGGCGAAATCATTCGAGAAACAATTAGAGAGCGTCTCAACGCGGGCGTTAGTGCAGAAAAGTTACGCGGGCTTCACGCAGGTAATCTTAATGATTATGTTGAAGATTTAACTGCGCCACCAATAACAAGCTGGCGTCATGTATTGTCAAGGTTTGCCGCTACGCTTGCTGATGAGTACAATCGAATAACATTAAAGAGGCCAGATCGTAGAGGACTTTCACCTTTTGGAAAACGTAAAGAATATCTACCCGCATTAATAGTTTGCGTAGATACTTCGGGATCAATAGATGATGAGATGCTCGCAACCTTCTTCAGTCAGATTCGGTTGTTAGGTATGCAATTATCATCTATTGAAGTAGTTATTGCAGATGCAGAAGTACACGAACACTTTACCTATCGAAGAGGTTTAGAAGAGAGACTTAAGAAGTCTGGATTCGGTAGAGGCGGAACAGATTTCGATCCCGCAATAATATACATCAATAAAAAGCTCTCACATTGTGATGGTGTGGTATATCTAACAGATGGATGGTGTCCCGTACCCAAAACAAAGTGTAAACTCCCTTTAATATGGGTAGTTACTGAAGCGGATAAATTTGAAGGGCACCCTAAAGTTCTTGCACCGATAGGAAGAAGCGGAAGGAGATAAATGTATGAACTGCAGACGAAATAAATCAGCTTATCGAGATAGATGATAGGATGGTAGAGCGCAGTCTCCTTGTATTATACTCTAAACAAACAGGTGGGACTAAATGAACGACTCAACTCGAGATGAATACGAGACCTATCCACCGGAAATAATTCATAAGACGCTCATCGGTAAATGGATGATACGCGCAATCTTTCTCTGGATTGCTTTGGGTATGGTATTCCTCCCTACCGTAGAACAATTTGGAATAATATTGGTAGTAATACTGATCCCAACCATTCTATTGATACGAAATGATTGGCGAAAATATGCACAGTGGCGCAACGAGCAATCATAACTTCGTATAGGTAAGAAATAAATATGGCCGGGTAGCCCAATGAAAAAGAAATGCGCTAAGTGCAAGGAAAAGAAAGACGTTAAATATTTCAGAAAGTCAAAGAGACATTCTTCTGGCTATCAATCATGGTGCAAGAAATGTCAAACCGAAAATACGATGAGAATCTACAAAGAAGATCCTATGCCTTTCGTAAAGAGAGCACGGGAACACGCCGCTAAAAAGGTGCGTTATGTCGTAGCTTATCTACGAAAACATTCTTGCGTTGACTGCGGAGAACATAATATCATCATACTCGAGTTTGACCACTTACCACAGTACAAAAAAATAGCAAACATATCAAGAATAGTGCGCAGAGGTAGTATACAACAGATCAAAAATGAAATAGCTAAATGTGAAGTAGTTTGTGCTAATTGTCACAAAATACGGACCGTCACACGAGGCAACTGGATATACAAAACAGAAGACGCCCTGTAGCCCAATTGGTCGAGGCACCGGACCTAAAATCCGTTCAGTATCGGTTCGAATCCGATCAGGGCGATAAAATTATGAATGTATATTCAAAGGAGTATTCACCTGCGCAGCGTGAAGTAATTAGAGAATTAACAAGTTTTCCGAACCTTCTCGACACGCTGAGCAAAACTGGCCGGATGATTATCTTATACGCCTTCGACCGACGATGGGGGGCGTTGGCGCTATAAGTTAGCAACGGAAACAGTTAATAACGACGTAGGATGGAGGGCCTTTAAGGGATACCACGCATCAACCATCAAAGCACTTATCCGTAAAGACGTACTCACTTCAGATATAACGGATAAAGAATTCAAAGTGCAACTAGCACTAGGACTGATCGATCACAGAATCTATAAAATGAAGGGAACAGACAATGGACGAAAAGAACAGACCTAAACCACAGTGGCTAGAAAAGTTTGATATTCTTCCAGAGTCCGTGCAATTCGGAATAGGTACGGCCAGTATAGTACTCACAGTAGCTACCGCAATAAGTATCATTGCGCTATGTCACGAAGACATGTCGGCATGGATTATCACATTCATCACGCTCTTCGTTATCCTTGCAGCAACCTTTTTAGGCTGCGCAGTGTTCTTCCTTGGCCGATCAAGTGATAAAAAATAGTATGCCAGATCTATCGGAGAAAGAGAGACAGATACAACGCGCGTTAGGACTTCTTCGTTGGTGGATAATAACTTTATATGATCCACGTAAAATATACCGATACCCTGACACTATATCATATCGGTTCGATCAACATGAGTATTGTATCGTCGAAGCGTACAACTTAAAACATGCACAACAACAGGTAAAAGAATGTGGTGGATACTTTGCTTCTTGGGCAGCGGGAGGTTGGCAATCCAATGAAAGGGCTAAAGCGTATAGAGCACAAGTAATTGAACAACGGGGCAACCTTAAATATTCTTCTATAAAAGTTGTGTTATACCTCTGAGGAAATGGAGGAAATGAAGGAAATGAATGAAGAAAAATAAAGAATGTATTAAAGTTTTACAACACATCGAGTCAAATATCACTTCAGTTCTTCAAAAACTAGATCATCTTCATACAGGTGACTTCGCACATACAAAGGGCGCTGCTCAAGGTCTTCTCAATGGGTGTAAAGATATCTGGATAAAAAAATTAAAGAAATTGTTGAACGAAGATGATACCTAATCTAACCCGAGAAGAGTTAGAGATCTGTGCCCGTCTACACGAAACTACACCTCCGGCCAAAATAGTCACTTTCACGATGGTAGGAAGCATTTTTCGCAACATGTCTAACTTTTACTGGAGTACCGAATGGAACGGATGGAGTTATGCCCAAAATGGAAGACGTCCTTTCCTATTAGGTACTTGGCATCATCATAAAGTATACGTAGGATCAGACGAAGCAATCCACACACTTCACAATAAATATATATTAGACTATTTTAAAGAAGAGGACATAGTCTTCTATAATCTAATGCACATAGAAAAATTTGAAGAATTCTGGCGTGAACTTGATATTCAAATTGCGATTGGAGCTATCTGATGATAAGATACTTGTGGCACAGATTAGTACAGAGACATGACGATCGCATCCATAAAATGTCCCGGAGTCCATTTGATCTATTTGTCCTTTTGAAATGTGCTAAATGTCATAGGGTTAAGTCATTTCAATGTGACTGGGGCTATACTCAAATCGAACACGGTACAGATAACGATCAGATAACTATCAACGACTTCTTAAAGAAGATCCAAGGAAAATAAGAATCTAACAGGATGCCAAATCAGGCCGATCCGAGTCCATAAGTCCGGTTGCCTTTCCGAGTAACTCGAACTATACTATATAGTATACGATTATAAGGAGAGAATACTATGGATCAATTCAAAAGATGCAAGAAGTGTAAAGACGACAAGACGTTAGACCAATTCAGCAAAAATCGGCGCAGAAAAGATGGTCTCCAAGATTGGTGTAAGCCATGTATTAAAGTTCGTGATGCTGAAAATTACGCGGGAAACAAAAGTAAATTCGCTGCATGGTCAAAAAATCGAAGAGTACGGGTACGTACTCAAGTGTTCGAATACTTACTAACCCATCCGTGTGTTGAATGTGGTGAAGATGATATCATCGTACTCGAATTCGATCACCGTACACAAACTACAAAACGATTTGATGTAATGAGTGCCACCCACGGGCACGCATGGAAAACCGTTAAAGCAGAGATTGATAAATGCGATGTATTATGTGCTAACTGTCACAAAAGACGTACTGCCAAGATGATGAAATGGACGACCAGATTGGAAATAGCAGAATTGCAAAAAGAACAGAAAGCAGCAAGGGCGACAGAAGAAGCACCTGCAGAAACTTAAAATTCTCTGACCTTCCCCAAATAGTCTAGGGTATAATTTACAACGAAAGGAAGTTAATGGCATATCCTGAATTCTTTGCGGATCACGCATTAAGAAGACAAGAGAGAAAAGTGAAGAAGCATAGTCGCAAGTCTGTTGATTGGCATAAGAGACGTTTCTTGGCGAGGTTTCATCCGCCGACAAAGGATCATAGGGTTGAAATAGTACAAACCGTAATCGCACATAATACGTCAATACTTCTACTCTATGTATACAACAAGAAGGCGCAACAAAGTGATCCTAAGAGGGCACATAAGCACTTCGTACAAGAGCACTATAGAATTGTACGTGCCCTGCGTTATCTAGTAGCTGAAGGCCAAGTACATACTGATATGCCTACAGAAGAATGGGATGTTCAGCTTGCACTAGGTACTGCAGAAGCAAGAAGGTTTTTCATCAAATAACACATTGTTCTATTATTATAGAAGTCCGTAGCATATAAGTAGATATAATTTCTGATGGATCAGAAATTCCGAAAGCATGTCGACAATAGAACTTGTGTATAACGTTTGTGATTCGTGAAGTATAAAAAAAGTGCCGAGCCCCAGGATTTGATCACCTCAAGGGTCGAAACTTTATGGTCACAAACAAAAATTATTAAAAAAGAAGTAGAATGGCGTATCCACGATGGCGAAAATTGCCCGGTTGTTACCCTGCACAATGGGTTCTAAATATTGGAGTATTCAGAGCAGAAGTATTTGATGGAACTTCCCTCGGTGAAGGGTTTACTGGCGAAGTAAGAATTGCAAGAGAAGTTAGTGAACAGCACGATGCACGGAGACGAGGTCAACTCTATTATAGACCCCCCGCTATTTGGCATTCTCAAGAATACCGCAACTTTCACCACAAAACTGCCAGGAGTGCTAAGATCTCGGCGCTCTGTACAATTAAGAATGAATGTAGAACGGTACTCTTACTTACAGAAGATATGCGCACAAATCGATAGGAGCGTATGGGACATATCATTGTCAAAGAAGCTGAAGCATTATTGGACAAAGAGTTTCCAGTACATACTCATGGCTTCGTACGATTGGTAGACTATATGGGAGGTGATGCTGCAATTGTTCAAGCAGCGCGCGTCTCTTATGGTGAAGGTACCAAAAAGATATCAGAAGATAGAGGACTAATTCGCTATCTCATGAGAAACAAACATACCTCCCCATTAGAGATGGTAGAGTTTAAGTTTCATGTGAAGCTACCTATCTTCATAGCCCGCCAATGGATACGTCATCGTACCGCTAATGTCAATGAGTATTCAGGAAGATACTCAGTGATGCCAGATGAGTTCTATGTCCCTACGGATGCGGATATTCGCTTACAGGCTACAGATAACAAACAAGGACGTTCTAATGAAAAAGTTCCTTTAAGTATAAAGGTTACAACAAAATCAATTATGCGGAGAGAACAAAAGATTACTTATGATAACTATGAATCTTTTGTTGATATAGGAATAGCAAGGGAGCTTGCAAGAATCAATTTACCTCTATCGATGTACACGCAGTGGTATTGGAAAATCGATTTACATAATCTCCTTCACTTCCTTCGTCTGCGAATGGATAAGCACGCGCAGAAGGAATTCAGAGACTATGCTGAGATTATTGCGATGATGGTGAAAAAAACCTGTCCTTTGGTTTGGGAAGCGTTTGAAGATTATGTACTGGATGCGATAACGCTATCGGGACCTGAAATTGACGCACTTCAACTTATGTTAGCAAACACAGAGTTTGTTATACCTGCAGCGGGAGATGTAGAACATCTCAACATATCTGCTGTAGAGGGAAAAGAGTTCGGGACCAAGATAAAGAGGTTAAAAGGATTGAAATGAATTTCCGGTATGGAGAAACGACGAAACAAAGTAATGATAGTGTCCCTTCGGGTACATGAGATTACACCGTTTCGCAAACTACTCACCGCCCACGTATTTGGCCGTGAGGGTGTTTCGAAAGCGACTTGATTGAGAAGTAATTAACCTCAACCTCAAAGTTGCCCTGCCGGAATAAAATAGCCGGTAGCCCAGGAGTGTGATCATGGACAGTGGGATGATGACGTCGATTCTACTGGAGTGCTCTGGGTCCGGCATAAATTATGGGGCACGGCGATAAGGATCCAGGACAACCTTGCAAGGAGTATAAATTATGGGGGTGTAGTTCAATTGGGAGAACATTACATTTGCAATGTAAAAGTTTGAGAGTTCGAATCTCTCCACCTCCACAAATTTGATGATTAAAGTAATAGAAAAATATGGTAGATTACGTAAGTGCAAAGAACTAACCTGTGTCCAATGTGCAAAAAAAATTTTGGAGACCAGTTACACTTATTAGGCAACAGAAGAACTTCTTCT
>Ga0075125_10001089_pt1 | contig 12777 bp, 15 predicted proteins | sample AntAceMetag02UKN_FD_69810 | JGI IMG/M metagenome (GOLD analysis project Ga0075125, IMG submission 69810) | Saline lake microbial communities from Ace Lake, Antarctica - Antarctic Ace Lake Metagenome 02UKN | ecosystem: Environmental > Aquatic > Non-marine Saline and Alkaline > Saline | place... | reverse complement strand
CATGTTGTGGATGCACACTGGGTAGAGCCGGTCGAAGTTAGGTTAATCGGTGACTGGAACCCGGTTCAGCAAATAACCGACTACCTAACCACGTTATTCGAGTCTAACGACCACATCGGCTACGTGACTGAATCTTGGGAACGTGACGGCCAACACATACCGACCCAAGGCGCGTGGAGTCGAACGGCTAGACAACTGCTGGCCGAGTTGGGCAAATGTAATGGTGACGTTGGCAAGGTGTTTGGGGATACGAAACAGGAAGTAGGCGCGTGGGTGCGATTCAACCCACTTGACGGCCAGGGCATCCGCGACGCTAACGTGACGGCCTTTCGCTATGCCCTTGTCGAATCAGACGTGATGACAATTGACCAGCAACGCGGTGTGTATGAACAGCTTGAACTGCCGATTGCAGCCCTCGTACATAGCGGCAATAAGTCCCTCCACGCCATCGTCCGTATCGACGCCGCCGACATTGACGAATATCGAAAACGTGTCGATTTTCTTTATAAGGTTTGCAAGAAGAACGGCTTGGAAATCGACCGGCAGAATCGTAACCCGTCACGGTTGTCACGGCTACCAGGCTTCGAGCGCAATGACAGCAAGCAATTCCTGGTTGCCACCAACGTGGGTCGTGCGTCATGGGGCGAATGGAAAGAATGGATTGATAGTGTCAACGATGATCTACCGAATCCGGAAACACTGGCCGATAGCTGGGGCAACCTACCAGAATTAGCACTGCCGCTGATCGATGGCATTCTACGACAGGGTCATAAAATGCTTGTTAGTGGCTCGTCAAAGGCTGGTAAATCGTTCTTGTTGATCTACCTCTGTATAGCCATTGCCGAAGGGAAGATGTGGCTGGGCCACAAATGCAACCGTGGTAAGGTGCTCTATATAAATTTGGAGCTTGACCACGCTAGCTGCTTGCACCGATTCTACGACGTGTATACGGACTTAGGCTGGGCGTCCAAGCATACCGCAAAAGGCTGGACACCAGAACACTCAACTAATATCGACATTTGGAATCTCCGTGGCAAAGCCATGCCGCTGGACAGATTGGTCCCTAAGTTGATTCGCCGGGCACTCAAAAAGAGGTATACGGCCATTATTATCGACCCTATATACAAGGTGATTACTGGCGATGAAAACGCAGCCGACAAGATGGCCTATTTCTGCAACCAGTTTGATCGTGTGTGCCACGAACTCGGCGCGGCGGTAATCTATTGCCATCACCACAGTAAAGGCTATCAGGGCGGCAAGCGGTCGGCTGACAGAGCCAGTGGCTCGGGCGTCTTCGCCCGCGATCCAGACGCCATTCTCGACCTGATCGAACTGGTAGTTGATGAGGATCTGCGGAAACAACAGGAGAACGATGCCGTCTGTAATCTAGTATCTAAGCGGCTGACCGACATGGTGGGCGATTGGCAGGATCACCTTGATTGCGATGACGATATGTGCAGCGAGGTGAAAATGAGGGCTCTCGGGGCAAGGTTGTTAGGCGATAGATGGATACCAAAAGTCTTGCCGGATATTGTGCAAACGCGGCGAGAAGTCGGCCGGCGGTCGGCATGGCGGGTTGACGGCACGTTGCGAGAGTTTCCCAAACTACCGCCAATCAACTGCTGGTTCGATCATCCGGTGCATAGTCTTGACCACCTGGGCGTGCTGGTTGACGCCGATCCAGAAGGAGCTGAGCCACCATGGAAGCAAGGCATGAAAGCGAGGGCCAGCAGTAGTGCCGACCATAAGCAAAGTCGTAAGAAGAGTGTCGATACTGCCTTTGAATTATTCAAAGATGACGGTAGCGTGAAGCTGAACGACATCGCCGGCTACATCGAACGAAGTCTCCGAACCGCTCGCGAATGGGTTGTCGAAGCTGGTTATAACATCAAAAACAGCATTGTGGAGGCAAATTGAAATGCTGCGGAAACCTTTATTTGTAGTAAACCCCGCACTTTACAAATGCTGCGGAAACCTTCAAAAACAGTCCCCCCCGCACTTTTATAAATGCTGCGGAAACCTTCAAAAACAGTCCCCCCCGCACTGCAAATCGTGCGGGGAGAAACCCTATTACTACGTAATAGGAAAGGGGGCTTAAAAGCCAGCCCCCCTTCCTTCACTCCGTAACCCCAAACCCCAGCCGCCCGTCGGGACGATTGAAAATAGAAAAGGAATGACATGAACATACGGAATAAATTTGACTTATCTGACCCTAACACCTGGCCGCTGGAAAACGAGGCGGTAGTTTGGTGGGACAATGACAAACAGACGTCGGCTGCATGGATCGGCTCCATGGAACACGACGGCCCGTCCGATGATCCCACTTGGTGGGTCGTGTGCGCGGCCGATTCAGATATTAAATATAATGCTAAGGAAAATTGTTGGCATATCACCAAGACTGAACTCAACGACCGAACTCCGACGCACTGGTCGCCGTTGCCTGTGCGTCGGAGTTCGGTCGGACATAAACCGCTTAAAGGGAAAATCGATCCTGAAGAACATCGTGATGAGTTTGAAGCGTGGGCTGCACGAGAAAGTAAACAACCAACAGACAGACAGAGCGACGGATTGTATGTGTCGAGATATGTCCACCACACATGGGCGGGCTTCAAGTTTGCCTGCCAGTTGCTTAGCGAGGCCGATGAAAGCGAAGTAGTGAAGCTGCTTGAAACTATTTTTGGTAAGGCCGTGCCGCTGGATGATCCCGAAGAAAACATGCCAGCCCCAAAAGAATATGAGGCGATGTGTGACGAACAGATTGCCGACATGCAGGCTAGATGCAAGCGGCTCGATGCGGTGATTGAAAAAGCTGAGGCGATTCGCCACGTGGTCAAGGCCTACGAAGCAAAAGCGGTTACAAAATCGCTGGCGGAAGGGGAAATGGGAACAAAAAAACATAAGCACTACGCTAGGATGCTTGCCGCCGATCAATGCCACCATGAAGGTGAGGCATTTGAATGAGGAGCATCATCGATGAGATGAGGCGACTGGGCTGCGACGACGCACAGATCGCCAAGTCAACGATGGGTGGGAAGCCGCTACTTGAAGCTGAAGCTGAAAAGAAGAAAGCTCCCAAGGCCGATCCTTTCAAATCGAAAATAGAACGGTATTATTCTTGGCGACTCGACGACGAAAAAGCGGCTGGCAACATCACACGCTGGCTATACGAAGCCCTTAAATTCCGCATAGCGTTTTCAACAATGGAAGGCAAGCGAGGTGCATTTTACACACCGGACTTCAATGTATGGTATCCCGACGGCTCGCTGGAGATTATCGAGATTAAGGGTTTCTTGCGGGAAGCGGCCCGAGTGCGTTTTATGGCTTGTCAGAGTCTCTACCCGAAATTTCGGTGGCGGATGATTAGCAGAACAAAAGACGGAGCGTGGATTGATATTTTGTAAACGAAACCGACGATTGTTCACTCAACGCTGCAAGCGACAATCGTAACAATAACTGCGGCGATAAAATTAAGGAGTCAATCATGGCGAAAGAAGTAAATACTAAAGAAGACGTATCACAACAAGACCCAGTTGAAAAAATTAAGGATCCGGTTGGCGATTTTACGCCAGAAGAACTTAACGAATTTCAGATCAAATGCAAAAACCTTGAGCGCCACGCCCGTGCATGTGAAACAAAGTGGAACGATGCAAAAGAGGATACAAAAAACGCAAAGGGAGTTTTTGACGATGCCGTTTCAAGTCTTCGCAGGTACATTACCGGATTCAAAGAGGTTCCATTGCTTGCTGCTGCCGAAGACGCATGGCGGGATATTCCGGTTGAAGAAGTTGAAGAATTGGACATCATAGAAGAAACATATCTGCAAGGCATTGAAGGCATTGGTGATTGAAACCGGGGTAACAATGACCGCTAAAGAAACATTAAAGGCCCTATTGGAGCCAGTCGCAGTACGAGCGAAAACGGCATATGCCCGGTGGCTGGAAAACGACGAAACCGGCGAGCAATCCAAGGATTTATATTGTTCAAACTGTGCCAAATCGCTGGCAGTCGAGCCGTGGATGGTGGACGGCTGGGACGATGATATCGAAAGTGATACCTTCCCGCGATGTAAAAAATGCGGCGTGCTATTGTGCCACTCTCTCTCCGAAACGGGAATTTTCCAAGAGCTTCAACATTACATCGAATATGGGTTTAGCTGCGCTGATGATGCCTGGATCGCCCACAACTTTCTGGACGGTATCGGTGATTATGAAGATGCAATACATGGTGCATTGGTAAAGCAATTGGTCGATAAACTCCATAACGGGCGGGTAAATAAATGTTTCTCACGAGAAGCTTTTGAAATCAAGAAAAGCGAGTGGAATGATGACTGAAAAACCAATCCGTGGAAATGAATGGAATCTAACATTAACATCATGATAAAACAGTGTGGCAATGCTCCACGATACACGCGAGAGGAAGAGGTGGAACTTTGCAAAATGATGCGAGATGGCTGTCAAGAGTCGCGGCTTGAATTGTTCAATTCTTGCACGCCCTGGGCGATTGTTTACGGCAAAAAGTTTTATCACAGATATAAGGATCGTCAATCGTCTTTAACATTAGATGAATCAACACAGGCTGCATTGATTGGTCTTAATCATGCACTCGATAAATTTGAGCCCGGCAAAGGCAGATTGACAACCTATTCAGCACATTGGATGTTTCAATACTGCATGCGCGAAATGCAAAATAATAAACTTATCTATATTCCTTCTTACCGGCAATCGCAAGAGAATATGATTGATACACCCAGCACGCGATTGATGTTATCGCTTAACGTACTGTTAAGCAAGCCGATGAAATACTCAGACGAATTGCTCGACGTTATTACTAACAATGATGACGACCGAGTTGAGCGCTATAAGCAAATTGAACAGCTAGGCTATGCTATGAAACATCTTATGCACAAAGAGCGGGATATTTTGCGGCGGCGGTTTACTGATGGAGATACTTTGCTTGCCATAGGCAAAGATTATGGTGTTACGAAAGAGCGAATTCGGCAAATTCAAAATCTGGCGATTGGTAAATTGCGATTGCGATTGCGATTGCGAATGGACGGAAATAAAAAGGCCGGCTGAAAAGATTATTGCGATCCAGCCGGTCATGGAAGGAAGACATGCGATGTCTCCGACAAAGTCGTGAGTACCTTATACAAACCACGACATTTTGTCAAGGACGGCAAAAATGGGTACACGAAAATGCGGCCAGCGATTTACGCCTGCCGATCAACAAATTCTGCGGGAGATGCTTGTCGCGGGTCGGACATACGCCCAGATCATTCTGCGAGTAGGGTGCAGCCGTGAGGCTATTACGGCGTTCAAGCACCGGCTCAATGGCACGAAGCCCCGGTGGGGGTCGCCGTATAAACGACCATTTCTTACGGATGCGCAGGTTAAAAAAATCGGAGAGGCGGAAGCCGACCGGCTTTTAAGTGAGAGAAAACGCGAAATTCTCTACACCGGCTGGCGTGACGACAACGGCAACTGGCGCGACCCAATATTTCCCGCTGGGCCGGACAGTCGCTCCCTGGACTAGCTTGGTCTTTGCAATTTTTCGCGAAATATGCTAGGAACCTAATTGTATGCAGCGCGTCGTCCCGTCACAACGGATTATAACTTTCATGGATGAAGGGCGGCGCGACTGCTTTTTACAAGAAACACTAATTACCTATTTTCACATGGAGATTGAGAAGATGTCACGACCAGTCAGAAATCTGTTAGACATTTTGCGTTGGGTGCAGATGCTCATGCCGATCCTTTCGTTGCCCGATTGGGCCAAAAGCGAGGACGTGCGACTATGGGTGCTGGACTTCCTCGGGGTAGCCAATGCGGTGGCGGACATGACCGAATCGCAACTCGACGACAATCTGGTTCTCGGGATCAAAAACGTTGTTGCGAATCCCGAGACGTGGACTGCACTGTACAGGCTGATTTTTAATCTGATTGGCGATGACGATGCGGATACTGATACCGTTGCCGAAAATCCCGAGGTTGTAGGTTTCGCTGAAAAGCTGGGCAACGACACGGGCATTGACCCGGTGACAATCATCGTCTGGATCATGAAAATAATTGAGATGATTCGTGAGTGGCGAAACCGCTAAATCAATTCGAGTTTCTCGATGACCGATTTATTTGAAAGGATGTGCTATGCGTTTCTCAAGTGTTATTTTGGCTGTCGTCTTGTGTTTGGCTTTCTTGTCCGCGGTGCCCACCCTCGCCGGCACTTGTGCCGCGTGCCCAAACGGGTTCTGCCCACTACCGGTGGCTGGTCCCTCGTGTATGGATCACCGGGAACACGGGTCCGTGTTGTTGCTCAGACGCAGCCCACTTATCAAGATGGTACCGTCTGTAAAGCCCGCCGAATCGGCCCCAACTTTTGCCCCGCGGCGAAATCTCGTGAAAAAGATCGCTCGGCCGATCAAGACGATCCGGGAGGGGCGTAAGGTGCGAGGTCGCTGGGCTACGCGGTGTGGGCGCCGAGGGCCGCGTAGGCTTGTCGCCCGGATGCAAATGCGGAGGCATAGCCGATGACGTCCAGGTCACGATTCATAGTTGCTGCTGTCCTGCTGACCCTGCTGTACTCATGCAACTCGACGCAGGCGGCAGAGGTTGCAAAGCCCGAAGCCAAGCCCATCGCTCCGCCGGCTGTGGAAATGCAGATACTCGGACCAAAAAAGATACCGGCCGGAGTAATGACGCAATTCCATGCCCAAGTGCCAGAGGGGTGCGACCTTGCTTGGCGAGTTAGTCCGGAAACAAAAGGCTGGTATGTTGACTCTAATAAAACCATTTCTTTGCTGGGCACGGTTGAGGAGGGTGTCTACACAATCGGCCTTGCTATATCTCTGGATAACAAGGCTATTTGCTTACTCCATCCGGTTCAGGTGGGTAAGTTACCCGACCCTGGACCAGACCCGCCTGACCCTGATCCGCCAGTGCCACCGGATCCTAATGCCAAATGGCAGGTCCGATTTTTTCTTGGTAGTGATCCTGCTGGAGAATCTCAACTCGACAACCTTACGGACGAACAAGTTGATATGCTAACAGGCTTGAAATTTCGTAAGGAGTTTAATGGCAAGGGCCATTTATGGTTGGGGGTCAACCGCTATAGTGCAATCCCCGCAGGTGGTGTTAGTGATGCACTCAAACCCTGGTGGGAATCCGTCAAGGGTGATCCACTGCCGAGAATTGCGTTTGCTTCGCGCGATAAGGCAAGCACTATTCAGGATTATCCATTACCGAAAACGAAAGAAGCCTTTTGGAAATTGCTGGAGGGTAAAAAATGATCTATTATGACATGGACAATGCCGATGACCAGCAACGCATGATTAAAGCTGCTCCGATGGGCGTTATGCCAAGGCAAACAAAGTATGGTGATGCAGACGCGGCTGGTATCCCCTATGGCGAGGCGTATCCCGATGATCTTGTCGATCTAAAAGACGCCAAGGAAATCATTCAGCATTGCCACGACGAGAAGATTTTTCCCGTCTATCATCAGCAGGCAACCTGGGCACCAACTGATTTTGAGTGGACGCAGGACGGATTGGGCTACTGCTGGACTTGGAGTGGCACGGGCAATCTCATGAATTGCCGTGCAAGGGAAGGCAAAGAGACAGTGATGCTGGCCCCTGTGTCCATGGGTTGGCTTGTGAATTGGCGAAACAAGGGCAATTACCTCGAATCATTCATTCGTGGCGTACAAGAGCGAGGCATAGCTCCCGCTTCTTACGTTCCCGACCAACATTCACCCAATCCCAGAAAATTCAAAAAGGGCTGGGAGGCTGCCGCTTTGAATTTCCGTCTCCCCGAGAAGAGTGTTTGGGACTGTGACCCTGGAAAAATGCTTCAGCATTGCTTATCCCAACTAAAGTTAGGCGTGTCCCTTTATTCAGCATGGAACCGCCTTTTTCATGCGATGTCCGTGGTCGGTTTGTTGTGGGATGAGACAAAGTATAACAACGTAGTCTGGCAGGTGCGAAATTCGCATAATGAAACCGAACCGATTCATATGTCTGGCAGGAACGCAGAGCCTGATGAGTCATTTGGCTTCAACTCAACACTCACTTGTTAATCAATCAACCACCCGCCCGACGTCTCTAGTTTTCTCCGCGACGGGTGTGGTGGTGGTGGAATAAAAAGAAAAGAATTATGTCATGATAAAATCAGGATTCTTTGTTAGTTGGTGTTTGTTTGCGACAGGCGAAGGGATTGCACCATTCTCGCCAGAGATCGGCACGATTACGCAGGTCGGAGCGCTGGGTGTATTGGCCTGGGTGGCGTGGACACAGCGATTAGAAATTCAGAGTCTACGCAAAGAACACAAGGCCGTGATAGATGTTTTGTGTATTCGATGGGATGGATGGGAAAAAGTCAGACATGAGGATTCAGATACATTAAACGAAGCGTTGCGTGGAATAACAACGCAGTGCGCAGAGACCAGAACGACAGTTGTAGCCGCTCATGAAAATTGTTTACCGTGTGAAAAAAAAGACTAAACCAAAAGGAGCCAAATTATGGCTAACGGAAAAAAAGATGGATCAGGAAAAGGCAAAGGACAATCCGGCGGCGGTCAGCGTAATGGAAACACCGGCGGATGTACTAAAGGCGGACTAGGGCAAGGAAAAGGTGGCGGACAAGGCAAAGGTGATGGACGTAAAAAATAAGAGCACAATCGGCGAAATGATAATGAGGATGTAAAAATGAAAAGCAAACTACTCCCAATACTTGTAATTTTACTATTGCTCCTCCCTGTAACTGCGTTGACGCAATCGACGGGCGGGTTGTATTCGTGGCTAATAAACGATCCGGCCCCGAAACTTTCGGAGAACCTTGTCGCTAATGGGAAAAATATAACTGGCGTTAATGTCTTGTCGGGCACCGGTGCATTTTCTACTACCAGCACGTTGCGAGGCCATGGCGTGACGTCTATGGCAACGTACACTGTGGCGGCGTCGGACTCTTCGGATAAAGACATAGCAAATTCTGATTACCAGTGCAATGGTACCGACGATCATGTTCAAATTGAATCAGCGATGAACGCATTACCTGCCGCTGGTGGAACGGTTGTTTTGTGTGCTGGCAATTATCTAGCCGAGCAAATTGAGATTCCGTCAGGTACTACGCTGAGTGGCGTAGGCATGGGGACTGTTTTGAAGCAAGAAGACGGTGATGATTGCCGTTTTATTGTGCAAGATGGCTGGACTACCGTTTCGACCAATTCACCTACTGCCGAAAACATTACGCTGCAAGACATGAAGATCGACGGCAACTCTGGGAACATGAGTGCAGTAGGGGATACTGACGAACAATCGAATTCCGGCTGTGTCGAGTTTCAGCAAACCACAAATTTACTAATCCAAGGCTTGTTAATTGAAGACCCTTGGGCAACTGGAATCGAATTGACATATTGCACCGGTGCTAAAGTCGTCAACAACACCATACGTCGGTCGGCTGATGATGGTATTGCGGTCAACAAATTGTGCAAGCAAGTATTGGTCATTGGCAATGTAATTGAAGACGTTGCCGAAAATAAGTATATCGGCGGGCCGGTAGGTATTGAGGTCCAGGATGGTGCATCGTTCGTGGTGATTGAAGGCAACACGATTTCTTACACAGGTTATGTGCCAAGCAATGTGATCGTTGGTATCGATGTTGGCAGTCATGCTGATATTGTAGGCACTCACCACGTTACAGTTTCGAATAATTCTATTCATTCGAGTGTTGCAAAAATGTCGTCGTTTATTGCAATCAAGGGTGCATCTGACGTGTTGCCGATTGAGTATGTTGTAGTCACTGGAAATTCACTTCAATCGGATTGCACACCGGATTCATCGAGGCATACGAAAGTTTCCATTACAAACGTCAATAACGTGTCAGTGACCGACAATGTATCCGAAGGCATGGTGTATAGCGGTGTTGTTAGTGTTTGGCTTTCCGGCACGCAATCAAATGTAATTATTAGTAACAATATGTTTGCTGGCGACCGTTATGGTGTCAAAGTTTCGTCAACAGCGGCCCTAGAAAAGATTTTGATTAACGGTAATCGTTTTGGATTCGATGGTCAGTGGATGAGTTTTACGACAGCGACTGTTGACGACCAGCCAACGTTAGCAGACGTTAGCATCACTAACAACATGTTGGTAAGCGAGGATGGCGCTTGGTACACGTTTAGATTTTCCGCCTATATGCCGACATTTACACGATGCGAATTTTCCGGCAATAGGTCGCTCCCATTTAATCGCCCGTTCTTGTATTACCCCGCCGACTCGGATATTTCCGCGTGGGACATTTATGACAACGCGAATTACAATACGCCAACGGTAACACTTGCGACAGCCGATATCACGACTTTTGCCGCAACCGGCGATCGGATGATAATTGCCGGCCATGCTGATGGTAATATCATAGCGACAATTACCGGCAGAATTAAGGGCCAAACATTGCGACTGAAGTTCACCAATGACAAGGTGACCATTTCCGATGGGACAGGTGCAAACCAAATCAATCTCAGTGCCATATTTGAAAGTGCTGCTAACACAACGCTGGTGCTGGAAGATAATGGCATTGGCTGGGATGAACTCAGTCGATCGGTAAATTAAGGAATTTTCATGTCAATAAATATAATATACTCGCCGGTCTTTGTTTTGCAGAGTGCTTTGCTGTTTTCACCAACCGCGAAGCTGTGGAACGGCACGATAAATGTCGAAGTCTCAAGCCTAACGCAAGCAGCAATCGAAAATGCAGGATTTGTGGGCAAGTTGGCTGTAACAAGGCTGCAAACGTTAGACTCGGTGAATACAGATTGGTATATAGTTACCGTACCCACCACGAATGAAAACGGCGTGCATCGATTGGAATACTATTCTGAGGCAACGCCACTACTTGCATCTGTCCCAGTTGGCTATCGGGATGTAGGGCCAGTAGCAACTAACGCGGTCAGTAACATGGCCATTGCCGACGCCATATTGCTCCGTCCATTACAAGAGATAATAGATCAGGTCGCAGCGCTTACGGGGACCGATCAGGTTTGCGTTGCCGTTGCTATGCTTGGCCAGTTACGCGCTAAAGTAGATGGGGCTGTGTTAAAAATCTACCAACCGGACGGTTCGACATTACTTTTTTCCATGCCAGTCAAGAGCGACACGGACGCGGTGCCTATCACCGGAATGGGGGTTGATTAATGACGCGAGGATTTGTCGGATTATTGGCATGGTCGTGGAAGTGGATGTCGAGCAACCCGCCCGAGGTTGCTTGCATCCCCGAGGCAGTTCAGGCGGTGCGAGGTTTTCGTACAGTAAGTATGTTGATGCGAGATTGCGAAGTGGTTTCACAGCCACAGCGGTCAAGAGTAAATGCTATTCAGTCCGTAGGGTAATGCGATGAGTGAGTACATAACAACTGAAACAAGTACGCCGATGGCCATCGCCATGCGGATTACGGACCTCAACGGTACGGCCTACGACCGCGATGACGTGAGCGAGATAAGTTATTCTATCGTGTTGCTGGGCGAGACGGACGAAAACGATGAGACGGCAGTGACAGGGCACACGGACGAGGCCCTGGTGGTTAACGATATCATCCCCGACGGTTTGCAAAACCCTGATTCCTGGACTGAGGATTCGACCGGCTACAACTTCCGGCATTTCTTCGCCACGTCGCCGTACACGCTGGACGGCCGAGTTTACAAAACCACGTACTCGATTACAACCAGCACGGTCACTCTGTCGGTAGAAGTTTTTGTAACCACGGATCGAAGCCGAATCGCTGAGGGCTATTGCCTACAACGAGACATCGAAGAAGTCTTCGGCCCGGCCAACGTTCGCAAGTGGGCCGACCTGGACAATCGCGGATCGGATATCGGCGGTCGCATGGCGGCTGCAATCGCTGCGGTGAAGAACGAGATAGACGACCGCCTGCGAGGTGGGCCGTACCTGATACCGTTCGTCACCGTGCCGGAAACTATCAAGCTATTGTCCGCGCAGCTTGCGGGAGTATGGCTGTACGAAAGCCGGGGCATCGAGGATTTTGATGAAACAACGGGCCAGGCGGTTCATAAGCTGTCGTGGTATAAGAAGCATGTCGATCAGGTGCTGACCCAGATTATGCGAGGGCAGCGGCGGCTTGATGCGACCAAGGCAGCGAATGCGAAAGGGACGAGGGCACCGGTGGTGGTGTAGGTAGTAATGAGAGATCGAATCAAGGAACTGAGGCGGGTCAAGGCCCGGCTGCTCAATGCGATGTATTTCAATATTATAAATGGGTAGGTGGGAAGTCTAAGATACAGCAACGTATTGGCAACAGTGTCCCGCCTAATTTCATGCGTGCAATCGCGGAGCATATCAACGAGAACATCCTACAACGCATGAAGGATATAGGCCTGGAGCCGAAACTTGTGACATGAAACCCTTATGGAACAGTCCACAAACGAAATCCGACTAGCCGGCGGCCTTGATAACCTTGGGGGTCAGGGGGGCAATGTATTAGGCGACTCTGGCCACACTCGCAACGATTGCCTTTTGGTCGAGCGGTACGGAAAGAACCTCTCGGAAGACAAACGCAATGCGGTAATGGTCAAGGTTGTTAAAGCGTTGTTGGAGGCCAAGACACCTCGCGACATTGCGGCCCTTGCCCGTGTTTACAGTTCCTTTGATCGGATCAACCTAGACTACCTGCGGTTCGAGGTCGAGAAACAGCAGCGAGAGACGACGGACGCGGACATGAAAGACAAGGCGGCCAAGCTATTTGAGCAACTTGCGGCCATGAAGGCGACGGTTTCGTCGGG
>Ga0075125_10001088_pt1 | contig 12783 bp, 15 predicted proteins | sample AntAceMetag02UKN_FD_69810 | JGI IMG/M metagenome (GOLD analysis project Ga0075125, IMG submission 69810) | Saline lake microbial communities from Ace Lake, Antarctica - Antarctic Ace Lake Metagenome 02UKN | ecosystem: Environmental > Aquatic > Non-marine Saline and Alkaline > Saline | place... | reverse complement strand
ATGGCTAAAAACACGATTAAGTTGAAAAAATACTCGGATATTATTGAAGAGTATGAAGCCGAAGCGGCAATCACCCCGGGGATGCTGATTGAAATGACCGATTCGGGGACGGTGCAAGCTCATTCTAATGCTGGGCAGACTGCAGAGAAAATGTTTGCCCTTGAAAATGAGCTGGAAGGGGAAGGGATCGATGATGCTTATGCTGCGGAAGATCAGGTGCAGTGTTGGGTGGCCGGCAGAGGAGATCAGGTGAATGCTATTCTTGCCGATGGTGAGGATATTGATATTGGGGATAAACTTGAGTCTAATGGGGCCGGTTATCTTCAGGAGGTTGTAGCGGAATCCGCTGGGGGTATTACATATCCTGGTTCGGTTGTGGCTACGGCTCTTGAAGCTCAGGATTTGTCTGGTTCAAGTGGAACGGAATCCAGTGGCGCACTGGGATACAATAAACGACTCAAAGTTCGTGTAATTTAACTTTGATTTATTTTTATAATTAACAGGAGGGATATTCAATGATTGATGCAATTCTGAATGGACAAGCTCATGGTGAAGTAGCCGCATACATAGCCGGGGAAGGGCGGTTGAACCCTGGAAATATGCGTCCATGGCTGGCGAAAGATGGACGGGCGTATGTTACTATACATTCTGGTGGGGATCCGAAAGACCCGAAGAGTTATACAAATATTCAGGTCAATGCGGGTACATTACGCCGGGATGAATGGAAAACTTTGGACGATGCGGTTATGAAAATCAGTGAAACCCGTTTGAATGGGATAGCGGACCTCATTTCCAATGGATTGACGTATAATCTTGGCAATGCTATGGGGACCACTGTGCTTGAGTGGCATGATGTTTCCGATGCGATGGAAGCTACCCTGACCATGGATGGTATAACACGAGGCAACGGAGATCGCCCTATGTACCAGACTAATTATCTCCCGATTCCTATTATTCATGTTGACTACGAGATCAACGCCAGAGTTCTTGAGAACAGTAGGAAACTGGGGAATCCGTTGGACGTTACCTCGGTTGAAAGAGCAGCCCGTCGGGTGAACGAGAAATTGGAAGCGATGCTATTCACGGATGTTGATTATGCTTGGGGTACAAAAGACGACAGATCTCGGAATAAAATTTATTCATATCTCAATTTCCCTGATGTTAATGGGGTAACACTCACTGAAAATTGGGATGCCGCTGGAAAGACCGCCGCTGAAATTTTGGCAGAGGTGTTAAGCATGAAACAAGCCAGTATTGATGCGAAGCATTATGGGCCTTGGATGCTGTATATTCCTACGGCATACGAAACGGTATTGGATGCAGATTATGATATCACAACCCCGGGGACAACTACCAGAGAGAGAATTCTCAAGATTGCTGGGATCAAGGACATTAAAGTGGTGGACACGCTCACTGCTAATAATGTTTTATTGGTTCAGATGACTTCTGATGTAGTTCGATTGATCAGAGGACTTCCTGTTCAGAATATTGAATGGCAAGCTGAAGGAAAATTCGTAACAAAGTACAAAGTTCTGACTATTCAGGTGCCTCAAATTCGATCTGATCAGGATGGAAACTGCGGTATTGTATTACTGGCCGCATAATCTAATATTATCACGTAAGGAGCACGATTGTTATGACAGAAAGTAAAGCAATAAAATGGCGAAAAATAGGTGGGGGCTCCCTCCGGTGGAATGGGAAAATTATAAAACCAAATGAGATTTTTAGGGCTCGACCAGAGGAAGTACCCCTTTCGTTTCGGAAATATCTGGTGGCATTAGAAGATGTACCTAAACCACCAGATATTGTCCCTGTAAAAACATTTACAGCACATCGGGAACCGGTTGCGCAAAAGGAAGTACCGGCGGCGCAAAAGGAAGTGTCCATTGTGGAAAAGGAAATAAAGTATGAGTTGGGAAAACGTGGTACAGGGGTCGGCGGATGGTGGAATGTTGTAAATATGGTATCAGGGAAGCCTATTAATGATAAAGGGTTACGCGAATCTGCGGCAAAACAATTAGCACAGGAATTGAATTTATGATCTGGAAAGTGCCTATGTTATGGGAGGGGTCATCTTGCTTCATCATTGGCGGAGGCACTTCTATGCCCTTACAATTTGGTGTGCCGCTTGAAGTGATTCAGAAAGTATATGAAGGCCGCTTGTCTCCGTCTGCATATTCCAAGTATATGGAGCCGATCCATGCTCAACATGTGATCGGGATTAACAATACATATCAGATTGGCAACTGGCTTGATATTTTATTTTTTGGGGACAGTCATTGGTATCTTCTCCATAGGATGAACTTAGCAGTATGGTCGGGCCTGAAAGTTTGTTGTGATCAAAAGTTTTCTAACCGTACACAACGAAATATGGAAGGGATTAAATTTTTGGAACGTGATGGGAAGCACCGTCAGGGTATTTCTTCTGATCCTTCAAAGGTATCCTGGAATACCAATTCAGGAGCGGCTGCAATTAGTTTGGCGCATCATTTAGGGGTGCAAAAGATTTATTTATTGGGATTTGACATGACGATGGATCATAGTGCAGAGCATAGTCATTGGCACGGGTCACATCGACCTCCAGGACAAAAGATAAACCGGCTGCCTCCATTTTCAAAACATCTAAAATCGTTTCCTGTTATTGCAAAGGATGCGAAGGAGTTGGGAATTGAAATATATAATGTAAGTCAGCTTAGTAAAATCACTTGCTTTCCAAAAATTACATTAGAGGAGGCGTTAAATGGATCGTCAAAATAAAGTATGGGGAGAAAGATGGTTGCTGCGTAAAGATTCGACACATGCTGTTTCGTTTCTTAAATTACATCCAGATTGTAGATGTAGTTGGCATTGCCATACTACGAAATTCAATTTGTTTGTTATTCTCTGGGGGAAGGTCAAAATTACCACTGAGGAATTGGGAGGGGTTGTGCGAGATGTTGTTCTTACCGAGGGCCAATGTTTTACAACTCGACCCGGGCAATTTCATTCTTTTTATTCAGTTGAAGCTTCTGGGATGCTTGAAGAAATGTATGTTGAATATGATGAAGGCGATATTGACCGTGTTCGTTTAGGAGAAGCACTTAATGTCTAAAGGTGGAAAGACATTAAAGGTGTATGCTATGTTTGCCCCAACACAACGGACATCTCCTATTTTTGCAAGTGCTTTTGCAGAGGGATGCGGCGGAACAGTAGCTTTCAAATATATTTTTGGTCGGTGGGCTGGTTTTGCTTGTTGGGATTATTGGGAAGCTATTCAGACTACCCGCAAGGCGGGCTTAGATTGGTATTATGGAGACCATGCATATTTAGGACGCGGTGAATATTATCGGGTCACACCCAACGCATATCAACAGACTACTTTGCTGGAAAAAGATCGGTGGAGCACTACGGAGAATAAAAAACGGCTGCAGGCTTTAAATATAAAAATTCAGCCATGGCGAAAAAAGGGTTCACATATTTTGATTTGCCCTCCACCACCTACCGCAGACTTGTTGCGAGGGATTGATGTAGAGCAGTGGAAGACAGATGTATTATGTAAGTTAAAGACAGTGACGGATCGTCCAATTCGTTTTCGGGAAGGCACTACAAGAGAGGGCTTAGGGTATTCTCGATATAAGGGGCCGCTGGAAGATGATTTCAATGATGCTTGGGCGGTGATAACAGCATTTTCAGGAGTTGCTATTGATGCTGTATTGGGAGGTATCCCAGTTTTTTGTACGCATCCGTGTGCTGCAACTCCCATGGATGGCTTTGGATTGTCACAAATTGAAACTCCTCATTATTCTGATTGTAGAAGGGATTGGCTATTGAGTTTGATGGCTGGGCAATGGACATTAGAGGAAATAAGAAGCGGAATGTGTTGGGATATAATAGGAGATGATGAAATGACGGTGCCTGTAAAAGAAGAAAGAAAATGGAAAAAGATTGGAGGCGGTTCTCTCCGTTGGAAAGGACGTATCATTAAAACAAATCAAACTTTTAATGCCTTAGAATCTGAATTGCCGACGGCATTTGTAAAACAGCTTGTACCAGTCATAAATGTATCACGCAGACGGAAACAACTAACGATTGCTCCTATACAACTAACTGAAGAGAAAGTTCCTGGGGTTTCTCTCTTTAAAAATGTCAAAGTACCAGATACAGTTTATATCATTGGTGGAGGCGTGAGTATAGAAGACGTGAACCTTACAAATTTGGATGGCGAGTTTGTAATTGTCGTAAATCGCGCTTATCAAATTTATCCAAAGGCGGATATTCATTTCTTTGGGGATAAGTCTTTTTTTGAGGAGCATAAAAAAGGGGTATTGACAAGCTCTATTCCATATAAAGTGTCCACACCAAGTGATCTTTCCATTTTTCCGGAATTGACTATTATGCGAAGAAACCCAACAAAGGCATACCGGCTTGATCCGGGATTGGGACATTTGGTGCATCAAAATTCAGGGTTGATGGCTGTTAATTTAGCCTATCAGTTAGGGGCTCGGTTGGTGGTGTTATTAGGGATGGATTTGAAAGAGACAAAGGGCAGAAAACATTTTCACGATGGTTATAAACATCCTTCTCCACCAAAGTCATGTGAAAAAATGTTGGAAGAGTGGAAAGGTATTCGGATTGAGGCGTTGGATAAGGATATCGACTTTCTGCATGCCACTCCTAATAGTGCTTTGTCTGAAGTGGAGTATTTATCATTGGAGCAGATCAAGAAAAATACAAAAACCATGGAATATTATGGTGGGTGGTGGCTTCCAAAAGGAGAAGAGCATTTTCGATTTATGCTGCGGAGGCAGCGCACAAAGCGATATAAGAATCGGTGTATGTACCAGCATAACAACAAAATGCAACCTGCACTTACTTTCATGGATCATAGAGAAGGGATTGCGGTTGACATTGGTTCGAATGTTGGCTTTTGGACGTTTCCTCTTGCGCATGAATTTAAAAAAGTACATTGTTTCGAGCCGATTCCTTTGCATAATGCCTGTTGGAAACAGAATCTTGCGGGCGTTAATAATGTTGTTCTTCATAAAGTTGGTCTCAGTGATACCCCCGGGAAGTTGTCTTTCACCTCACCGGAAGGTTCTTGTGGAGGCACCTATGTAAGTGAAACGGGAATCACTTACCCAATTAAAACATTGGATTCTTTTAATTTGAAAAATGTATCCTTTCTCAAAGTTGATTGCGAAGGGTTTGAACTGCCTATTTTACAAGGGGCGGAAGAAACCTTGAAAAAATGTAAACCACTTGTCGTGGTAGAGCAGAAAAAAGAATGGGATGCTCGGTATCCATTTGAGAAGTTGGGTGCAGTGCATTATCTCCGATCTTTGGGTGCAACTTTGAAAAAAGAAATTGGTGGTGACTATATAATGAGGTGGGAGTAATGAAATTTATCAAAGAAGTCGGATATTGGTTTACGGATGAAGAAGTTGCGATGATTAAGTATATGACACGTACTGTGCTAAGGAAAAAAAGGCATGGTAGAGCCTTGTATCAATCTTCTAAATATGATCGTGCGCTTAAATATATCAAGAGACATAGAGTTGCAATGGATATAGGTGCTCATGTAGGTACTTGGTCATTTCCCATGTCATTTCATTTTGATAAAATTCATAGTTTTGAGCCCAGCCCTACACATGCTGCTTGCTATGAGAAAAATTTAGCAGGACGGAAAAATGTGGTGCTTCATCAATGCGCTTTGGGGAATATAACAGGGCCTGTAAGGTTAAAGTGTCCTGATCCATCTAATACAGGGGTTACTATGATCAATCGAGCAGGCCCAGAGGGGGTTGTTGTTGCAATGCACACTTTGGACTCCTTTAAATTCCACGATTTAACAGTTGACTTTGTTAAAATTGACTGTGAGGGGTATGAACTGCCTATTCTACAAGGGGCCAAAAGAAGTTTGTTAGCGTGGAAGCCGACTATTGTCGTTGAACAGAGAGATGACACAGATCTTACCACGCAATTTGGATTTCCGAGGAACGGAGCTGTTGCGTATCTAAAGTCTTTGGGCTTTGTTGTACGTGAAGACTTGGATCAAGATTTTGTACTAACTTGGAAATAATGGAGAGATAATGGAAAGAATTTCTACAAAATATGTTCGAGAAAATACAGATTTCCCTTTGGTCGTTGCTGAGATCGGTGTTTGGAAAGGAACGAATGCCGCATGGCTGCGTCAGATGAATATTGAAAGTCTGTATTTGATTGATCCTTATAAACCTTTTGCACGTTCTGAAAAATCTTCTGTTTTTAAAGAAGAATACCTTAACAGGATCAAAATTGAGATGTATGGAAATTTATTACTTTGGGATTCACCAATTCGTTTTGTTAATTTATCGTCTGTAGATGCGGCACCTCTTTTTCCAGATGCGTTTTTTGATTATGTATATATTGATGGAGATCATACCTATGATGCTGTTTATCAAGATATGACGCTATGGCACCCTAAAGTAAAACCAGGCGGGTTTTTAGCAGGGCATGATTATCCTGCAAAAATGGTTTCAGCGGCGGTTCAAGATTGGTGTAAACTTCAGACTATTGAATTCAAGAGTTGGGTGCCGGTAGGGTATGCTATGACATGTCCAGAGGATTTAGCAGATACAGATTGGCTGATCATAAAAAGATAAAAGGAGAATATAATGGGATACGGTGATGAGATAATGGCTTTGGGAAGGGCGGAAGTGATATATACCATTCTTGGAAAGCCGGTAGCGGTGTATGGCGTGAGCGGAAATCCACGGCATAATGTAGTTTGGGAAAACCACCCTGCAATAGATTCAACTTCTCCTTTTCATATTGTGGATGGGCCTTCTGCGCGGCCTTATATGTTCCGCTGGGATCATGATCCTGGCCCCGTTTCGGTATGGAATCCGAAGTATCGCGCCCGCGCGGGTAAAATTAAATTGACCCCACAGGAACAGGCAGAGGCGTTGTGCTTAGTGCCACAGAAACCTTTTGCAATAGTAGAGCCTATTGTTCGGCATGGCAGCAGTAAAAATAAAGACTGGGGCTTTGCACGCTGGACAGAAGTAATATCTAATTTTCCAATTCCTGTTTATCAATTCGATATGGATGGGGATACAAAGATCCTTCCCGGAGTAACAAGTATAATATCGCCAAGTTATCGAATTGCGGCGGGAGTAGTTGCGCATGCTTCTTTAGTAATGACGGTGGATGGTGGAATGCATCATATGGCGGCAAGCATGGACACTCCAGCCGTGGTTGTTTTTGGGGGCTTTGCCGATCCACAGATTACAGGCTATCCGTATCAAAAGAATTTTTACATTCCGGATCTCCCAGAATCTCCTTGTGGACGTTATGATATTTGTGAGCACTGTAAAAAGGCCATGAGTATGATCTCCCCGGAAGATGTAAAACAAGCAGCTTTAGATGTATTAGATAAGGAGGGAACAAATGGCTGTTAGAGTGACTGCAACAGAAGTTAAACAAATTATTGATACAGACCTTCTTGATACGGTGGTGGATGCATTTATTCTTGGTGCTAATGTTACCGTGACTGAAGTGCTTGGGAGTGATACAAGTATTACGGATGCGCATAAAAAAGAAATAGAAAGGTGGTTGGCTGCACATCTGCTTGCAGCAACTCGGGAACAACAAACACAAAAGGCCGGTGCTGCTGGTGCAAGCATAACATATCAGGGGCAAACAGGCATGGGCTTGAATTCAACTTTATACGGCCAACAGGTTCTGGCATTAGATACCACGGGAAAAATGGCTGGAGCGATGTCAAAGCAGCGTGCTTCTATCTCAGCCGTGGAGAGTTTTGATTAAAAACGCATAGTTGAGTGGGCGTTTACGCCTTTAGAAACGATTGTATTTATTGGGGACTTATAAAGGGGTATTATGGCGAAAGCAATTGAGAAATTTCTATTAAAAGTTAGTGTTCAGACCGCCATATATTGGGGTTCACCTACCAATAATGGGTATGGCAAAATTACTTTTGATACTCCTGTAGAAATTGCGGTTCGTTGGGATGCTTCCGATAGAGTTCTTACCTCTTTCACAGGGGCACAGCATGTTAGTCGTGCAGAGGTAATTGTAAATCAGGATATGGATGAAGAGGGGTATTTATATCTGGGAGTTTTAGAAGGCTTGACAGATGCCCAGAAAGCTGATCCGAAATTGGTACCCGGGGCATATATGATAATGCGGTTTGATAAAGTGCCTATGATTTTTAAAACAGATGAGTTTGTAAGAAAGGCATATTTATGAGCACTGCCATAGAAAAACAAAGTCTGCGCAAAGTGATGGCAAATCTTAATAAAGAGATTCAAGGGATTAACAATCGAAGTTTGAAAGGCTTGATTGAGGGGGTTATAATTGTCCGGAGAGATATGGAAAAGACTTCTCCAAGAATTCCTGTTGATACAGGAAATCTTAGACAAAGTTTTTTTAGTGTGGCTTCAAAAGGGAGTACGTCCCATGGAAAAGCCCCAAGATTTAAAGGTAAGAATGCTTCTAAATTAATGTCAGATCATGCAACTATAAAAGCAGCGTGTTCTGGAAGGGCACAGATGCAACAAGCAAAAGGATTCCCTACAGTTATTTTAGGATTCTCCGCAAATTATGCTTTAGCAGTGCATGAGAAATATGGGGCTAATTTTCAACGACCCGGGGCCGGTGCAGGGTTTTTTGTGGCATCTTTAAAACGAAATAAAAAGAAAATTCTAAATGAAATTAAGAAAAATGCAAAGGTGAAAAAATGAATCCTTCATCTAAGGATATTTGTGCTTTATTAGCGGCGGAATCTGATTTTGGATTAACTCTTGGGGAAGATTTATTTGCTGGAAAAGAACCAGCCACTCCAAACGATTGCGTAACAGTATTTGATATCCCTGGAGACGCACCATTGTTAACATTAGACGGGAAAGTTGCTGAGGGGGCATCATATAATCCGTCTATCCAAGTACGTGCAAGAAACAATGATTATTTAGTAGGATGGGGATTGATTCATGATATACAGTTTTTTTTACATGGTCTTAATAATTTTACGGAAGGGGGCGCCACATATTTACTTATTCAGAGTGTAGATGAGCCAGCTTTGCTTGATTGGGATGAAACTAATCGGGCACGATTTATTGCAACATTTTCAATAAAAAGGAGGTAAAATATTATGGCAGCTGTAGATGGAGTTACAGGAGTTGGAACCGTATTTCGTCGATGGAATTCTGCGACGAGTGCATGGGTAGTTATTGCGGGTATTACAAATATAGGTGGACCATCCGCAACCCGAAAAACACATAACACCACGGCCTTGGACACAGCCGGTGGGTATGAAACATTTATTACTGGTTTTAGGGATGCTGGAGAAATTACATTGTCAATGATTTTCAATCGCACTGAGTATGATACGATGCTGGATGATTTTGAAGACGAAGATGCTCAGAATTATGAAATTGTCCTTCCGGATGATGATGTTACATCAATTGAATTTGAAGGACTGGTGACAGGTATTCCATTGACAATTCCGGAATCACCAATCACGTTGGATGTTACTATTAAAGTCACCGGTGCTATTACGGTGAATTCTGGCAGTTATAGTGGTTCCCCTGCATAATGTGTAGAGGGCGCTAATTAGATCGACAGTTATAAGATAGTATTTATTAATTAATTTTTACAGGAGAAAATAAAATGACGGTATTAACGCGCGAAGGTTTATTGGTAAAAGAAGAATTAACTACACAAAAAGTTGAATTGGGAAAAGATATTTGTGTTTATGTCCGGCAAATGACGGGCCGGGAACGGGATCGTTTTGAACAAAGTTTATTCAAAGAAGCGAAGGATGCAAAGGGAAACGTTGAACTTGTACGGTCCCTTGAAGATTTTCGAGCAAAGCTGGCTGTAAATACTATTTGTGATGAGAAAGGGAATAACCTGTTACAACCTGGAGATGTCGCAACACTTTCCAAGCATATGAGTGCGGCCAAGTTGGAGTTGATTATCAATGCTGCGCAAAAATTGAATAGAATCTCCCAGGAAGACAAAGAGAATTTAGTAAAAAACTCCGAAGCCGCCCAGAGCGTCGCTTCTATTTCAGACTCTGCCAAGAGTTAGGATATCCTCATCCAGATTATTTGTTGGATGATCTGACATCTGAACAGATTAGTGAATGGGTGGCTTATGATCGACTTGATCCTATCGGGCCAAAAAGAAATGATTATGGCTGGGCAATGTTATGTTCTGTAGTGACGAATCTTGTGATGGATATATATTCAAAGAAGGGTTCCCAACCGAAACATGTTGCACCCGCGGATTTCTTGCCTGATTGGGATGGAAGCAAAGAAAAAATAAGTAAGAAACCGCAAACAGTGGAAGAGCAGAAGGCATTTTTGTTAAGATTTGCGGCAAAACACAACAAAAGGAAAAAGCATGGCTGATTTAGGAAGTTCATATGATAGTGGTATTTATGTTATAACAAACTTATTGAATGCCAAGGGATAAAAAGAAAAGGATTGGAGGAAAATTAATTTGGCAGATCTCGGCACGCTCGTTACCTCGTTCGGAGCAGACCTTGGACCATTAAAAAGGTCTACTCTTATGGCAGAAGCGGAATTCCAAAAGATACAGTCAAGGGGTGAAGTCGCATCAAGAAATCTTGCAAAGGCTTTTAAAATAATATCTGTTGCTTCGGTTGCCAGTATTGCTGTTATAACGGCAATGACTATAAAGATAGTTGCACTTGGCCGTGAATTTGAAACTACTATGAAAACAGTACAAGCATGGTCGGGGGCAACTGGTAGAGACTTGGTGGAATTAACGGATATTGCACGTGAAATGGGGGCAAGTACAGAATGGTCTGCAAATCAAGCCGCAAGTGCATTGAAGTATCTTGCGGCTGCGGGCTTTACTGTCAATCAAAGTATTTCGTCTTTATCTGGTACATTAGATTTGGCGACTGCTGGGCAAGTGGATTTGGCGCGTGCAACAGATATTACAACTGATGTTTTGACTGCATTTGGAATGAAAGTTTCTGAATTAAATAGAGTTTCGGATGCATTTATTACAACAGCTTCAAGTAGTAATACAAATGTGCTTATGTTAGGGGAGTCATTTAAAATGGTTGCTCCTACAGCGCATTTATTTAATTTAACGATTGAAGAAACATCAGCATTTTTAGGTACTTTGGCAAATTCAGGAATTAAGGCAGAGATGGCTGGTTCTGGTTTGAATATGGTGTTAATGAGAAGTGCGAAGGCCGCAAAAATGTTAGGGTTAGATGCGATGACACCATTAGTTGATGTTTTGAAAAAAATGAAAGAAGAGGAATGGAGTGCAACGCAAATTGGAGAGGCGTTTGGTACTCGTCAGGTAAAAACTGCTGCTATTTTGATGAATAATAGAAAGATGTATGAAGAGTTAACTACTAAAATAATTGAAAATCAGGGTGCAACTGTAAGTCTTGCAGCAATTATTCGGGATTCCCTTGATAATGATATAAAGATATTGAGTTCTACTATACAAGATAAAATGTTAGTTGTTTTTGATATTATTAAAAAAGACATTCGAGAAATTATTCAGGGTCTTTCTGGTTGGATAGAAATAAATGGAGAATTAATCGCACAGAATATAAGCGAATGGATTTTAGGAGTTGCAAATTCACTTATCGGGGCCGTAAAAGCGGCTTATAATTTTTGGAAAGTATGGGGAGATGTTCTTAAAATTGTAGGAAGTATTACTGTTTTTATTGGGGCTGTGGCCGCTGTTAATTCACTAACAGCATCTTTAACAGCATTATATATAGTGCTAACTACCGGAGTTGGTGGTGGGTTGATAGTAGCCTTAACAACCTTGGCTCCACTCATGTTAGCAGTGGCAACGGCTCTTGCTTTTTATAAAGCTGGCACTGTATGGAATGATTGGGCTTCAGGATTAAGTGCGTTAAACAAGCAAATAGCAGAGATAAGGGGAGAGACTGAAGAGTTAAATGATAGGCATAAAGATTCAATAGATTTAATTGGGAATCTTACCGCTGGTCTAAATTTACAAATTGAGAGCTGGTCTGAATTAGATAGATTAGTAGAAGAGGGAGTTATAACTTTTGATTCTGCTGCCGGGATTTTTGTTGAAGTTACTGAGGCAGTTAAGGAATCAACCAACGCTCTTGATGACAATGCCGATGTAGTTAAAAAAGTGACTGAAGAATGGGTGGAGTTTGGCGCGTATCAAAAATGGTTAAATGAATCCACCACCATGATGATAGAGCGTTCTCTTGAAGAACAAGGAGAAGCTTATCTATCAACCATTAATGAAGAAAAAGACGTAACCAAAGAGCTGGCTGATGTAACAGAAGACACTTATGGAACTATGGGAGACACCCTTGAAGACTTTTTCCAAACCGCCATGAGTCAAACAAGGTCTTTTGGTGATTTTGTTGAAGGTGTTTGGGATAGAATGACCTCTTATTTTCAAGCCTCAGTTGCTAAAATGTTGACAAGCTGGCTTTTGGGAGCTAAACAAATGTCCGGTGTTCAAATGGGTAGTGGGATGATGGGGGGTATTTTAGGTGGCGGAGGTGGTGGTTCAGCTGGGATGGGAATGTTTGGTGGCGGTGGCGGTTTAGGGTTTGCCCAGATTCCATATTCAATAGCCATGAATTTACCAACTTGGTTGCCTGATGCAATTTATGATCCACTTTATTCTGGCTTTGTTCATACTGGCGAATTTCTTGCTGATAATTTAGGCCCTGCTATGATGGCTGGTATCTTAGGTAGCATAGGGTATAGTACTATTGGAGCCGCTCTTGGATTACCACAAGGTAAAGGTAGCGGT
>Ga0075125_10001087_pt1 | contig 12785 bp, 9 predicted proteins | sample AntAceMetag02UKN_FD_69810 | JGI IMG/M metagenome (GOLD analysis project Ga0075125, IMG submission 69810) | Saline lake microbial communities from Ace Lake, Antarctica - Antarctic Ace Lake Metagenome 02UKN | ecosystem: Environmental > Aquatic > Non-marine Saline and Alkaline > Saline | place... | reverse complement strand
TATTAACCTTAACGAACTCAGGAATAGTTATATATAAAGCATATTATAACGCCGGGACAATTACATATACGGCATATAAAACAATTTCAACATACGCAGTAGCTTACGGATATACGATACATTCTTTAGTTTCTTATTACAAGAATATAAACAATCAGAGCTTAATAGTTTATTTATTGGCAAATAGATCAGTAAATATACTCTCTTTCGCAGACGCTACAGGCGGCCAAGTTCTAGTTACGACTACTCTTATTCATTTAATAACAGAAGGGGAAACTGTAACAATAACCGGAACAACTAATTATAACGGGACTTTTACAGCAACTAATGTAACCGACACTACTTTTGAAATAACAGACACGTGGGTTTCTGATGACGGAACAGGAGCACTAGCAAGGGATGTTATGACAGTTATAGGTTTTGACGTTGATACTGGAAAAGTTTTTAGTCAGCGTGATGTTTGCGGCAAAGATACGAGCATACCTGATGAAAACTTAATGCTTACTAAGAACGATAATGAGAGTGGGTTCTACAGAGTATCAGAACTCTTTACTCCTGAAATAGCGAATATACAAACAGTCGCAGCAGCAAGTACCCCAACGTTTAATAGCAAACTAGGTATAGCTTTTGAAACGACAGATGGTGATCAAAGTCCTCCGACTAATATAGGTACAGCAATAGGGGATGAAATACTGATTTATAACATTCCCACAGGATTAACAGGCGTAGCTAAAAGACATATATGTTATTACGATGCTACAAACGATAGATGGAATATTATATACACAATAGACGATAATACAACTACAAATATTATTATAAATACTCTTACTTTAGGTGATGAATTGCCGGTAAAGCATTTCTTTAATATTAACGCAGTTGCTATCGGAACAAGAGGTAATAGGTTAGTTGTTTTAGGTAGATTAAAAGACCGGTTTACCTGGTATTATACAGATGTTAATGAGGAGTATATTGGTGCTAATAGTAGTGAAGTAGTCCAAGAGATTGACGCTTCTGATTTTACTGCTATGGTTGATACTACAAATGCTGCTTATATGTTTACTAACAATAGTATTTGGAGAGTGTCGGGATATGATACAGTTTCTTTCGCACAGGAAAGACTAGCTGGAAATGTTGGTTGTATTGACGATAATAAAATTCAAGTAATCAGAGATTTTGTTTATTTTGTCGCAAAGGATGGTGTTTACACTATTCAAGGCTCACAAATGGTAAAAATTTCTCAGAATATAAAGGAATTTGTTGACTTAGTTCAATGGGATGATTTAGCAGATGATGCTCAAACAGGAACATATAGATCTAAATTCTGTATATACGGACAAATAAGAGCAACTGGATTCAAGAGTTTATTATTATTTGATACAGATACTTTCGCCTGGACTATATACGATTTTACAGTCAATTATGACTTCTTTATCGTCAGTACAGATACAGATTTCTACGCTCAAATGTTTTTCTTAAATAGTACAGGAATATATAGTTTTTCTAAATTCGCATTACCAATAGCAAGTCCTAACTTATTAGCTTATATGTGGACTTATACGACTGTTCTTAATCCTTCTGACACACAAGACAACGGAGATATTAAGATAACAGCTATGAACTATAGTAGTGAAGCTGTAACCATTACAAATTCAAGTCTAGTTGACCAGATAATGACTAATTGGATGTTAGTAGATTTAGCTGACAATAAATATACTTTTCCTACTTTCACACTATCAGCCGGAGCAAGCGTAGTAGTCCATTCAGGATCAGGCGGCACAGGAACAGATACAACAACCGATTTATATTGGGGTGCCGCAAATAACTGGAATAATACAGGCGATACAGCCTTTTTAATCAGACCGTATGAAGCACAAAAAGAAGGTGATTTAGTCTATTCAGATCAGGGAGTTTCCTTTACTTCATACATTGAGAGCAAAAAATTTACTTTTGATAATCCTACAATAGACAGAACATTTCAAGATTTATATATGTATATGCGAGATACTGATGCTACAGTTAACGTAGAAACAGAAGTTGCTAATATTAAAACGTCAACAGCATTTACACTAGCCGGAACTGATAATAACGTAGTACAGAAGTTTAGACCGGCACACGGACACGGGAGATATTTAAAATTAAGAGCAGAAAATTCAGACGATGAAGATATGGAAATATACGGCTTTGAAATTCAGAGCGAAGATCATTCACAAGTACCACAATAGGAGTAAATTATGGCTACAAAATGGGAAGCTAGACAGAAGTTATGGCGAGATAAAAGACAACAGAATCAGAACACAAGAGAGACTAAGAAGGCTATAAATACTTCTAAACTAACTGCGGCACAAAAGAAAAGTTTACGGATAGCAAATAGGCAACAGAATAGATCCACAAAATGGACTGCGAGAGATGCTTTTACTAACAAAAATAAAAATACTGTAGGTGGTTCATTTGCTTACAATAGAAGTCAAAAGCTAACAGGGAAGGCAGCAGATAATCTAAAAAATAGTAAAACAGGCGTTACAACTGATAATCTAAAAGCAGCACAACTTGATCCAAACAAAGATAATTTGAAAAATAAATTGCCTCAGGTTGAGCTTCCGCCAACTCCGCTTCAACAATCAAATAAAGATATAGCTAGTACGGTTGGTGATTTAGAAAAGACTATGCCGCTATCTTTTGATAAAGAAGGCAAAGCTACAGCGAAGCAACAAAGATTGGAACAGCAAATTAAAAACGCTTCTCTCGAATCTCAACGAGGAGCGGCTAATAGGTCGCAACAGGGCGGTCGGTCAAGAGGTGGAGCAGCCAGTAGAGAACAGACACAGATTAAAAGAGAGGAAGGGAAAGGGTTAGCAGATGCACAAATAGCCGGACAAGAAGCTGATTATAATAAAAGACAGCAAATAGCAAATACAAAATTAGGAATATTACAAAACCAAGATACAGATATTATTGATCCAACTCTTAACGCAGTCGGGTTAGGAATACCAAAAACCGCTGTGAATGCAGCCGGATGGGGTGGTGGTAATACTAACAATGTTGATTTTGGGACTAGTCGAGGTGGCGCTCCAAATGCTCAATCAAGCGGAATAAAAGGCGCACCTGGTGCTGTTCCAGGGCAAATACCAGCAGCAAAACCAACAATGGCCCCGGCACAGAGAAACGGGAATATATTAGGTGGAGCACAGCAACAGCAAGCGAAGAATGTGTTTGGCAATACCCCGAAAACGCCAATGGGTCAAAAAATGGCAAATAATAGACAGCAAAGACTACAGGGTAAAGTTAATCTAGCAGCGGGTGGCCCAGGAAATAGAATATTAAATAGACTAAAAAGGAGATAAATTATGGCATTTGGATTAGAATCAGCAATAGATACTCTTATATTTGATCCGATTAGACGGGCAAAAGATAAGAAAATTCGGCAAAAAACTAGAGCACAGGATGCTATCACTAGTGAAAATGATAGATTACTTAATAAACGAGATAAAATTGACGGTGAAGTTAATAGGCTTAAGGGTAAGAATAAACTTAAAGCGAATATCAAGAACGCAGTAAAAGAATCTAAAAAAACAGAGCCAGTGTCAACGTTGAAAACACTAGACACAAGTACTCCGGTAAAGAAAATAAAAAAAGATATGGATAAAGACAATGAATGATATTTTAGAGAAGATGAAAGCTAAGTGGAAAGAACAAAAAGCTAAACGACAAGAGCAAAAGGGTGGTGAGTCAGGAAATGGTCAAGCTGCTACTGAACAAATAATGAGCCTTGTAGGTTCTCTTATGCAGCAGCAACCTAAACCTGAAAAGAAAATTATACAAATAGGTAATGAGGAGTAAAATTATGGCAGGCGAAATACTAAATACATTTTTAAGTAACATACTACCAATGATAGTTGGTAATGCGAAGGAAAATAAAGCACGAAAAAGGAAAGATTCAAGAGCTATAGATTTACGGGAAAAAATAGACGATCCGAACAAACTGGACTTACAGAAGAAACAGGCAAAAAACTATAGCGTAGAACCAACGGTCGCACAGAAGGCTAAAATAGGTGTTCAGACCGGAAAAGACAGGCGAGATATAAAGGAAGCTGCTAAACTAAAAGAGGGTTTTTCTCCGCTTAGAACAAAAGTCAAGAAAGCTACTGAAATAAGACGAGAATCTATTAAGTCCAAAGATAGCCCTGAAAAGACAAGAGTAGCAGTTAAAAAAGGTCTTGAGTTAGCCGGACTACAGCCCGAAAGAAAAAAGACTAACCCACGAACAATCAAGCAAAGAGTAGTCGCAAGAATAGCAGCTAAAGATAGTGCTAAAGATACGATTAAAGAACAGGGAAAGAAATTTGGAGAGGGTGTTAAAACAGAGCGTAAAGATAGAATAATGAAACTTGTTGGACCACAGCAAGATGAAGCTAAAGCAATTAAAGATGCTCCTGAGTGGAAACGGAAAGAGTCAGAAGCAGAGAAACGATATAAATTTATGATGAGTAAAATAGAATCTAGCAATTCTCGTGATAATCTTCTTTATTTTACAGATAATACACTTAGAAAGCAGTATTTAGATAATAAAAGAATTATCAATAATTTAAAAAATGAAACAGGTCCAGACGCAGAAGCAAGGATGGCTAAAGCTAAAGCTGCTAATAAGAAAATTAGTGAGAATACACAGGATGTATTTACGGGTTCACAGTTTATACAGAACCAAGTTGCTGAGGATGGAAGTTTTAAAAGCTGGATAAAGAAAGAACAAATTTTAAATAAAAATCAAAAACTATATATATCGGCAGCAAAGTACGAACCATAAAGAGGTAACCTTTGGCAGACTTAAAAAACTTATTAACACAAAAATCAGATGAGATACAAAGATTGAAAACCGGTGGACTAAACGCAGCGATCAGTAAAGAGGAATTTGATCAGGATATAAATACTGTTGTTGATACCGGTAAACTTCAAGGTAAAGACGCTAAGACTATCGAGAATGATATAGTTGCCTATAAACAGTACAATGATCCGGCTGAACCATATGAGTTTCAACCCTATATACCACCTGAACAGTCTGTAGAACAGCAACCGTTGAGTAATGTTGAAGTTGACCTTAATCAAGGGCCACAACAGCAACCAGGAGAAGAGCAGCAACAACCACCTGATCAGGACTTTATGTTTGAGTTAGAGCAGAAAAGAATTAAAGAAGTTGATAAGAATCGACAGACTTTTGAGAGTGTTACTAAATTTCTTGACGAGAATATTGGTGATGACCCGCAGAAACGACCAATGATAGAGAATTTATATCCGGAAGATGACGATACTTTTGAAGAGATTAAAGAGAAAAAGAAACAGCTAAATAAAATAGCTATGACAATGTTTGATCAGGTTGCTTTACAGAAGCGGCAAGAAGCACTTAATCCTATTAGTACAAAGATTAAAGATACTTTAGGTAATGTTGCTAAAGATCCTGGTAAAGCAGTTTTTAGAAATCCGATTACACCACTCACCGCCGCCGCCGGAATAGCCGTAGATACCGTAGTAAAGGATGTAAATAAAGAAGCTAGAGGAACGGAAATAGGCAATAAAATATTAGATAAAGAAGTTATTGATTTTGACTTTGGGGAAAAACATATAAATATAAAAGTAGAGGATGTAACTAAACTTATTCCGATGGTGGCAGCAGTAGCAGCTTCTTCTTGGGAACAGAGACGAGCTGTATCAAAATTTAATGAAGCGATGTCTAAGAATAATATAGAGCTGGCAAAGAACCTCTTTAAAAAAGTTAGTCCTAAATATCAAGCGCAATACCAAAAAGCTAACAAATTATTAAAGAAAAAATTAGCTCCGGTAATTCCTAAAATATATAGAGTAAGAGTAAATAAGCATTTAGATAGAGTATATACAGCCTTTGAAACCTTCATCAAACCCAAAACAGCAAGACTAGGAGCAGTCGCAGAAGGGTTCGCACCAAATATTAAAGCCGGAACAACAGTCGCAGTACCGTCTAGTTTAACCGAAGGTGGAAAAGCAGCAGAAGGGTCACCAATAATAACAGCAATAGTAACAGAATTAGTAAAGAATGCTAAGAAAGAGATAATTGGCGCAGTTGTAAAAATGGCAGACGACAGAGAGAACTTTGTTGATAAAGAGTTTATTGAGCCAGTAGGACAGCCGGAAGAACCTAAACAGCCTACATTGTTCGATAACGTTAAAGAGACTAAGAAGAATAAGCAAGGAATAATTGATACTATCTTAGAACAAAACAGACAAGTTCAGGCTAAAGAGAAGATAACTAAACAGACTAAAGCAGCTAAAGAGAAAGCTATCGTCGACAAAGCAGTCCAAGAAGCATCAGAGAAATATGATTTAACTACGGTGGAAGGGCAGTATAAAGCTGGTCAAGATTCAGGTCAAGGTATAGACGAAAAACAAACACCAAGTAATCCTGATCCAGTTAAGACTTCGAGCAATAAAATAGTTGATGCGATAGATACAGTAATAAACACAACATTAGATAGAGAAGATATAATAAGAAAATTAGACAAAAAAAGAATGTGGCAAGAGCGTGTAATCGAGAGGAATTTAGTCAAGAGAATATGGAATGATAACTGGTTTACAAATTGGAATAAAGGACTCAGGACTAAAACTAAATTAACAGATCTTGCCGAGATGCAGTTTCAGAAGAAATTAGGAGTACAGAACCAAATATTTGCCATACTTAATTATATACTTAAGCCGCACATTAAGAGTCAGAGGAATATTATAGTACCGGCAAAGCGAAAAGGTATTTTAAGAAAACTACAAATACTTATTGAATCAGAGAAATCCGTATCTGAAACAGATCAAACTAGAACAATAAATATAACGTCACTTACTCAGAAATTAGCAAGAGCAGAGCAAACTATAGCATTTGCCGCTGATGAGAGGAAAGGACATAAAATATTTAAAAAGAAAGGTGATGACAAAGTAACGGCAGAAGAAAAAGAAATACAAGCTAAAATAGATATAGCTCAAATTAAAAAAGGAATGGGTCCAAGAGTCTATAAAATAATAAAAGAAAAAGTAGAAGAATATAGAAAAATACTAATAGAAACAGCCTTGAAACCATTAGTAGATAGTGGATATTGGGAGCAATCCGTTCTTGATAAAATACAAGACAAAAATGAGTTCTATGCTGGAATGAGGAGATTAGATAAAGAAGGTCGATTACTTGTAGCTAGGAAAGAAGGCTCAGAGCTAGCACAAGAAGATATATATGTTCAAGCATCATCTACTATAGCAATAGCACAGAGATTAGCTGCGAATAATAAATTTCTCAGGACATTTCATTGGTTCGCAGAGCACCCAAGCCTTGACTTAGGTATAACATTTGAGGGAGATCCTATCCCAATAATAGATTCAGAGACACAAAAACCAATACCACCACCAGTATATAATAAAGAAACACAAATACAATACAGACACGAAGGACAATATTATACGTTAAATATGCCAAAATTAGTTCTGAAAACTATAAAGAGTATGGATGAAGAAGAAAAGCATATAATTTGGAAAACGTTAACAGGGCCAGCACAAGTAAAGAGGTGGTTAGCGACAACTCTTAATTTATCATTTAATGCTACGAATTTTCCAATGGATAATTTTAATGCGTGGTTAGCATATCCTGGGTTTTATTTTTCCTTTTTTCATTCTATAAAGGCCGGGTTAGCTCATTTTGAACCTGAAAAACTTAGACCTATTTTTGAAGGTGGAGCTGGTTCTTTGTTTGCTACAGAAAAAGCGGGAGAAAGAGATCTAAGTATTGAAAAAATGGTTAATAAAAAATCATTTTCTCAATGGTCAGATGAAGTAACTGAATCTATCGAGAAAGAAGTCGTAGATGCGAAGAAAAAAACAACTGAAATAGCTAAGAGTACACTAGATAAAGCAAAAGTAGTGTTAAAATCTGTTAAGGAAATGGATATAGATACACTTAAAGATGAGTTACTTAAACTACAAATAAAAATGAACGATGTTAAAAAAAGTGCTAAAGATGCGTACCATAATCTACCTAAAAACTTTAAAGAGTTATCTATCGCAGCACAATATAGAGCATTAGAAGCAATTAAAACAACAATAGATATAGCCTCAATACCAAGTGAAATACTTGAAGGAATAACAAGAGAGGGCGCATTTTTAGCTCTTAAAGAAGAGCTTATAGAAAAAGGAATAGATGATCCCGAAGATCTGTTAGCTATGTATATTTACAATAAAATAACAACAGACTTTAAACAGCGAGGAACAAATAAGACGTTTAAAAACTATGAAGATCTAATTTCATTTTCTAGGTCAAAACTAAGCGCACTTTGGCAAATGGGAAGGCTTTTAAAACAAGGTTCACTCACAGGGCATTTACCTAGAAAATATCAAACAACAACGAGACTACAAGGCTGGAGTAAATATGGAATGGCACTTGCTGGTTTAACTGGGTTAGCTGGTTTAGTTATGTATCAAGCAAATAAAGATCCTGAGGCTATGGCGACTTTGTCTGATAGTGAAAAAAGAAAAGGTCCTTGGATATGGAAAAGAGACGAAGCCAATAATGTTATTTGGAACACTAATTCTGATGGGTCAAAAACACCACAACTTATACGAATACCTTTAAAGCATATGATGAAAGCTGGGTGGCAGACAAGTTTGGTTACATATGATATATTGACGAGTCAAGTTGCCGAAGATAAAACATTGACAAAAACAGAGGTTGGTATAGAAGTAGCTAAAAGAATGTTAGAAGTAGGTAAAATATTTAATCCGGTAGGAGATACACCTTATCAAGCATTAGGAAATATAACTCCTGACTTTATTCAACCAATAGCAGAAGTTGGTCTAAATAGGAATTTCTATTTTAATTATAAAATTGATTATGACAAAGAAATCAATTCAGGAACACCAATAGAAGAACGAATGGGCCGGTACAGAACAGCAGCAACTTCTTATATTTCTGAAAGATTAGCAGCGTTAGCAAAGAAAGGTGGACTAAAAGGAATAATATCACCAGCTCAGGTACAGCATTTGCTCGTTGGTTACTTTGTAGAAATGGGAAGAGTTGGAAGTGATTTGGCTAGTACAAAATTAAATAACCATTTAATTAAAAAAGATAAGAAAAAAGATCCTACTAATACAGAAGATTTTGGCGATTACAGACCAGCATTTTTCAAGAGCATTACTCGTAACTATTTTCCAAATATAAAATGGACTCAGGCAGAGATCGAATCATTTGAATCATCTTTGAGTGCTCGGCAATACCAGTTGAAATTAGAGAATACGAGAAAAAATAAAAATTTAGGTGAATTAAAGAAAGCTAAAATAACTAGAGGATTAGCAGCAGATAGGAAAAACGAGAATGAATCTAAACACGGTGCTAGATTAAGAAATATTATGAATCAACGTAAGATAAAGGCAAAAACTAAATGAGTAACATACAAATAAACGACATACAAACTAAACTACCTACAAAGAATTTCGTCAAAGATCTTGAACGTATTCTTATCGATATTCGCACTAATTTCAAGACATTAGCCGGTTATATACCAGTTTGGGATAACAATACAGACGAGTGGAATACAGCATATACACATTCTCAGGAAACCGGAAACGCTCACGAAGCCGATGCTGATGACTTCAATTATATACCAGGTGAAACTATAAAGGAAATACTAGAAGAAACAATAAATACCGGTATGCTTCACGACATTACGATAACTGACGATGGTGGCCTTGATATATCCTGGACTACTTCGGAGATATACAATTCTTCTACAGAATTAGTCGTTGATACTTCTGCTGGATCCGGGACTTGTACGGATAATTTAATAAACTATTTAACCTGGACTACAGGAATAACTTTAACACTTAGCACGACAAAGCCCGATCCTAGTAATAATGATGTTGGTATAGCAGAAATATCTTGTCAATCCGGAGATATATGGCACATACAGAAATCAGATAGACTTAAACATAGAACATACGAAATAAGCGAAGCATTAAGTGAATTGTTTCCGGCTCTTGTAGTTGACGGACTATTGACAGAAGAAGATCCTGATGCGACTAATGTATGGGATGTTTTGTTAGGCACAGGGACTTACTATACAAACAGTCACGAAAGGACTACAATAGCATCAATAATATACAGCCGTACTACGAATATGGTAAGGTGGTATAAAGTATCAGGAGTATGGACTAGCGACACTAATGCTGAAATAGACATAACGAAATGGAATGACGGGACTGATTTAGCTGCCGTCAATGGTGCGAAGTATTACAGGAGCAATTTCTTTATTACAGAAACGGCAATACATTGGATATACCCGGATGTTGAGTATAACACTATAGCACAGGCTCTCGGTGGTGGTTGTCCGACTATGCCTCCAGGATTACACCACTTCCCGAAGTCAACTTGTTTAATCTTAAAGGGGAACGCAGTAACATTTCCAGCAGCCGGGTCAGTACAATGGATTGACGTAAGGCCGATGATTGGTGGCACAAGTTCAAGTGGTACGGTGTCGGACCACGGGTTATTGGCTGGATTAGCAGATGACGACCATACTCAGTATGCTTTATTAACTGGAAGATCAGGAGACACTTTACTAATTGATAGACTAAAAGAATTTACAGCAGACAATGGAGTAGATGTAGCTAGTGTTAAGTTTCTCTCTAGCACTATGTATTTAAATGATGAAAGTTCTGTTGTTTGGGGAACGGCAAGTGCAAGTTTAGCAGATATTTCTTTTATTTCAGGAGATAATGAGTTAGCTTACCGCACTAATAACAATTGTAATCACGTTTTTTATGGTTATGATTCTTCTAGTTATATAGAGTCATTAAGAATACAAACAGACCCAGGTGATGGGATAGAGTTTTGGAGAAAGTTACAATTTTCCACGAATCCTGGACCTATAATCAATCTATTGCTATTAGAAAAATATGCTGATTTTCAGATGTCGGTAAACGCTGGTGGAGTAAATACGGTTAGCCTAAAATTAGTAGGCGCAACAGGAATAGTAGATATACCAGTAAGCCTTACAACTGATATAATAAACGAGCATACCGCAGCAGCCGGAGTAACAATAGAGGGAATACTACTCAAAGATAGTGCTATTAAATTCCAGGACAATGAGAAAGCAGAATGGGGTACGGGTACTGACTTTGAGATTTATCACGACAGTACAAATACAATAGTCCGTAATAAACTAAGCAATTCAGATACTATTTTTTATGTTAATGTTGGTGGTGATGATACTGAGGTATTTAGAATAGATGGGTCATCTGGGAATGTTGGAATTGGTAGAACATCACCTGCTCACCCTCTTGATGTCAATGGTAAAGTGCTTATGGGTCCAGGGACTGCGAATAGAATATTGATAAGAGGAAATACATTAGAAATACCTGATGAGAATTCAAATGCGGCCCTCAATTTTAATTACTATGGTTATCAAGAAGGGACTACTCAATTCAGAGATGTTAACGTTTATAATGGTAAAGCTGGATTAGTGTTTAAGGTCGATGGCAGTAATTCACTCACTTATACTAATAATGGGACTGTGAGTAGTTTATCTGATGAACGAGTTAAGAAAGATATTTTAAGTATAGAGAGCGGTTTAGACTTGATAATAAATTTAAGACCTGTTACATATAAATTTAATGGTAAAGGTGGAACTATAGATGATGGTGTTCCGCAGGTAGGTTTTTTAGCAAATGAAGTTAAACAGCTTAATTCTTTAATAACAAATAAGACTAAGCGTAAATTCAATAAGGATGATAAAAAAGAGACTGAGTTAGATACGATGAGCATTGGCCTGATCGTGCCTTATTTAGTAAAAGCAATTCAAGAACAGCAAGTACAAATAAACAATTTAGAAGAAAGAATAATACAGCTTGAAAAACTAATTAAATAAAGGAATAGAAATGGATAGAATAGATATGATTATACAGAGGATGGATAAAAAATGACAGAAAAAATGCTAAATAGAATATGGGAAGCTATATTTGGGACAAGTGAATCTACTGGAATATTAGTACGATTAGCACGAATTGAGCTACAATTATACGGAATATACTTTATGCTAACAGCAACAATAGGAATGTTAGCTAAATTGATATGGTTTACAGTATGAAGTGGACTCATATAATAATACATCACTCTCAGAGTAAAGATCACGATACATTAGACTGGGACAATGTACGTAAATGGCACTTAGATAACGGATGGGCTGATATTGGCTATCATTACGGAATAGAAAGAATTGAAGGCAATTATGAAGTATTAAAAGGTCGATCTCTCCAATTAGCCGGAGCGCATTGTAAAGGGATGAATAAGAACGGTATAGGTATTTGCTTAATTGGTAATTATGATATTGACTTTGTTGACGAAAAAGCGTATATTAAACTAGCTATGTTAATATCGGATCTTAGGAATATTTTTAAGATACCGATAGAGAATGTGAAGCTACATTCAGAGTATTCAACTAAAACTTGTCCTGGAAAGAACTTTGATATACGGAGAGTAATATGACTATAGAGAAAATGAAAGCTATAATATTTGATTTACAGCAAGAAGAATACAGGATAAAACAGACTATACAGAACGCATTTAAAGAATTATCAAAACTAATTAAAGAAGAAACCAACCAGAGAAAGAAAAATGGCAGCGAAAAAAACAGTAAAAAGGGATAATAATGTTAAGAATGATCCGCAAACGTGGGGCCAACTATATAGGTCTTATTTATGGGAATATCCTAAACAGACCATAATATGCACTTTAT
>Ga0075125_10001082_pt1 | contig 12807 bp, 20 predicted proteins | sample AntAceMetag02UKN_FD_69810 | JGI IMG/M metagenome (GOLD analysis project Ga0075125, IMG submission 69810) | Saline lake microbial communities from Ace Lake, Antarctica - Antarctic Ace Lake Metagenome 02UKN | ecosystem: Environmental > Aquatic > Non-marine Saline and Alkaline > Saline | place... | reverse complement strand
TTACACATATCATTTACAATCTTTCTTGTTGCATGATTATCCACACAACATAAGACAGTATCTCTTTCAGCAAACATGTTAGGGCCTTCAACAATATACTCCCCAATAAACTCAAAAGATAGATTTCTAAATTTGTTAGAGAGTTCTTCCATTTTCATTTCAGCTTTGTTCCCTATCTCTGAAAATGTTTGTCTCTCAATATTTCTGTCTTCGAATTCATCTCCATCTATCAACATTATAGATATAGGACGAAGATCCTCTCTGTAATTTAGAAATCTACATAGAGTATCCATCAAATATGTACCAATTCCACCAAGCCCTACTACTACGATATTCATTTATTCCCCCCTATTTCAATGAAGTTATCCAATTCCAATAAGTCACTATTAAACTTATCAGGGTCTATACGAATTTGTTGATTGATACATGTAGAGCACATTACTTCATCATCAAGAATACCTAGATCTCTTTTCTTTTCTTCTGTATAAGTTAACCACTCCTCTTTTTCAGAAGACCAAATACATCTCTCACATACATTTCTAGTGTCTGGCTGTCTCATACTTGGGCCAGTATCATCTGTCATGATGCCTACAAGATCTATAACATCAGAATCAAGATCAGGACCAAGCCCAATATCTGACATATCTTTTGATACTATATCCCCCCCAAGTGAAACTCCAATAGGCTCATCATCATCAATATCATAAAATGGAATAAGTTTTTGAGCCTGCCCCCCGGTTTTTTGAAAGTGAATAGAGCCAGGGTTATTGCTATCATAATAACTACCTTGATAAGCCCTATTATAATATGTAGGAGGTGCTTTTGTTACTACAGCTTTCATAAAGTCTTTCGTAAATTTGTCAAGAGGGATTGGAGCACTTACCTTATAATATTTATCTTCTAGTTTCTTATACGCAGAAGCTACTTTTGTTGCATATACAGAAGCTGGTTTTGATACATAATTGTAAGGCTGTATGTATGCTGGAGCTTTTGGAAATATTTTATTTTTTAGATAAGACAATACTGATTTCTCACAGCTATCTACTCCTTCCAACCTTTTCAAAAAAGCTTGTACATTTTTAGGAACAAAACTACTTATAGGTGCCTTTACTGGTACTTTGGATAGCTCAACACCTTCAATTACTTCCATAATATCAATAGGAAACCTTCTGTCACTATCTACTACTGAACATACCATAGAGAAGGTATCTACATTATCAATATGCCCAATTGTAAAATGAATCCCAGGAAAATCCTTTTCATCATTTTTATCTGTGCCAGAATGGAAAGCACTGAAATTTGCATGGGAATGCACTGTTCCTATACGTAAGCATCCATCAGGGCAGAATAACTCCCCATTTTTATAATCGACTCCAGCAGAGCTTACAGATTGCTTTGGATACCCAACTTGAAATATTTCAGTTTCTCTATTATAAAATAAGATAAGCCCACCTTCAGACTTATGCAAATTATAAGTTACTTTCAAAAAACCTATAATCTCTAATATAATAGATAATGGTAATTTAGGAATATCTATAGAGGCATATTCCTTAATTACTTTGGGCAAAGCAGAAATCTTAGGAACTTTCACCAAAGAATCCATCAAAGTTGATTTTTTCTTCATAAAAATACCGTTTCCATCAATGATATAGCATACTTTATCATCTGGTATTTTAAAATTATCATCGGTAGCAACATGAATAGGGAACACAACTGGAAACGCCATTTTATTTATCTCCTAAATAGTTAGACATCATAAAACTTTTGTTAATAGGTAAAGTAGTTTGCTTACTATGAGTTAGCCTTCCATTGAAGAAAAACATTAGTCTTGCTTCAGTTGACGGAGATGATAACTTCTCTACTTCTATAAAAGTTAATAGTTTATAACGTTTGTTATATTCTTTAATACTTATAAGATGTTTTACTGTATCTCCAGAGTTAGAACAATCAAAACAGAATACTGTTATTTCCTCCCCATTTCTTTCTTCTCTACCAACAAATCCATTTATAAGTTTATATTCTCCCCTATTAATAAAAGGCACTATTTGTGGCCTAAAGGGGTCTGGTAATCCAATAGTTATGCTTTCATTATCATCTAATTTAGCTTCTATAAGATAATTTCTATTATCCCAAGATAATATAGTGAAATTACTAAATAGTATAGATGTGTCAGACCCATCATCAAAATCTGATAGAATAGCTACTGGAGCGTATACCTTATTCCCTTCAAAATATTTAGAGAATATAGGTTTATCCCCCCATTTATATAATTTACTTATATACTCTATCTCTTCTTCAGATAGTGTAGTTTTGACTTTTCTTATGGAGGGCAGGAAAGACCCATACACAGTATTAAATAACTCCACTTCACACTCATTTCCATCTACATCTGTTAATACAGCATATAGTGATATACTTTCATCATCACATACTTGTTTTCTAAACTCTTTAATAGTTCTTTGTACAAAACTATCAGTCATATTATCTTGATTTGGTACTAAAACAATATCACCAACTGAGTAAGTAATAGGTTTTTCTGCAACTATAGCTGTAAACTGGCCTTTATCTACAATATTATCAATAAAGGGGACAATAACAGGCATTAACAAATAATCATCATAGATAACATTTACAACGCCATTTCCTTCTATACATAAAGGAAGATCTACATACTCATCCATATTTATATGGTCTTCAGACTTAGCTAATAAAAACTTACTTAAAGTCTTCAAAGTTTTCTTATCAAAGGCTTGTTTAATAAGATCTACAGAAAATAAGGAGGAGGTAGTTATTATTGCTATATCATGCTTAGGCTTTTTAGGAATGTTCAGCCATTTATCAAGCAAGCTATCTCCTATAACTTCCAAGAAATGACTAGCATCCTGAACTACAAAAGGGTTAATTAAATTATCAATATAACTTTTGATAGAAGAAGATGGAAAAGACTTTACCCTACATCTCTTCTCATTAACATCTTTAAGAATAGATGGATATATTTTACTAACAACAGACACAACCCCATACTCTCTTGCTTTTGTTAAAGAGATAAGAATATCATTGGATTTAATAACTTTGTTATTATGTATAATTTCAATTGGGCTGTTACTAAAGTTATTAAACATATCTTCTTTGCTAATAAGAATTTCCTCTTTGGTGTCTTCATACATGATATTAGCTATTAGAGTTTCACTATCATAATCACGCCCATATTTACTAAGTATATTTAAAATAACTATTGTTCTCTTTGTTTTATTTTCTATTAATTTATCCCCAATATGGATATAATTACCTTGAGAATATACATCTTGTTTCTCAGTAGTTATATATTGTGTATTTGATTTATCTGTTTTTAATACGTTAAAAAAGTAGGGCTTCATAGAGATTTTACTATTTAATACACTATTCCTATTTAATATATGCCCTAAAGTTATTTTATGTGTGCAACTATCATCATAGCATAGATTTGGTGAGAGCATATCCATATTCATCCAAAATGCAGGATTTTTAGCTGAATAAAATTCCCAAATAAATGGGTTTAGTATAAAGCTATAATTTTGTTCTTTATTATTTTCATAAGCTCTGTGTGTTTCTGTTATGTCAAAATTATATTTTTTAGTCCAGAAACTGTTTACTACGTTGTTTATACTTTCTACAGTTGTATTTCCAATAGTTACTTTCCCCATACACATACTACTATCACCACTAATATTCAAAAGCCAAGGTAGATAAACATTATCACATAAAGATATTAATGGCTGCTTTCTAAAAAATACTGAGATATTATTTACACTCTTATTATTTTTACCAATAGCTATCATAAAAATAACATAAGGAAAACTCAATCTAAAAATTTCCTTAGACTCAACTTTTTGTCCTGTAAATTCTGTAAATCCTTTTTCCCAATGATTCATCCTACTACTACTAAATTTAGTATTTCTAACTTTCGGACCGTTTTCTATAATAAAATATGTAGAATCTTGTGTTCTTCTCACATACCTACATCCTTGTGGCAATATTTGAGCTTCGTGAGTTAAAGCATTCATACCATCCATATTATAAACCCCATCCATAAGAGAGCTTTTTTTAAGCAGAAATTTCCTTACTGTACTATTACTCTTACGCTCAAAAGATACTATCTCACTATTTTCTGTATCAGAAATCGTAATGCTTCTCATTTTGATGCTCCTATAGGATGTTATTATACTTTTTAATTACAAGGAAAATAATGTACAGGGATATGTGAATAAGTCTCTACTAACCTAAGATCATCCATATGATAATTGAATGTTCCTAAATTTTCTGGAAGTTTTACTTCCCATGAAGTTACAGTTATCTTCCTCACAAGAATGCCTGTCCCTTTCATACCTTTAGACATTTTACCATTCCACCCAAATATTTTTCTTGTAGCCTCATCTCCAATAAAAACTACCTCATCTCCAACTTTCATGCCTCCTCCTTACATCGATTGGCCTTTAGGATGAGTATTAGACCGAACAACATAATACTCTACCAAATGAGGTTTGATTTTAATATCTTCTATAGTCTTCTTCTTGTAGACCTCCAAGTTAAGTTCATTCCGTCTTGGTTTGGCTTCTTCACGTTTAGAAAATCCGCTTTCAACGATCTTGCCAGTTGATCTCCGACGAATAGAATACATTGTCATTCTCCTTTGTTATTTACTTAGTTGAACTACATGCTCTCTTGTTGGGCTGAATGATGCGTATTTAATATCCCTAAGCATACTTGACAAACTTACTTTACAAGTAGTGCCTACAAAAAAGCCTACTACTTCTATACTATTATTAATTTGGTTTAAGCAAGTAAAAGCTTTGGATACAGTAGTGCATTGTGTTTTCAATTTAGTAACAGAATTACTAATCCAGGACAAGTTTAACAACCCTAACCTTATACCTTCCTGAAATTCATTATAAACATTTGTCTCATCTGTAAACTTTATAAAGTCTAAAGATTTTCTTTCAAAAGGTAAAGGCCCTCTACCATGCCGAGTGGCATAGGGCCTTGATACTAATACTGCTTCATCTATTGTCATATCATATTTCTTACAAAATTCAAGAGCATATGTCAAATCTGTTTTAGACCTAGTAACGTATGGAAAGTCTTCTGAATTCATGTCAAGCTTAAGCCCTTGAGCCCCCTCAAAAACATGGTATTTGTGATAATCAATTCTATCATGATACAAATATATATTTTCTGCAAACTCCATACATTTTTTATATACTGTTTCAAGTATATCATTAGGACATAAGGCATATGGATTTATATTTAAAGCTGCACATCTTAAGAAATAATTAGCTCTAACTTCCTTAAGTTTATTTATTATAATACGTATTGGTAGAAACATATCCGCAACTTTCAAGGATACTTTGTTAACTTCCTCACGCTCAATAGTCTCCCCAAACCCCATACCACAACTCCCGTGTTTATTCTCTCCCCTCTTTCTCTCAAGTAAAATATTTATCATAACTTCATAAGCTGTAGTTATATAACAATTTGGATCTGCAAACACAACAGGAGACAAACTATAACTATTTAAAACTTTTAACTCATTTAAAAAGGAATGAGGGTTACACACAAATCTTGGACCTAGAATAGTAGGACAGCCTAACAGAGTACCACTACCAAAATGACGGAAAACATGCTTGTGATTGGCGGCTTGTACAGTATGCCCGGCTTGACAAGACCCCTGGAAGCGCACAACTGCCACTTCTTCAGGATTACATTTCGTTTCTTGCAGTATCCTATTGCAGAAATAATCTACATACAATCCTTTGCCCTCATCACCGTAGTTAGCACCAATCACAGCATAGTTTTTCATTGATTTCTCCAGTTTGTTAGATTAGAAACGACTTACTCCTTCTTTAGAAGCTACAGCAGGAGTGAAATCTTTGAATGTTTCTGAGAGAACAAGAGAAGTTGTCTTATCCCAGCTACCGATAACTGCATGGGAATCTTTACCACACTCAATTTCAAGCGCAGTAACGATAGTCTCAGCGATCTTTTCGTAATCGTTAAGGGATAGCACGTTTTGTCCTAACAAAGCTGCCCATGCTTTCCTGGTAGCTTCCTCATCACCAATGTTAGCTCCTTGGGTTACAAGGATATGATATGGGGTGTACATTGGCCTGATCTGTTGAATAAGATCCTTAAATAGCACATTACTCTGCACTATATCACCAGTCACTGTACGTATCTGAGCAGGAGTTAGGTGTACTGGAGGACGTTCATCGCCGATAGTAATAATAACCCCAGCCTTATTCCTTTTCTCAAAAGCATCAGTTACCGTATGCTTCAGAGCAAAGTAATAGGGCAGGTCATAGGACTCGCAATCATTACCTCCCCCACCAAACTCAAGATAGATCTTCTCAAGCCAGGTAGTGATACCAATGTCAGATTCGAATTGGCCTACTTGAAGTGCAGCCGAATCACCGACTGCAATATCATCATTAGCCATAACCAACACAGCAGGATCAGGAATTGTATCTCGCTTTAAGATCTCATTGACCATAACCCCTAAGCCAGTCTTAGCCATGTATTCCGCGATATGTCCCATGCTACCAGAGACATCCAGACAAACAATGATAGGAGTAGTCTCCTTATTTTCTTCATTGTCCCTTGCCTCCCTCACTTTGACACCAAACGGGTTCATGTCCTTGTCCATGCTTTTGCTAGCATAGATCTTATGCCTTGGTTTGGTTGCGGTTTTAGCCGAATACTCCCCCCAATCGCTCAGTTCCCAGCTTCCTCCACCCATGATTACTTTCCTCCATATTTAGCGTAAATTAAATCGGACGTTATGCCCATTTTAGTGAACTTCCTCTCCCCAAACGATTCAGGAAGTACTTTTCTATACCAATTTTCATACATTTCAAAATTATTTAGTTTTGTAGATGGTGTAATTATCCAATTAATCAACTCATTAGGAATTTCCTCTCTATTAAGTTTGAATCCTGAACCAGTTTTATCTCCTAACAGTTTAGCAGCAGTATTTCTTATTAAAACTCCATCTGCTACAGAACTACCAATTCTCTTTTTAACAAGATCTAAAGGATATATGTTTTTTACACCATTAGGTAATGCTAATAGTTTCTTTCTTTCTTGAGTAGAGAAAAACCATCCAGCAATATCACAACCTACATGTTTTTCAGGATTAATCCAGAAACTAGCAAGTGTATAGCTATTAAGTGCAATACGATGTCTCTCACAATATACTGAAAGGTTTAACATCCTACTAATAATCCAAGCCACACTTGCAGCAGGTATCTTACCACTATATTGATCTAACACTAAAGACAATGGAACCATTTTATTTGGTATGGCAAACATTAAATAGATAAACTCACTAGATTCATTTCTCATAATTAACATAGAAGGTAAAATAGTAGAGAAATATTTCTTGATTTTACTATCTTTACGGGCATGAATAAAATTCATACAATTTATGAAATTACTACACAAATCTATGTTATTTATATCTATCTCAAATAATACAAAATCATTGTTTATATAGCACATACCAGCATCTGTTTTGAACTTTAATCTATATTCAAATACATCAATAGCACTATAGTTTATAATGCTGACAGTAGCAGTATGCACTTTTTTATACAAACTCCACATAATAGCTATATGGCTAAATGCATCAGTATCCCCGCCTTTATCAGGATGCCATTGTAGAGCTAACTTCTTATAATCCGATTTATCCTTAAACAAAAGATCAGGGTCATTTGTTTTCAGAATCTCTGCTTTCGACATCAAGAATACTGTCATGTACTTTATCCTCTTTAGCAGTTATATCAAACTTACCACCTTCTATCCATAGAATTATAGGCTTATGATTACAAGTGATTGGGGATTGTGGGTCAAAGATCCCAAGTTGAAATATAAGATCTCCAATTGTTTCAGGACAAGCATGTGGAAAAGGCATAGTTATTCTCCTTTGATTGTATCACAATACTCAAGCCATATATTTTTCGATATCCTTCTCGATAAGGTTGCCATTAATAGACGATCCTTCAGGAGGCTCTGGTGGAATTTCAATTCTTTTTAAATATTCTATAAATTCCTGTCCACTAATCATTTCACCCCCTTTTATAAAACTTTAACAGCAGGATAAACCATACTTCCCTCTGGACATCTCCAAAGGTCAAATCCTTTATATTTAAAAGGTGCCCCTCCTTCTAACTTTTTATATTCTTTTGGTAGATTATATAGTTCTTCAAAAATTGGAAACACAAGACTGATTGCAGGACTTAGTACTAAACAAAGACATGCTTCAATATATCTTCCTTCTCCTAAACCACATACAGGCAATATAATATCAAAAGACCGTGCCTGTGTTTTAGCTGCTTTTTTCATATCGTATACAAATATACCTAGTGTACCAGGAATTGCTTTAACTGCTTTAAGAGATGGATATTGTAATACAAAACGACTATACCTAATACTAAGCCCCCCTACTGCAATTGACTGTTTCTCCATAGACACAACCTTATATCTAATAGTCATCGTATCTTCTCCACTTTTACATTAAGAAGCCCATGTTTAATATTACCTATCCTACTAAATGCAGTAGAGGATAGGTCTACAATACGATCAGGATGTAATTTTCCATCAGGGCCATAATCCGTTACTAAACATTTCACAGATTTGCCTGTATCTAAATTTGTAATACGCACTATAGATTTTCTTTTGAAATCTCTAGTAGCACATACGAAGTGTCCTATAGAAGACCACCCACATTTTAGAGTATAGTCATACCAGCTAGCAACACCTTTAATTGGACCAGCAAAACAAGTAGAAGACAGAAGAAGCAGAACAAATAGAAGTCTGAGCATGTTTATATATCCGTATTATGAGGACATTATAAGACGAGTAACCGCTTTAATTTTATCTTTTTTGTCTTTTAAAGCAGTTACACCAATATCTGGAGCAAAAACATCTATTCTATCATAAGGTATAAAATCTATCACCTCATTTGATACTATGTACACAGTAAGCTCTTTTGTTTCAGGAAGGTTAGTAACAAATTTATTTCTACGAATACACTGTGTTCCAAAAAGATATCGTATAAATGTCTCTTTCACTTCAATTTTCGCAACTTTTCCAGAAGGAAGAATATTAAAATAGTTCCCTTCCCCATTAGAACATCCACAATATGTGTCATGATGAAGTCCTCCTGGATCTTGACATGGAGTATGAATAACTACAATATTATTAGTAAGATTGATATATTTCATCTTTATATCTCCGAATAGATTATTTCATAGCCTTGTTTTTCCATCTCTTTTATCATAATCTTAAAGAATTTAATAATATCCTTATACCATTCTTTAAGAGTTATTTCATCCTGGTATTCTTTAAGCTTTTCTAAATGCTTAATATACTCATTATAAGGATCATCAGACCTTATAATCTTTTTCGTAGTTTCTGAATTAGTATGCTCAACATAGATTTTCATATACTGAACATCCCTCATTCCTGTTTTAGCTACAATAATATCTCTCTTGCCTTGTACATATAATTCCATACCCATTTTATTCTCCTATAATGAGTGGATTGAAGCTAACATTGGATAGTTCTTCACAAAGTCTTCTATATTATCAAAGCAATAGATCATATAGCCCCTCTTTCGCAACTTAAGTAATATCTCACGTAGAGCATAAGCATCTAAAGGAGTATAATTATATGCTATGTACTCTCTACCAACTCGATTACATGCAAAAGGAGCAATAAGTACATTAGTACTAATTATACCAGACTTAGCCCCCTCTAAAGTAACATTAAAAATGTTGTGGTCTAAGATAGCAATAACTACAATATTTATATCATGGCAGATTTTATCACTCAAATTCACGATAGAAATAGACTTTGTATCCTTATCCTGCAATCGTAACATTTTATTCTCCTATTTGCTTACCAAATTTCAAATTATACTGAGGGTATTGTTTAGTCCAGCTTTCATTATCTGACCCATTTCCAGGTAAATTACTATTGTCAATTAATAATATCCTAGATTCTTTTCTTTTAGTCTTCTTGATTTTTATAAAAGCATTACAACCTTCAATTTTTTCAAATCTACTATCCCCCATCAAACTACTGCCTTGCTTATAAAAAGGCATAACTATTGCACCTTTTTTCATCTCATCTTCTATTTTTTCCTCAAGTCTTACTTGAAGTCTCATATCATTAAAAGGACAGTAATAATATATTATATCATACTCATGATACTTATCATATAATAGAATATCTTGTTGTTTTATTGTAATATCTGGATTACCTTTACAAAAATTAGAGGCAAATTCAAAAGTTTCATCGAACAATTCCAATCCTACAGCATACCGCACTATTCTAGTTGTTCTAGCTAACATCAATACATTACCCATCCCACAACCAACATCTAAGAAATATCTTGATGGGAGTTTATTTATTCGTAAATATTCTTTTAATTTTATAAAATCATTTATTATGCTTGATGAATTTGGTATATATTTATATGCCCCCTTTTGATTAATATCATTACGTAAATCTTCATTTTCTACATGATATATATTAGATATGAAATTGAACATCCTCAAAGCTAACATATCTCCAGTTACTGCATGTTGCTTAAATGCAGCAATTGCACATTTAGGGCATAAATCAATAGAAGAAGGGTCATCCAAACTGTTATATGACACTAACTTTCTACCATCTTTTTTAACTTTACTTCTTCCACAAAAAAATATCATACGGTCAGATTTATGTACATCAACTATATGAAACTTACTATTAAATAAAATATAATCATACATATTATAATATCCTCCTTAACCTAAGTAGATTAATCTCATAAGATATTGTAGATACTTACATCAGCTCTAAGACTCTATGAAATACTCAAAACCGTATTTAATACTTTTTCTCATACACTCTTCCCTTGTATTAGAATGTCCCGTTAATCCTCTATTCCCTCCACTACGGGTAATCCACCCTGTATCTTCAAGAACAACTAGGCCAACAAATTTTCCATATTTTTTAGCAAAAATAGGAGTTCCTTCAGGAATTTTGCTTTCAAGTACTACATTTGCATCTGTATTTGATACAATAACTTCTTGCATTTTAGATTCTCCTAAGTTAGATATTTTCATGATATTACGACTTATGAGTTGTATCATCCATCAAATTCATTCATAAAGCCCCCTTACAGCCTCTTGAGAGCATTAAGACACAATAACCTATACGAGGGTATAGATAAGATTTAAAAGTTAACAGGATCGGCTTGTAGGTATTGTAAGCGGAGTATAGGGAATTAGCTACCTCTTGTACCTCTTTTTTCATTGAACTTATCTTGTAATCTCTGCAACTCCAAACGTTCCCTTCTCTCAATTACCTTCTCCACATCAGATTTTTCTTTCTTTGCTGCCCTATCCCTAAAAAGAGCAACAGGAACTTCCTGAACATCCTTTTCAGCAATAACAAATATTTCAATCAATGCCATATCTCCAAGCAGTGCAGAATGTTCCTCTTTCCCATCAGGGAATATTACATTATGTATCGCTTCTTGTTTGGAGTTAGCATCAACCCAACCATACCACATACCACAACCTATGGTATAATCACATCCTTCACCATATTGTTTTTTACATACTAAGAATCTCATATCTCCTCTATCCCCATCTCAATAAGTTTTAATAGTGTACGCTTGAATGCTAAATCTTTACCTAAAATATGACAAGGGCATCCTCCTGAGATATTTACAAATTTATTACACAACTGACAAGCCTCACTTTTGGAATTATAATATATATAATGACCTACTGCTTCTCCCACCAATTTTTTATGTAAATTGGCAGGGCAAAACGTACAGAACAAACTTTTAGTAAGCATGCCTCGTAGCCCAACAATATGCTCTTCTACAGTATATTCCTCAAACATAACATCTCCCTACAAGTTAATTTATTGATGCAATGTTTCTGTATGTTGAAAATAACGGGATTCTCCAACCATAAACTACGATGGTATATCTCCCCTGCTTCTTTAACGCACCTTGTAAATCAGAACTATTAAATTTAAATCGAAGTAAACAATCCGTGTTTTCAAATACCTCGGTTTCGGTGAATACAAGATACTTAGAGCTATCTGAAGATACAACCCGTTCTTTATCAGACACTTGTATCATAACTGATCGCTCAGTACCAAATACATAAAAAATGTTAAATGCGATTAGAAATACAGCTATCACTATTATGTATCCAGTTATCTTTTTCATGATACTCCTTATACTTTAAAGATTAAAATATGCTGGTTGGTTTCTCATAGACACCATAGGTAGCCAACAACCTTCAGGTTTCATATCCCAGAAGAGAGCAGGATTACCCTACACACAGCACACATATTACTTCAAAGTTAAATGTAGTTTTTTGTATATGGATTTGATATCCTTTATGTATCCTGCTGTCATTGCTTTACCGTGCTCATCATCACCAAGCCCATTCTTACTCTTCCTTATCCACAGGCTTACCTTCTAATATTTTATTTAAATTATCAAGATCAAGCTTAACTAATTTCATAAACATACGAACTGTATCCTGTAACTCTCTAAACTCTGTTACAGGAGAAATATAATCAGGATAATAATAATCATTCATTTTAGCCCCCAAATTACCTTATTTCGACCTTTTTCAACAAATTTTATTCACTATAATACCCAAAAACCACAAGATGTAGTGGTAGATGGCTTAGTCAACCCCAACATTATCCACTGGTCCTGAAACCCACTGTGTGGTTTTCAGACGACAAATGCTGTTA
>Ga0075125_10001075_pt1 | contig 12850 bp, 17 predicted proteins | sample AntAceMetag02UKN_FD_69810 | JGI IMG/M metagenome (GOLD analysis project Ga0075125, IMG submission 69810) | Saline lake microbial communities from Ace Lake, Antarctica - Antarctic Ace Lake Metagenome 02UKN | ecosystem: Environmental > Aquatic > Non-marine Saline and Alkaline > Saline | place... | reverse complement strand
GGTTGATAACCATCCCTCCATCTACATCGCCATGCACCATCAGGTAGATGGTAATATAACTCTGTAAATTCCTCTTCAGGATAATCTGTATCGAAGTAAGGATTAATTCCTGGATATATCTTTTTGCCATTAAGATAATCACCTTCCCATTTATATATACCGTAGAATCCGCAAAGAGTAGGGCAATAATATTGCTCTTGCTTTACGGTAAGCTTTACTGCTTGAGCCTGCACCACGCCATCATTCCAATCTAAACCAATAACATCAGTATAGATTCCAGTCTCCATGTCATTCACGTCATTTATATGTACAGTCATACCTTGAGTCTTTACTTCATCACATGGACCAAGGCTAACTCTCGATCTATAAGGAGATCTATAATTGCTATACCATGATTTAGCAGTAGTAAATACACCTGTTAATGTCTGTGTCCACCATCCTCTTATCCTGTAATAGTAATACTGTTGAATGGGTGGATCCTCGTACTTCCATGCCTCAAATTCTAACGTAGCTGTTGATATTGTATGCTTAATACTTACTTCACAAGACTGAGCTTCAGGAGGAACAGAAGGGTCATCCAAAGGAATATCAGGTCTCTTTTGACGTGGGAAATCTGGAGGTAAAGGATACGGGTCTAACGGAATAGGTGGATCTAATGGTTCAAGAATATCTTTATCTTCTATGGGTCGACCTCCTCCAAACCCTGCACTACCGCTATACCATAACAATCCGATAAGATCTACATCGCCACCACTTAGCACTCCATAATTAACAAACCCATCAAGATTAACCATGAAGATAGAATTAACACTACTTGAATATCCTGTAGTTGAGATCTTGCGTTTACCACCTCTTCTCTTAATTGTACCATCTTCATTAAGATCGAAGTCTACAATATCATTAGATGCGGTATTTGATATGTCATTACCACGATCATTGGTACGTCTTAGAACCTTTGTTAAGGAACCGAATATACCATCAAAGACTCTGATCTTAGCTCTTGATATTAATGCTGAGTTTGGTGGAGCCTTAAAGCTCATTATTCAACCCTCTCCTTAATAAGATCTACTATGGATTGAACTAGCGTTACAGCTTCTTCTTCTTCCAAATGATACTCTATTTCCCATACGATCTCTTGGTGCAACGAATCGCTGAGGAACAGGATCTAAACTCTTCATCTTCTCAAGCTCTCTATCGTAGTCCTGTACTCTCTTAAGGCTATCATTCTCGTACTTATCGCTCTGTAACATCAACCTACAAGTATAAATGAATACAGCTTCACAGTTTCCTGGTAATAGAATCCTGTCATAATCATTATATATCGGTAACGGCTTCCTTAAGTACCATAACTTTGTAGTTGCAGATGTTATAGCATCTCCACTTTCATCTGTCTGTAAGAACTGCTTGGTTCCTTCTGGACGTATCTCGAAGTACTGAGCTGTTAAATCAGCAGGTATATCAGGATCAGATACATCCGCACCCCTGAAGCCTTCCTCTAAAACAAGAGTATTTGTGTCGGTCACGCTTGCTATCTTGTATAACCCTAAGTTCTCACCTATCGAGATATACTCTCCAACGTGTAATGCAGTCGTAAAACCTCCTGTAACGCTCGTTACGGTCTTTGAATTGATTGAGGTAACTAAGTCACTACCTACAAGAAGCGGGGTAGTTACAGCCATGTTTTCAAAGTAGTTATATAACCTATCACTTGCGTATCTTGATGGTATACCTATCTTGAAATATAACTGATCTGTACCATCTTCTACATAAACTACCCTAATGCAGTCAGCTGGAAGGACTGTACCAGGATTAGTCACCTGGACGGTCAATGTAGACCATATATGTTCTGAAGAAATAGAGCAGATAGCAGCATTCATACTGTTAATTATATCTATTCTTGTCTCCGTACTCTTATCGTCAATCATAGACTGAATACGATCTAACATTGCACCACCAGGTATCATAATCTTTTCCTTTAATTAAGGAGCTGTGTAAATAGTCAACGCACCAGAGTTAGCCCAAACCTGACCAGTAGTAGTGAAACCGTTGGTAGATGTAGGAATACCTGTTAGCAATAAGGTATTACCATAAACAATACCAAATGGCTTAGCGGATGTACCTAAATTATCACCTGATGTTCTTGGAGTAATAAGATTATCTGCAAAGCAGAGTCCTACAGCTACCAATAAACACGAGATGCTTATAATTAAAACCTTCTTCATATCTTTATTCCTTTGGATATATGTTTCCATCAGCGTCTATTTCCCATTGAATATCCCAATCATTCAGTATAGATAACCGATCTGTGTAATCAGCACCCGTCAAAGTAATAGGACAGTAATCACCGTTAGCGTCTTGTTCCCAATATCCTAGGGAATAACTAACGGTCGTCATATTACTTGCGGCTAATTTCATTATCGTATCATCATAAATAACAGGACTTACAAGGGGCATAATATCGCCATTATTATCTCTCATAAAACAAGTACCAGGAGAAGGAAGTAGATTAAACCCTTCCTTGTTGTTATATCTCTCGACACCCGCCTGTAAGGATACAATAGCAACTAAAACCACAGCACTTGTAAGTAATAGTATTTTCTTCATTATGTCTCCCTCAAATAGAGGAGGAGGGAATAAACCCTGCCTCCCCTCAATGGATTTAGTCCTGTTTTACGATAACACCAATACCACCAGTGGTACCAGTAGTAGCACGAGTAGCTTTGATAAGTAGATTATCTGTATTACCAAATGGAATCTCATCCAAGAGATCCAAGATACCAGGTCCTACTTCATCAGAAACATTGGTAGCACTAGCAACACCTGAAACGTAAGCAGGAGAAACGATAATACGTTCACCATACTCAGTACCGTTCAAGTAAGTATTAATCGTAATACTTCCTGTACCACCAATAGAACCGTAGATCTTCTTGATCTTACGATCTACTCCGCCCTGTCCGCCGACATCGGCTCCAGGTAGGTATACAGAATAGAACTTAGCTAATGACGTATCATAATGGAATGGTTCACCCCATTTCCCTTGTTTGATAGTCTGAGAAGCTAGTACCATTACATTACTAACACTAGACGAACTGATAGAAGGATCAGCATCAACTGTGAGACGATTCCCTCCTTCAGCGTTAGTGAATGATGTAATCCATGATACCAACTCAGCAACCGTAGCTGTTCCACCGGCATACGGATTAATGAACGTAGCAGTAGTGTCACCTACAACAATAGCCCAATCACCTGTAGCTGCACTTCTAGTGAAACTAAATGTAGCATCGTCACTATACCCATTCAAGATCCTGATAACAGGAGATGAATCTTCGGCTTCGTAAACGGCTACCTCTCCAGCTACAACAGCACTTGCTATCAGTAACGCTGAGAGTGTAGATATAATTCTAGTAATCATAAAACTTTTCCTCTTCATATTATTATTTCTTGTATTGTGCGAGTTCTTCCATAAGCTTATCGTTCTGTTGAGCCAATGTTTTATTAGCAACAAGAAGTTTTCCTATATCTTCAGGAGACGTAGCTAGTAGATCGGCTTCTGTAGGCATATCTGTAAGTTCCTTGGGTAAACACCCAAACTTATCATTACCTATAACCGATAGACTGCGTTTAATAGCAAACGTCACAAGTGCTAACAACCGCTTTCTATAAAACGGTGTAGCATTTGCGGGTAGTTTGTATTGTCCTGCTGAATTAGGTCTGCATTCTTGATACGTTGCAGGGTATTCTGTTCCACTAATCATCCTTACGGGTTCGTTTAACAGTACACACCTGACCTTTTCATTGGGTCCACGAGGAGACTGAAAGACAAGATCTTCCTTGCCCTGTTCCTCTCCAGAAACAATTTCAATGTTATCCTCAACTAACTCTTTAAGATCAACTTTCTTATTAGACTTAGGTTTAGTCCCATTTTTTTCCTGTTTCTTTTGAGCAACCAAATCCTGTAGGCTTACTTTTGATCCGTCTTTTTTATCTTCTGATGCCACTTATCTGCACTCCTTTCTAATTAATTAAGATACGCCAGAACCTTGAGCATGTAACTCAGGGAACTTAACCTGTAATCCAAATGTACCAGTAATCGCATCAACAGTTCTATGTACTGTAGAAAGATTAGGTATGTCCGTAATCATACGAACATTCTGACCTTTTAGGCACATCTGTTTAGTATGCTTGGTGTCAAACACGAAGAATCGGTCTGCCAATCCATTATCAGCACTTAATACAGGATCATACGCAATATTCATTTCACCGTAACCAGTGATAATTTTACTGATGTTGATACCCCATTTCTTCTCCATAGGAGACACACGCAATGCACTCACAGGCAATGCAGAAATAGATGTCCAGGGGTTTGTACCAAACAGCCCCATCTTAGTTTCTGAACTTGAACCATGATACTTCGTGCTACCCATGATGTTGGATAGAGTAGTTAATGTTAATCCTGAACCTGCACCGCTTAGGTCATAGACGTTCTCTGTGAAGAGTTCTATGATACCTGAACAGCAATGTCGTCTAGGACCAACAGCACTTACAATCTCGCGAACACTCTGACCAACATAATGCAATAAGTTCTGGTCACGTTTGTATTCAATGAATGCCTGTTTGCGTTGAGCCATACGTTCTTCAGAACTATCATAATGCTCAATAGCTTCCTCAATATCAGTCTGTTCAATACGTCTATCTTTCTGCATTACATAATTGAATTTATTAATTGACTGATTAGAATAGGCTTCAGGAACTTCTTCACCTTCAGCATGGGCTTCACCAAGAATTATAATCTTAGATCCGCTTGCGATTGTGTTAGGAAGCGCGGACGAACCATCACTAGCCAAAACAACTGTAACAGATGCATCAATAGAAGCGTCCTGAACTAAGAGCAAATCATTAGTAGTAGGAGAGTATAGATAGAAATCATTCTTGATTCTAGTATAATCATCTACTGTAATAGTTGTTCCACCAGAGGATGCTTCAGCAGTTAATGAAACGTAAGAAGGTATTAACCTTTTCTCACGATATTCATGTTTCATTTGATTCGTTGTAATCTTAGAACCGAGCTGACGTAATAGAGCTTCAAACACATATGAGTTTGGATCTAATAGTGCAGTCTGTGATTCCATGTCTAGTACTAGACCGTTCTGATTAATACTATCAGAGCGTGCTATACCATCTATAACTGTGCCATAATCAATAGCCATAAAACTATTCCTTTCTTAAGAACAGTCTTCTATTCCTTCCTTTAAGCGTTAGCAATCTGCTTCGCCAATTCAGTCGCAGAATTACTCATCTGCGTATTAGGGAGATTCCCTCCTGAACTCGGTAGGGTAGAAGGTTCTTTTTTAGATTTATCGTTTGCGAGTTTTCTCCTCTTCTCTATCTCAGCCTTCATAGCCTTAATCGGAGCCTTAGCCCTGAATGTTGCTGAATGAAGGAAGTTAAGAACAAGAGCCATATTCTTCTCTGATTGATTCGCGAAAATGCGAAGATCAGTATTGTCTTCTGAATCATACATTGTACGCATATCCGTTAAGACTTCATCATTACCTAGGTCAGGGAACAAAGACTTACCTTGGCTGTCTTTCTGATGTATCATATTACCTACGATACTATTGACTTTATCCATTGGTATCAAAACATCATCCTGTGAAGCATTAGTCTTTGGAGCTTTAGTAACCATATCTGCCATTGCAAGTTTAGCGATCTTTTTCGCAACATCTGGTTCAACTAATTCCTGATCTTCAGGAGATAATCTACTATAGATGTCAGGAACATCCTCATCTTTCAATTCAGTCAAGTAGTTCTCTGTGGCTTTAATTCCAAAAGAACCATCTGTTTTACTTACTAACTCCACACCAACACTACTAAGGACTTCGTTAAGAGCCTTACGTTCTTCTGCTAGTCTATGACCCTCTCGCGAGGATGCCTTCAACTTCTCTCGTACTGTATCTATTGTTTCTTCAACTTTCGGCTTGAGGAACATACGCTCTCTTTCGAGGCTTATTAGATCTTCTTCCGTTAGTTCTTTTTCGGAATCATCTTCTTGAGATACTTCCTTTTCAGAGTTTGCTACCGCCTCTTCTTTTTCTGGCGTTTCAGCTTTACTCTCATCTGGTTGAGTTTCGGAAACGGTCTGACCTTCATCAGGTTTGGCTTCCTCACCGGCAGATACGTCAGCTTCATTGTCTTCATCCTGAACAACACCACTATTCGCTATTTGACTAGCAAGTATTTCAGACTCGGATTGTACATTTCCGTTATCTGTTGTGACTGTTTCAGTTGAAGCAACTTCGCTTCCTAGTTGAGTTTCTACTTCCATTACTTACTCTTTTCTTTTTTTGAGAACAGGTTATCCATTTTTTGACGCAGATTTGATAATCCTGTTCTCGTCTTGTTTAGTTCATTCTCTGCATCAAATAATTCTTTAGTTAATTTAAATCTTTCTATCCATTGACCTTTACATATAGAGTTCTTCTCGATGTCATTAACATCAAGCCCCATCCTCTCTCTTTCTATGTACCTAAGTCTCTTATATGAATCCCTTATAATCTCCTGAAATTCTGTACTCTGCTTTAGCTTAATAATCTTCTCTATCCTTATGATCGCATCTTCCATAGCCTTTGTTTCTGCTGATAAGTCTTCAAACTTAGGCTCATTAACTTTTATGCTTCTCTTGGATAGTCTTATGTCGGTCTTGTTTTTTGTCATACTCCTAGATTACCTGAAGCCACCTGTTGAGCTAACCCGCCACCTTGATTCGCTACAGCATTTGTAGAGTTGGCAGCATTAGCTTGTGTCGCTCCTCCTGAAATCATATCAGGATTCTCTTGCATCATTTGTTGTTGTAATAATTCCTGCTGAGATTGTTCCGGGCCTAAAATAGACTCAATATCATCGTATGAGTTAGAGTTAGATAACAACTGACGTATAAGCTCTCGCTGACCTTTAACTTCAGGATTACCCATAAGGATCTGCATTAACTGCATCTGCTTACCGAATACCTCATCAGTCACACTCATCTTACGGCTACCACCAACCTTAATCATGTACTCATCAGATATAGCATCGTAAGGTATATCCAGCCATGCCCATTCTTTACCACCGCCAGAAGATCTAATAGACTCCGTATCATTACGATATTTAGCACCTATCTTTAGCGTTAGGTATAAGCAATCTCTTAGACCTGATTCTTCTAGTGTAGATGCACGCATAAGGCTTCTTGCTGTGCCTTCACCTATAATACTCATAATACCCGTTGCCGTACCGCCTGAGTCCAAAGAGTTACCACCTGATATACCTTTCTGGAAGTTAGGCTGACCAGATATATTCTGTAACCATTCCTGAAGTTGACTGTCTTCTATGAAGGCTTGCTGTGATATGTCAGGAAATCTCTCTCTATACAGCTCTTTGCCTATGTCAGCGTTACTAGGGAACGAATGAACAGCATAAGGCTCAGGATCTAATACACTCTTATCACCTCCTATATGATCTAGGATACGTTCTGAAATCCAGGTAGGGGGATGGAGAGTGCCACCCAGATAGTCAAATCTGTTAGATGTGTTTAACAGTATAGATAGAATAATGTCTTCGGTTATCTCTATCATCCCCTTCCCGAAAAATCCATCCATCTCATAACCAGGAATAAACTTAGCTATCGGGATACAATCAAGTAACGGCTCACCGTCATAAAGTATATATTTATCATCACCGATAATGATCCATCGGTCACGGAGATATAGAACAGCCACAAGGAAACGCTTGCCAAAATCTAGGTTCTTGTTTCTTGACTGTTTTATCCAGTCAGGCTGTGAGTAACTATCCCATGAGGAACTAGACTCAGCTATCCTAGCTTTGTACTCTTCGCCTGGATCTCTTCCGGTAACTTCAGTGGAACTTATTAAAGCATTAACTTCTTTCTTATTCCATCCTTCATCTGAAATTCTACTCTTAATATCTTTCTCGGTAAGGTAATCATAAACCAACATACCATCAACAACTGATGAAGAACTTGGATCGAACCCATTAATTAAATGACCACCTGGCAATGGAAGTACATTGAATACGGATAAATACTGTCCGCTTACAATGGACCGAGTCCTCTTTGTCTCTTCCATATTGAATTCGAGAGGCATCCCCATGAATGACTCACCAGGCTTAAGTTCCTTCTTGATCTTCTCTATTGTCTTGTGTCCATACGATCTGTATCCAGTACCGAATACTAACGCTGACTGATAGGTAGGAGTGATAGTAGTTGATATTCTCTGAACAGATTCCATCTGATAATCTAACCAACTCTTAGCGTTCTGAGCATAATCCTCCATCTCCATTTCATCTGCTGTCATTGTATACCAATTAGTAGACGATAATATTGATCTCATAGCTCTAGGCAACTCATTGTCAATCATTGAATATGCTATCTGCAACATCAATTTAGAATAAGTCCCATCTAATTCAGGTGGTAACTCACCAGAAAACAGACGATAGAATCTAACAAACTTCTCAAAATAAGGTTTACAATAATCCTCAGCAATTGTTCTAGCTTCAAGGAATGTATTTAAAGTCTTATTCTGTTTATCTGTTCTATCAATGGACACTTGATTTTTTGATGCCATTTCTTAAAGACCTTCTTTGGTTTAAACTAACAATATTAGGCTTCTTTTTTATATTTGAGAAAGATCGTTTACCTTTTTCATCTATCTCAGCCTGCTTTTCGAGTTCAGTTAAAGAGTTCACTACACTATTTTTCTTGAAATTGCAAGAAGTTATTTTATTAGTCTCAACTTTGAGAATCCAGAATGCCATTGCCATAGCTATTACAGTATCATCATGTCCGCCTCTAGCTGCACCTAATATGATCTTCTTGCTTCCGTCCCTGTTCTTCTCTATTCGTTCCTCATAAGAGATAAGTTCTACTAGCGTTGCCCTTGATTTTAATGGACAATAGTTAGTATAGCGTTTCTTGTCTGAAGAGTTTGTTGAAGGAATCCTGACACTCAAGCATTCCCTTAATGAATTGTATAGATTATCAAGTAATGGTCCCTTTGTGTGGACATTTGTGTCCCATCCTATCGTCTGAGTCTCTGTTATCCTGTCTCTGCTCCTGCTTGTTCTGTGGTATAGATTCTTGTAATTTCGTACAGTTTCAACGAAAGCACCACCAGAATAGCCTTTAGCTTCTACGATAATCAAGCAACTCCCGAATACAGTAGCCATACAAGCACATTGAATAGCGAAGTCGTTGGGCTTCAAGGCTCTTGTCCTTAGCTGTGCTATCTGATATGGACGTTCCGAGTCAGTAAAGTCCCACACATCAGCTACAGAGAAGTCTCCTCGCTCATTACCTTCAGCAGTATCAGTGGCTAGAACGTACTTATGTCCCTGTTTTGGACCTCCCCACATCTTCCATATCCCATACTTATTAGGATTATGTAACTCTGTAGTTTTCATGAATCCGTTAAAGTGACCTGTATCCTTGTCGATATCGTTTGGTATTATCTCTATTTTACGTCCTTCCTCACAACGCCCTTCCCTGTCCCAAGCCAAGCAAGACTCAATATCAAAGTACGGATTAGATGCTGTATTCGAATACTTACCCCATACACGGAAAGGAACCTCCCAAGGCTTAACGGACTGAATCATAACCTGTATTTGTTCTTCTGTTACGCTAGGATTGTCTCTCATAGAAAGAACTTCAGTCTCATAATGAGGATGTTGTTCAGCCATAGGACGCTTCTTCTCTGATACAGGATCAAAATTAGGAACATAGAATCTGTTATATGTCCAACATTCAGTTCCCTCCTGTGGGCAGTAGCAGTTAGTTACTGTATTAGGACCATCCTTGGTCAATCGAGTCAGTGATTCATCAATGATACATTCCTGGTTGATCTCATCAATAACTGTATGGTCAATCAAAGGTCCACGAAGTATTCTAGGGTCAACACGCTCAGAAGGATCAATAGCTATAATACTCATCATAGATCCATCAGGACCATAAAAGATGTGCTGTTGTGGGTCATACTTACTCCAAGCCTCTGGTAGCATCCCCTCGGCACCCATATCAGGATCTCCTATCAGTAGAGGAAGGATAGTCATAGGAAAGTGTTCAGTGAAGTTATAGACGATGATACGGACTCTTCTAGGTCTATTAACGGGTATCACATGAGGATATATACCTTTCATTGGTGGAGGTATTATTCCTGTGTAGATCATTATAGCCTCATAGATAGCATGAGTTGTTTTGCTTGATTTGTTTCCTCCGATTAATATCTTGGTCTTCTTTTTGCTACGGAACCATGCGTCCTCTCCCATCACAAGCTTATTGATAGGCTTGTAATTCCAGAAGTATTCGAATCTAGCATCACGAACCGTCATATCAGTAACAAGACTGCTACCAATATCCATCATGCTCATACCGGACTTAGCGTATGGGTCGTTCTTTTTCTTCATTTACCAAATATCTTTCTGCATCCGTTATTAATGAAGTCAGCCATCTTGGATACTACGGCAGGATTATTGACGTACTTCTGTATTGCCGCAAGAACAAGTAACTTCATCTCCATAACCTGATTAGTGTGATGGTAATTCCTTTCAGCAAGCTTTGACTTGTTCCATATATCAGCTAATCGTCCTACTGTCTGAGATAGATTAACGAGAGTCTTGAGATCTTGATTCTTCTCTTTGGAGTAAGCACCATAAACAACCTCGAACTTTGCTCTAGCATTAGGATCATCAAGGTTATTCTTGAGTTCCGCTATCTCTACTTTCATCTCAGACTGATTCTTCAGAAAGTCACTCCATATTGTATGGAATAGAACTATGATCTGATGAAGATTATCCCTGATGGACTCATTAGTATCCTGCTCAGAGATAACCTCATCAAATAGTTTCTGTACAGACTTGTGATTAGGATCCGCCTTAACCATATCAGAATCGAAATCAGCTAATGTACTAGAAATCTCCTTCTTCATCTTAACTTTAGAAGGTGAATCTCTCTTATCTGACTTAGCAATAGCCGTTACATCTGATACAACTAGCTTAACTTCATCTGGTATTTCAGGTAAATCCATCAATAATCCTTATTAGATTTTCTTGATGCTGACAATTATTCCGCCTTTATGTTTAGCTTTGATGATCTTCTCGGCCTTTTCTTTGCTGCAAGCTTCAATCTCAAGTACAAGTTTCTTGTCTTTATTAGCTGAATTACTCTTATCTTTTACTATTACTATTCCATTCCATATACTCATTTACTCTTTTACTCCTTGTATTTCTCGAATCTTTCTCTCATTTAAACCCTCTCATCTTCTTAGCCAGCTTAATCATCTTCTCTTGACGTTCTGAGCTGTATTCCTGCTTTTGTAGCTTCTTTAAATTCTTGTACTTAGCCGATAACCCTCGTTGACGTTTACTAGCCCTATTATCTATTATTATGCTCATACTATCCTATTATTTCTCTTCTACGTTATCTCTATTAAACTCTATATTACAAACTTCACAACAGAATATGTAACCACCAAAAAGGTTATGCACTAAACACACCTCTTTTCCGCATTGCTCACATACCCCGTCAGGTATACAACTACACCTAGCACGCTCCTCCAATCTTCTAGTAGTCTCTTCCTCGTTAAATAATATTGCCATTAAAATCCATTCTCTCTTAGTAACACTAACCCATCACTAATCCTTTGAGCTAGATTCGTAGCTTCACTGTGTGATGTAGGCGTACTTTTGCCACTATGAGTATAAACTTTCAGATCAACACCATAAGGACCGATAATGGTTTTAAAGCATACACCATTACGATAATCTACAGCTTCATTCTCTAACCCACAGAATTCTGACCATTTAAGCTTTCCAGCTTCACGTTTAGCTTTATTTGTCTCTTTATTCCAAACCTCTATAGTTTCTGTGGCTCCATCATAATAACCAGTATGAGTATTGCAGTTTTTACAACTAACAATAAAGACTCCGTTAACACATTCTAGTAATGCATCTTCTCCGCATTTACATTCTTCAATAACTGGTATTTTCATAATTCCTTCTTTCTATTTAAGATTAAACCAAACAATAAAGAAACTAATCCGTTAAATCAACAACTTTCTTGACAAATCGACCTAAAATAAAACTTGCAACAAATCAATATTTCATGTAACTTTAAATCACATAGAGATCAGGAATGGTAACTGATACCTTATCGGGAGTAGAGTTCTTAAATCTGAAATAAGAAATAACAACCCTCCTTAAAAAACAATTGGATAATATTATGAGATCACGAGCAAGGATTACAGGACACGGAGGAGATTCTAAACAACCTACCTTCACCCGTATTTCACCTACTTCAATGATACTCATGCAACTTGGCATTGTAGACCAAGTAAAAAGGGAAACCAAGCCCTGACCAGGTCAGTCTGAGAACCAGACAAACACTTATACATAACAATAAACCCCTTACAAGCGACCTCCAAGGGGGAGTAGTTACCAACTCATTGTATAAGCCAGCCCGAATCACGGGGGAAAAAATATCTACTAATAATAACCACAAACAACTACTACCAACACACAGTACATTAACAATAAATCCATAACTTCCCACATAAAAAGTACCAAGTATATACAAAAACTTATGGGGTGAGGGATAGATAGGTACCATACAGTTCATACACAATATGTCCCCCCCTGGGGTCTAATGTCCACTAATGTCCACTACTGACCACTACTGACCTCTAATGTCCACTACTGACCACTTCTCAACAGTATCCAATCCATTGCATGTAGTCCTCTGCAATCTGAGTGCATGAGAGGCGTGCATGAGAGGCGTACATGAGAGGCGTACATGAGAGGCGTAGCT
>Ga0075125_10001069_pt1 | contig 12860 bp, 25 predicted proteins | sample AntAceMetag02UKN_FD_69810 | JGI IMG/M metagenome (GOLD analysis project Ga0075125, IMG submission 69810) | Saline lake microbial communities from Ace Lake, Antarctica - Antarctic Ace Lake Metagenome 02UKN | ecosystem: Environmental > Aquatic > Non-marine Saline and Alkaline > Saline | place... | reverse complement strand
GATGGAGACCCCGTTGGTGTAGCACTCAAGCCCGAAGTGGTCGGCCCACTCGTCTGCTTGCGCCAGCTTCACCCCTCCGGCATGTGCGTTCAGAAGGTTGGTGACGAAGAAGCCGAAGTCCTCGATCATGTCACGATCGTAGGAATCCTCAGTCTCTGCGGGGTAGACCTCGTAGATGTCCAGGGCATGGTTGTTGTCCACGTCCAGGATGATGTTGCCCTCGTCCATGAATCGGAAGGGCGCTCGGTAGATGTTCTGCCAGTTCTCCATGTGGTGTGACTCTCCTTAGGCTGCCGTGGATAACCTGGCGTTGGGGCTGGACATTGCGCTCTGGATCTCGGTGAAGAGGTCTTTGTGGGCGTCTACCTCAGCCAGTAGTTCGTTTACCTGGGCCCCCAACCGTGCCACCTCCATGAGTGCGGAGTCTCGTTCCGTTAGGGCTGCGGCCAGGGAGGTGGACAGGGACAGGCATGAAGCGCAGGACTTGTTGTGGTGGGTGGGGCCCTCTGGGGGGTCGGCTTTAATGCCGGCCGCGTAGGCCACCTTTGCCGGTTTCCCGAGGCCCAGGATCTGGCACATCGAGCGTCCCTCTGCAACGGTTATCGGTCTGCGGAGGTCGTTGATCATCCACATGAGGCGGAGCTTTTGGTTTAGGCTAGCCCTACGGCGGCCGATGAGGTCGCACATGGTGGTGACGTGCATAAGGGGCCTCCCATGTTCCGGGCAGGCCAACTTCAGGAACAGTGTCTCTGGGATCTGGACGAGTCTGAACCAGAACAGGAGGTTGCTGGCTGAGTATCCAGTCTCTTTGACGATGACCTTATACTGGGATTCCCGCCTACCAATGGGAATGGATCCGCGGAATACGCCGAATGCTGTCGCCAGGGTATACAAGTTCCTTGCTGTTTTGCTGGTGTTGTCGCGTGCGACCTTGATGAACTTGTTGGTGCTGTCCATTGTCAATTCCATGGTAGTCCCTTTCAATGTGGTTTGTGGTGGTTCGATAAACTTTACTGAGGTGGAGGAGGCCGTGGTGGCCCTCCTCCTGGTGGTCAGTCTACATCTGTGGCGGATCGCTGCGCTGGGGGCCGCTTACGGGGTCATCGGCTCGGCGCCGCATGATGTCCACGAACTTCCCGGTGGATACAAAGCTGCTGTCGTTGAGGTAGATCCACTCTGGGATAGTTCCCTTGGCCGTGTCGACCACCATCGGCTGGATCCCGATGTGTGTGCAGCCGGAGTGGTAGTCAGTGAAGCACATAACAGCTCCAGTGGCACCAGTCACAACATCCTTGACGATCTCTCCGAACTCGAATTTGCGATCCATTATACCCTTGTGGAGTGTGGTTTGCTGAGGAGTGGGGCGGCGCCGCTGGCGTCGTGCCGGCTCTTGAACGCCGCCCCAGGCTCCCGTGTTTCGTCTTTTGGTGTTACCACCCATTCACTTGGCGAGGTGTGCTGGTGTTAGGGCGGATCTCTGCAGTGCATTGTTTACTCCCTCATATTGTTCGCCCGAATGGCTGTTCTCGGTAATTTTTGGACGGTTTCATTCTATTAGGTGGGATCTCGGCAGTGCATTGGTTCCTCTCAAGGCTATTGGTTGGCCGGCTTTAGTCCTCTGATTGGCTGTTCCGATGCCCACAGTAAGACACTCGGAACGGATTGATCGGATGGTCGCTTGGGTATGGGCGGTAGCTACTTCATTGGGTTCGTCACTTCCTCCCCGTAGGGCTCCATGGGTGGTTGTGGGGTTTCGATGGATCAGCTCAGCCCTTAGCGAGTCATTGTCCTCACCTCCCCTCGGTTCGCATGGAAGTGTGTCGTTGGTTCAGAAAGTCCGTGGTTAGCGTGCACGGATTGACAGTCTGTCTACGACTCCTCTGCCTCCGCCTCCTCCAGGGTCTTCCAGATCAGCAGCCTGGCCATCTCATCCGGCAACTCGAATGCCGTGGTGATGATGCGGTGGATGACGGTCATCTCGCTGAAGATACGTGGGTGAAGGTGGCTCATGCCGGGATCGATGAGATTGAGGATCGTCTGCTTGGCCCTGAGGCTTGGTTCGACTTCCCCGTGCTTCTGCGTGATGAGCAGGAGAGCGCTGTATGCTTCCAGATCGTAGATCTCATTCTCCTCTCTTCCCTGCAGGGCGTCCCGCTGATGAATGAGCTTGGCCACTTCCCCTTTCCGCTCGGCGAGAGTGTTGGAGTGCTGTGTCTCCCGGGACTTGAGTTCACGGATATGATTGTTGGCGCCCTCCAGCTGCTCGCGAAGCCCGTCGACCCGAATCTTCCAGCTGGTCTTGGAGGCCCTTGATCTCGGCCAGTGAGGTGCTCAGGAATTCGGACTCCTTGTCGATGAAGGTCTGGCTCAGCATATGGCATCCTTGTGGGTAGTGGTGTGTGGATCAGATTTGTTCCAGTGCCCCGGAATACGGAGCAGATTTGTTCTGACTACTGGCCGACCATCTGTCGCGCAACCTCACTGGCAGACACGGCAGCTTGCATCTCCACAACAGAAGAGCTTTCCTCCGGCGCGGTGAGGGCTGCCACCCGCTCGATCAACACGTTGGCGGCCCTCATCGTGGTGATGTCCTCTCGCAGCTCATCCATCAGCCTGGTATTCTTCTCCTGCAGTGTGGCCATGCCCTCTCGTAGGACGCGATTCTGCTCGTTGAGAGATGTGATTATGGACGTGAGCGTGAGTGCGGCGAATGGGTCAAGCATGACGGCGGATTCTCCTGGGTAAATTTTACCCGGTGCACGGCTCGTCGAGCCAGCCTGCGTGGTTGATGCTGATGTTCCCGTTGGTGCCGGCGGCGATGTCGAGCAGGCGCCAACAGTGGGTGCATTGGGCCAGCCTAACCGCCTTAAATGAGTGGTAGTGTGGTTGCTTCCAGCGGAGTTTGTGGCCGTGGATCTTGGCCTGCCCCTCTGCGTCCACCTGTAGCTTGGGAAGGTTGCGGAATATCACCAGATCACTTCCATCCGGCTTGTATCCGTAGACCATCCACTTCCGGCTCATGTGGACAAGTAGGGCCCCGGTGGGTAGCCGCAGATTCTCATCAACTGGGAGCGAGGTCATCCTGAAGCCCCGGAGGATTGTCATGGCCTCGGGATATTTCAGGTGCAGGTAGTGTTCGGGGGTTGGTACGGCGGATTCTCCTGGGTAGACAGAATGACAAGCATCTCATGTGAGACGGTGTGTGGAATGGCCCTCTACTCGTCTGTAAGGTTATTCCGACACATTTCCCCCACATTTCTTTGAGGGCTCTGACGGTATAATGGTATAGGGCGAGGGGATCAGTCCTTGCTTGCGGGCCACTGGCGCAGAGCACACTTGCCGCACATGCCCTCGGCGCTGAGGCAGGCCTGGTGCATCGTCTCGCCGCAAAACTGGCATGGGAGCATGACCTGGCTACAGTTGGCGCAGAGGTGCTCGTCAGTGCATATCATGTCGAATGTTACCTCTTTCCCGCATCTGTGGCACCGGGCCATTGCTGTAACATAGCCAAGCACCTCAAAATACTCATAGACTTCCCACTTGTCTCCGCTCAGTATAGTGCCGGCCCTAAGCCCACTCACCCGGAGACTAAGCACTGATACGACCGTCCCCACCACCCGGCAGAACAGTCCTTGGTGGGAGCCGCCGTCAGATGATGTGATTCTGGCCTCGAATATAACCCCTTCGGGAATACCTCGGATTGTCATGTGTTCTCCTATGACCTCAGCTATACGCCTTGGTGGCGATCATGGTGAGCCGCACGGTTGCGTCGATCATCTCTTCGGGGACTTGGTGGCAGTGTGCATCAGCGTAGCATAAGCAGCAATCCTGCCATATACTGATCACAGACAGCCGCACTAGCCCCATGGAGGTGTTGTTACCGATGATAGCCCTCACTTGTATGGACTGGTCGTCCTTCATGAGGCGTCCAGCATTGGCGAGGCTAGCTACCACTCCCTCCCAGTCGTTGATGATCCATTTCACTCTTGTTGATCGATTGTCAGCACCAGGATCAAGCCATGATACCTCGACTCGCGGCCGATTCTCCTTGCGGTGGTATATCAGCCAGTCTGCGATGAGCTGGGTCATATCGGTATTGGCTAGATACACCTTGCTCAGAACGTATTGCAACAGGCGGATATTTGTCCCCCCCGGCCCATCCACCAGATCGAATAGTTCCAGTGCCATCTTATTGCGGGGGGTTGGGTCTACTGTGGCGGACATGGCCAGGTAGCCGGCCTCAGCTGTTGGCATTTTGAACTGCTCGGTGAACACCGTCTCCATGGTGCTGCGCATGGACGTTGGTAGCAGGATATCCATCACGTTATCCTCTTTGTGAGGCGTATCATTTGGTGGAGCACGTTCACGGGGACAGTTCCCCCCTGGCCATCGGCAAGGAAGAGGGCTACGTCGTAGAACAGGTTGGGGGTAGTGCTTGCAAGAGACCACGTGGTGTGGGTTCCCTGAAGCACGGAGTATACCTGGGCGGTAGGATCATCCTTCATGCAGTCTATGGCGGTCTCCAGGAAGACGCCCAGCTGAGCGAGTGTGTGGGCAGAATTGGTGTTGCAGGCCTCTATCCGGAAGAGTCGCTCTTGCAGGTCGTTGTTGGCCGCCCGCTGCTCCTGAGCCTGGGTGCGGAGGAGGGAATTGGCTGTGCGCTCGGTTTCCAGGCTCGTGGTCAGGGTGACTACCTTGGCATGCGCCTGATCGAATTGCGCCATCCAGTCCGCTGCGATATCTCGCAGCTCATCGCGGTTGCGCTCACATGTAGCAAGCCTCTTCTTGACCTTCTTCACCCTCATGCGGAGAGAGTCGACCATGCTCAGCGCAGAATCCAGATACTTCTCGGTGCTCTCGGCGCTCAGCGTAGAATCCAGATACTTCTCGGTGCTCTTGGCGAACGATTTCGACATCCGGCTCATCGGTGGATCCTTTCCAGTTGGGTAAATTTTACCTGCGGTGTCTACGCAGCCAGGGCGATGTGAACGGTCATGTCGAGGATCTCCACGGGGATCATGCCCTCCTGGGTCGCCGAGTGGAAGTGGACATACGAGTGCCAGAAGTCGAGGAGGCTGGAGGGCAGTGAGATCATGTGGGTGCCCCAACCGAATACCCCCTCCATCCGGGCTGTGTCGTCCCTCTTCAGTGTGTCGTGGGCGGTGAGGATCAGCTCGGCCACCTCCTCCCAGTCTTGCACGTCTGCCGTATGGCGCTTGCGCTGGCCAGTCACGGAATCCGTCCACGAGAGCCCCACCATCGGCCGATACTCCTCTCGGCGCCCCACGATCCAGGCGAGGAGGGAATTGATGGAGGACACGGGCACGTGGTATTCGTCCTTCAGGAGGCAGTAGAGGCCCGGGCTGTCGACATCCTCAACGGCGCGGAACAGCTCTGCGGCCTGCACTTGAGTCTTGACCGGTGGCGTGATGGCATTCAGCGCCAGGCGGACAGCATCGCCCTCAGTGAGGTGGAATGAGTGCATGAACGTGCTACGCAGTGTATCAAAGTCGGAGTGCGGGAACAGGCTCCACATGCGGTTACTCCTTGGGTGGTGGGGGCAGCCCCGGTAAATTTTACCCCGAGGCCACCCCTGATGGTCAGACTGTCAACTACCTCATGCGATACATCCCTACCCCTCCTGCTCCGCGGCGATTTCCGCCTTCTCCGAAGCGAGTGCATCTTGGGCCACGTCGATCAGCTCCTTGGACTCCTTCAGTCCCAGGCCCGTCATCGCTCGGTGCAGCTTGATCCCAGCAATGAGCTTCTTGTTGAAGTAGAGGTTCTCCATGATGCAGCGAGCCAGGATCCCTCGGGGATTGCACAGTCCCTCCACCTCGAATTGGCGGATCGTGAAGCGCTGGAGCACAGCGGATGTGGCGGCGTTGAGCGGGGCATCGTCTTGTGCGGAGAGGGCGCTGTGGGCGTTGCGGAGTTCATCAGCGAGCCCGTCCGAGTTCTCCATCTCAACCCTCAGATCCGACCGGACGCTGATGAGGTCGTCCTTGAGGCAATCGATGATCTGGTTGTTGTTGCGGATCAGAGACTCGGTATCCCCTTCGAGGCCCTTCACCGCGCTGTTCAGGCGATCGATCTCGGTGAGGGAGCTGACGAGGAGGGCGTGGGAGCTGGCGAGGAAGGCGTGGGTTCTCTCACTGTGGTTCATGGCGGATTCTCCGTGTTGGGTAGATTCTATCGAATACAGCATGTGATACGGGCGGACTCGGTCAGGGCTGGTATGACAGATCGGGCGGAGTCCACCATCCACGGTGCCTTACGGTTCTACCTCCTATGAGCCCGGGGGCGCTGGTGTGCTTCACGATCTCACCAACATCAGAGGTGATAGCCTGCACCTCTCTGGGAGTGAGGTCTGTGGCATTGACGAGGAAGTCGTGGAAGTGCCCTACGTGCCCCGCGGTATACGCCATGGAGTAGTAGGCGATGGTGGCTCGGTATCGGCGGAATTCAGCCTCGTTCATGTGGCCCTACTCCCCAGCTTCCAGAGAGGTCTCCATAGCCTGGTTGATGTATTTCCCGGCCACGGTGGAGTTCGTGTCGACGATCTCGGCGAGCAGGTGGATGGCCCGAACCCTACGCGCCCTGAAGTAGGGGTTCTGGACGATGATCCCAGCGAAGGTGCTGAGGGAGCAATCCTCACTGTATGCTGTCTTGGTGACCTCCAGCAGCACTATACCCCGGGCCGCCGCGTATTCGTAGTCGGTGGGCGGCGGGGTGGGCTCCTCCTCCCGGATGGCGTAAACTTCTACCTTGATGTTCGGGTTCCCCAGTGGGAATCCCTGCCAGTCATCGACGCCTTCTGCCATCATCCCCAGGCGCCAGGCCAGCTGATGTGCTTCGTCGGGGGTCAGGGTGAGGATGGTCAGTTCGTTGAGGCGAATCTCCACGCTCTTAACGGGTGGGAGGGGACTGAAAGTTGGTGCCATGTGAATTCTCCTGGTTGGGTAAATTTTACCGGATCGCTATTCCCTACCACTCTGTAAGGAATTCTACTCCCTTTTCGTTACAGCTCTAAGGGCTACCACACCCCCGCTTGTCGCAGTGACAGTGCTGCGGTGGGGCTGAAGATCAGGTGATCCAGCACCTCGATTCCCATCAGCTCCCCCCTGGATCAGGGTGAACATTGACAGGGGGAGGAGTGAGTTCATGCAGTCCCTTTGTGGGTGGAGGTGCGTAGCAGTGCCACCAAGTAGAGGGCCGCGGTCAAGGCGCCGCCAGTCGTGGTGAGGAACTCATTCTTGATGAATAGCACCAAGTTGTCCATGCTCCTGTTGGACGGTTCCTCCAGGCCGGCGTCGGCCCTGAGCACCAGGATGGACATCTCCGCAGCCTTGGTGTCATCGTCTTTGTCGGAGGTGGCGAGGAGGGCAATGCCAGTAGCCATCCCACTACCAATGAGCTCCGTTGCCCTCAGATCGGTTCCGATGTTACTGAAGAAGGACAGTGGGAACAATGGGAACATGTGTCACCTCGTGAGTAAAGTTTACTGAGAGGGTTGTTATGTCAACTACCACATGTGACAGTATGAGGTGCCCCCTGGCGCTCTGCCCCGCAGCACAACCCATGGGGTTAATCGCCATGCAGCCAGCGTTCGGCGCTGGTCACACTATGGCGGTCCATGTAATTGGGCTCAGCGCAGCCCACGCCCCCGCCCAGGAGGAACACTCTCGGCCAGGGGGCCCCACACCACTATCTGGTGGCAGCCATCACAGACGCCCACCCTGGCAATCTTCCCAGTATCATGATCACAGTAGGTGACCACCTCTGGTAGCTTGTGCCAGTGATTCATCGGTGAGGAGTATGGGGCGAGGTCTGCGATATTCACGGCATACAGCTGGAACCCGCGGTCGGCTGTGCTGATCAGTCTGATACATCCCCCACCGCCCAACGTCAGGTAGACGCTCTTGCCTCTACTTGGGGCTTGTAGCCCAGCACTGGCTGCGAGGCGCACGGCTTCGTCTCGGTTGATGTCCAGGATCATGGTGCCTCCTACGCTATGTGGAGGGTGAACTTGTCGGCGTGCCGTTCTATGCGAATACCCGTGGTAAGCCAAACCTTGGCGCCAGGGACGGGTATATTCTTGTTGACCAACGCACACAGTCCACAGGCGCTGAGGAAGGATATCTCCCTCGGGTTCCTTGCGGCCCTCCTCTCCCGGCTCACGGAGATATATAGAAATACCGCAATCATGGACATGCTGGGGATGCAGCAGATAATGGCAATGCCTATGTCCATCAACCCCTCCTACAGTAGGTGAAGAGTGAACACGCCGCCCTGTTCATTCACGCGGATATCCCGGGAGATCCAGGTCGGTCGGTCTTCCTGTGGCGCCGGCGACCCCGCAGCATCGCAGATCTGGAGGACGTGGTGGAGTGTGATTGGGACGGTGATCGGGAATCCACGCTGCCTCTTGTTGTGCCTCCCAATGACGCTGCACGCAAGGATAATCATCATGATAGTGACCACCTGGACGCAGAGAATTGTGATGACGATGGCGTTGGTGATGTCAGTTGGCACGAGTCCTCCTCATGGTGCTGGCTTTTGTGTGCATGACCCGCCCGCAGATACTACACCTGCCGACGGTGATAGTGCCCCCACACCACGACCAACTCTGGTGTCCGGTTTCTGTGTCGAGGATGTGCTGCGGGTGGTCACCCGGGTCGGTCAGGAGGGAGATCACGTCAGCCCCGTTCCACTCACGGGAGACGAGGGCCCAATAGCGGCCGCAGTGCTCCATGGTCGCCCCTCCGGCGAGAGTGATCCCCTCCCCGAATTCAAAGAGGCCACCATCTCCGGCTATCTCCAGGATCCTTCTCCCCTCACGCTCGGTTACCATTATCGGCATGGAGCCCTCCTATCTGTTCACGATGTAGAGGGTGATCAGAGACCTGACGATAACCTTGGCGGCGGCCGCATCGACGGCGAACTCATCCCCAATGAGGGCCTCCAGGAATTTCAGATCATCCGGGTCACCATCGAAGAAGGTAATCAGGTCTTGCAGTTCACCTACCATCTCGGAGTCCAAGGTGCAGCAGGCGATTATTCTTGATGCGTCGTCGTTGGTGATCTTTGCCTCCTTGCTGAGTTTGTCGCGGGCTGAGGCGAACAGATCGTAGTGGAGTAGGCTGGACATGGAATTCTCCTGTAAGGTTTACTCTGCCGTCCGGTGGAGGGTGACTATGAAGATGGCGATCTCGATGGCCATGTAGCGGCGGGCGCCGAACTCTTCCTCGAAGAAGAACATCAGGTCGAACAGATCCCTATCGGACACCCTCGAATACAACCTGGCGACATTGGGGTCACCGGTGTTGTCCGCGGTGCAGCACTCGGCAATCTCATTCGCTTTGGAAATCTCCACCCCTTTGGCTTCGAGGCCGTTGGTGATGCTGGTGAATCTGGACGGATGGAATAGGCAATCCATGGAATTCTCCTACTGGTTCATACGGTGGAGGCTCAGCAGGAAGGTTCCGGCCTCGATGGCAACATCCAACTCAAGGTCGAACTCCCACTCGAAGAAGGTCACCAGACCGTCCAGGTGACCGCTGGAGCTGGCGATCAGGTGCTGCAGCTTGGTGGCCAACGGGTCATCCTCGGGGTCAACGGTGCAGGCGGTGGCAATCTCCGAGGCTGTGTCGAGGTCGATCTCAGCCTTACTCATGAGCCCATCACGAATACGGACGAACTGAGGGACAGCGAATGCACTAGTCATGGCACTTCTCCAGGTGAGTAAAATTTACTGAGATCGGAGGATATTCCCAGGCGTCACTGGCTGGCACCATAGAGGAGTCCCGGCGATGGCACCCCAGTTGGGGAGCAACCACCTCCTCAGGTGTGGCCCGGCGAACACCCAGGAATACCCAATTACAGACATCTACTGATCGGCCTCCCACACCACCAGACGGTGGCATGCATCGCAGATACCAGCACGCACGGCCACCAGACTCCCAGGGTCTCGGCGTTGCACGAACTCGGTCACGTTGTGCAGGCAGTTGTTGTCGCCTGCGGCATAGAGCCACAGATCCTCCGGCCCCCCAGCATAGAGCAGATAGCCCCATGAGTTAAGGTATATCCCGGGGACGAAGTGTTCGGTTTCACGGCTCCCCAGGTATACTATCTGGTGTCAATCGGGCAGGGGCTTGTGGGCGATAGCTGTGATGCGCACAGCTTCAGTGCGGTCGATGCTCAGGATCATTGGTTTTCCTCCTTGAATCTCTTGTGGAGTGCCATCAAGTAGCCGGCCACGCTGTAGGCTGAGTGGTGCCTGAGTTCGTATGCCTCGGTGAGGAAGGATACCAGCTCGTCAATGGCGCCATCACTGACCTGATTGGCCATGTAGATGACGTCGGCGTAAGAGGGTTCACTGCTCGGCGCCGTGGTGACGCAGGTGGCTATCTCGGAGGCTTCAGTTGAACTCAACCCCAGGGTGTTCATGTCAACGAAGATTCTGTCGAACATGGACAGCGGGAATAGTGGACTCATGTGCACTCCTCGGGTAAATTTTACTGACTCATAGGGCGTCAGAGTGTTGTATTTGACAGTCAGGGTGTCATATTTGACACTTTGGTGGTTGACAGGGTGCCCCAGACGATACTGGTGGGGCTACTATGAGGGGCTCACATCACGGAGAAACAGCCTGTCGCCGGGAGGTCGCCCTCCCAAACAGTGCTTCCGCTCTGATATTGCGCCCAAGCAGCGACCTGGTAATCGCCCAGGGACACCACTGTCAACTACCGCATGATAGACAGCACTACCTTACGACCCCAGGCCTCCAATTCTTGGCTTGGCGTTCCTGTCTCTGGCGGTGATCATACGGTTGGGTATCACTCTTCGATCTCTTCTTCCAGTTACCCATGGGATGTAGAGACACCACAGGATAGGGAGTTGGATCGGAAACGGTGTCCATGTTGAATACCTGAACAAGGGTCTTTTCATAGATACGCTTCCCCGTTGGTAGAGTGGGAGCTATGGAGGCGAGACCGCGGGAATACTTCCATACCCAGGCTTTCTCCTTTGTGGATAGGGTTCCAAGGGAGACAGGGTTGAGTGGTGAGGTGTCAGCAGCGAAGCGGGCGCCCTGCCTGAGGGCGAGGACGGCAGACATCACGCCAACACCCACCAGGTAGTCAGGGTTACCCTGCTTGAATTCAGCCGGAGGACGTCCCTGGGACAGCACAGGGGAATTGCCAGAGAGGGTCTCAGGCTCAGAAGCGCTAAGCCCGGGGGCGAGAGGGGTCGCCATATCGCGGGGAGGGGGGGAGGGGTTAGCAAAACCAAACGAGCCCCGGCTTCCCGGCTCCACTGGAATACGCCCCTTGAGCTGCAGGCAGACTGCTCCATACAGGGCCTGCTTGACTACCCTGATCTGTTCTGCTCCTGCGGCTGCCAGTCTGGACAGGGCCATGGTATCTCCTGTGTGGTTGACATTAATGCCTACCCAGGGGGCTGCTTCAGTAAAGTTTACTGAGTAGCCCCCTGAGCCTTGTATACCAGGGTATTACCCCTGCGGGAACCACTGGGAATTGCGCCGGTTGGGGAGCTCTCTGGCGTGTTTGATGGCCAGATACTGGGCCTCCCGCTGGTAGTCCTTGACGGAGTCACGGAGGCGTTGCCATGCGAAGGTGCACAGCATGCAGCAGCAGCACCCGGCTACCAGGAATATAAACCCCATGGTGACCTGAGCGATGCCCTGGGGGAGGTGGGGTAGGCCCCCCATGGCACCAGCAATACCGACAGCTCCGAAGGCGCCACCGAGGACACAAGTGCACAGCAGATCGACTACACGGAGGGCGATTCTGGCACGGAAAGCGAACATTGGGGGGCTCCAGTCAATAAGTATTACATGGAGTGAATACAAAAGAGACGAAAGGCGGCATTTGGGGATACCGGTAGTTACTACGGCCGATAACTATCACTTTCCCACAGCACCAGCTGCTCACAGAATTTGCACAGGCCGGCATGCTTGTCGGAGACACCCTGCTCAGAGTGCACCCAAGTGATATGCCCGGGGATGCTATGGTGGCACCCATTGTGGTTGATGAAGGGCTTAAGATCCTCACCCCTGGCCGCCCAGATGGTGAACCCCCGGCGCGTATGCTCCACTACCGGGGGGATAGAGCTCCACCTGGAGGCTGTGGTCAGGTATACGTCACTGTTCTCCAAAGGAAGATCAACGCCAGCAACTTCGCAGATACGCTTTGCTTCAAGCTCGGGAATCCAGAGTAGCATATTCGAATACTCCTGAGTAAATTTTACTGGGACAATGGCTTCCGAATTAGCCTTTTACTAAAGCTGCTAACGCCCCCCAGGGGGGAGGGCGAGACAAATGTGCACTGGTGCGCCTGGGCAGTGGTGCGCTTGTGCACCTACCAGGAGACCAAGTGCACACTTGTGCACCTACTGCACAAAGGAGCAGTGGTGCACACTTGTGCACCTACTGCACAAAGGAGCAGGTGAGGAAGCTTGTTCCCCACCCGCTCCTTTGGCATGCTTTTTGCTACAGCTCAGTAAACTTTACTTTGCGGCCATCGCCTCAACACTGGCGATGAATGCCGGGACGGTGTCCAACTCAACGGGCGCCAACTCATCATGGCTATAAGCGCTCGCGTTGCTGCGCAACATCATCAATGCCCAACTGAGGGCCTTCCGCGTCGCCGCGAGATCGGCCTGACTGGCGTCCAGCTGAGCCTGCAAGGCGCCCACCGTGTCAGCCAGCGGATTGACTTGCACCGGCTTCCCTGGCGCCTTGCTTGCCCTGTCGCTGGCGCTCTCGCCGGCATCCGTGGGGGCGCTCTCGTCGCTCTCGTCGCTCTCGTCGCTCTCGTCGCTCTCGTCGCTCTCGTCGC
>Ga0075125_10001066_pt1 | contig 12874 bp, 15 predicted proteins | sample AntAceMetag02UKN_FD_69810 | JGI IMG/M metagenome (GOLD analysis project Ga0075125, IMG submission 69810) | Saline lake microbial communities from Ace Lake, Antarctica - Antarctic Ace Lake Metagenome 02UKN | ecosystem: Environmental > Aquatic > Non-marine Saline and Alkaline > Saline | place... | reverse complement strand
ATGGTACTGGTTGTGTTCTATTGTTACAGAGTAATATATTCATCTCTGATATTGGAGGTTGCTGTAGCGGTGACGAAGCTTTGGAAGAATCTGCTGGTGACTGGGGCAGCACACCTAGACGTTTTGAAAATATCGTATTCGGCAGTGGTCTTATTGTTAACGAAGGCGAAAACTGTACCGCTATTGTTAGTATATGCTGTAACAGTGGAGGAAGTAGCAGTGGTAGTGGCATTATCTTTGACATGGGAGATGATTCCTGTGTTGGTTTATTAGGGACTCAAGTTTCTGATGATAAATATCAAACCATCAAAATAGAAAAAGGTTTAGATGCCGTAGAAGATTTAACGGACAGTGATGTTGTACATATTGGACTTAGTTTTACTGTTGGAGATGTTGAAGAAGCAGCTAGTATTTCTTTAGGAGATTGCTTACAAGCAGTATCTGGAGAAGGTGGGTGTGATGCCGTCCTTAGTTTTGCTTCTAGCATCGTTCCTGAAGATGGTGGTACTAAACTATGGTATGTCAGTCGTGTAGAATGTTTTGGAAATGATCTTATAGTAGAGAAAAAGTGGATAGATATTACAGATTGTGGTACTGTTAATGCGTCTGGAGATGAATAATGACCATTACTATTTATTATAACTGTGGTTGTTGTATCCCTTCGAGTGACTGTGATTTTTGTGATACAGTACCGACTAGCGTAGAACTAACGGTTGGTGCTGCTTCTTGGGCAGATGTAGAAGATGGAACATGTCTTACGTGTGATGACTGCAATAATACATTTACACTACCTGCTGTAGATGGAGAGGAATGTGCGTTTTATCTATCTTTTGAAGATGCAGGCATATCGTGCTACAGCCCTTCTGGTTCACCCGCAGGTTTTTACGCTGAGATAACAGCAGATGAAGCGTGGCACGTAGAAGTCTTAGACGGTGGCGGCAGTACTCTTGCAGTATGGGATGATGCCCCTATCTCAGAAAGCGGTTGTTGCGATAGCCATTCGTCTACGCCTTTTGGTGAAGGGCCGGATTTGGGAGCAACTGGTTTTGCTAAAGTCAATACATTAAGAGCTAACACCTTTGGTGCTCGTACATTTGGCGTAGACCAAGAGGCTACAGTAGATGGTACTTGTGATTGGTCTGAAGCGGAAATATCTCTAGCACCACAATGTCCATAAGATCATGAAATATATAGATAAAGTTAAACTTGAGTATGAACAACCTATAGATCATTCAGTTGATCGTCAAGCTAATATAGATATGTACTCTATGAAGCGTAAGGGCGTTGCTTATTTAACCATAAAACAATATCCCGTACATGCTTATGGTACAATATATTATATGTGTAAAAGATACAGTGTAAAGTATACAATAAATGTTGCAGAAGCCAAGGAAATGAATATTGTGGATGCTTGTCATCTGCATCAGTACTCCAAAGATGATGAGACTACTCGTTTTTTTTGTCAAGAAAAGTTAAAAAAATCTGCTACTCAGGACTATAATAGTTATAACGGGGGGATTAAGGTATTAATGTTGGATAAGCCTTCAGGAAATCTTCCTCAAATAATACTAAACTGTTGTAATCCTGCTATCGTACAAGAATGTAATAGGCTGTATCGTAGGTTTAGGTTGTTATGTAACAGACACTTGACATACTTTAAACAGAACAACAACATTAAGCTTATTGACGAAATCATAAGAGAGTGGAACCTATTGGTAGAAAGTATATTATGAGTTATGTACAAAAAGTAAAAGATGCTTACGCGGCACAAATGCCGTCTTTATTAGAACGTGCCAAGTCTTTTGAGAAAGAATTAGATCAATGGGAAAAGGCTGGTAAACCTATACGTTCTTCAAAACAGATAGATCATATATTTGAAACCCATTGTCGCAAATGCCCCCATTATAACGGTAGTACTTGCTTGGTTTGCGGCTGTTTGGTTAATAAGACAAACGGTTTGAATAAGCTTTATTGGGCTACGACAGAGTGTCCTGACAAGCCTCCAAGATGGTTAGAAAATACTACCATGTCAATGAGCGAAGACGATGTAATAAAAAAGGCTGACGAAGCAGTAGATTATACTGTCTCGTCAACCATGCAGCCTCCTCCTAAGCCTGTAATTAAAACAGGTGGCTGTGGGTGTGGAAAATAGGTCAGTTTAGATTAGACCAATTTACCAGCCTCTTTATCCCATCTCATCCAGCCATTATCTGGTCGATAACCGCCCTCTTTATCTTTACGTTTTGGAAACAGGGTCTTACCCTTTTTGTGACATCCAAATTCAAATTTAGCATGACACTTTTCACAATGTAGTTCAAAGTATTCGTCGTCATCGTTAGTACGCAGGACATACTTAACTTCTGTGCAGCCACATTTACCACATTTACCAATACCAAATACCTCTTGGAGGTTGGCAATCTGCTTAAAAGTGTCTTGCTGGTCTGTCGTGTCTAGCTCAATAGTGATCGCATCACTAACTTTCAATGTTACTTTCATAATTTTCTCTCTCTTTTAGTACCAAGTTTCTACAAAGCCTATTAGGCTTTTAGGAATTTCATCTGTTTGATTTTGAAATTTGTTTAGTTGGGCAGTAATAGCAACAGCTTCTGGATGTGTCCAAAGTTTAGGAGCAGTAATAATGCCTAGTAATTCTGCCACCTTTGGCACATTCACGCTTAATCGTCCAGCCATGACATTAATACAGTTGACCTGCATAGTTGTCATTAAGCCTTCTTCCACATTCTCTACAGAAGGTGTGGGGTCATGTTGAGCAGCACCAATTTCTTCAGCCGCGTTTACCTTACGGAGTCTCAATGCACGTTTTAACGCTCTACCTTCTGCTCGTGTCTCTGCCAAGGCTACAGGATACACAGCGTAAATCTTATCTTGAACATTGCCCCAATATGCGTCAGCAGCACCGTCGAACATCGTGTCATCTTGGAAGGTAACGGTCACAATTGCTGTAGCCCGTCTATCATTATACTGATTCTTATCAGCAAGCTGCGTGGGCACTTGTACCATCTTAGTTTCTATGGACCTAATTGGAGCAATCAATAGTTCTGCTACGCGTCTCAGACCGTCTACTGTAGGATTACCAGTATTCAGTTCTTCTGGAATAAATTGGCTCATAACATATTCGTGCCATTCAGCAGTACCAATTGTTGGTGCTGTTTCTTCATCAACAATTTCTTCAACTACAAAGTCTCCGTCCGTATCGTCTTCTCCAAAATCTATGTTCTCTACAGTTTCTTCTTCTTGGATAGCTTCTCTTAACATGTCTTTAAGATCATTCTTACGAACATCTTTTAATTCTTCAGGATCATGCCCAAATGTGTCTGCTAGAGCGTTCCTCAACTCTTTAACATCCATATTGTCTACATCTAACGTCATTACTGTTCTCCTATTGTTATGTTTCTTTGACTACGTGGCGGGAATTTCGCCTTAATGTTGCCCAGGGTTTCTAACACATCCGAAAGAATATCTCGTTGGAATTTTTGAGAAAAACTTCTGTTTTGAAGTACTCTCATTAATACAGCACCCGAACCTAAGATTAGACCTGTCTTTTGATCATCAGCTTTTTGGTTTCGTGCGAACGCCTTTTCTCCCCATATAGGAGAAGCGTGTGATGGTCCATCAACTTCAATAGCTACAGCTAGTTCTGGCAACCAAAGGTCAATTTGCAGCCTAGTGTTTTTCAGAGTATGTTCTTTATGAAATTCTACTCTGTATCCAGCGGAAATCAGGTTAGTTTGAAGAAACTTTTCTAATTTTGAGCCTTCCTTAGACGCTTTCCGAATAGCATCACCAGCAGCCCGTTGAAGGTTTTTCTTTTCTGCTTCTGACATACTGTTCCAGTGTGCCTTACCAATTTCAGACATATGTTGACGTTCTGTGGGTGAAAGATTTTCCCATGCAGCAGCACGGCCTTCGCTAATCTTTATCTTGGTTTCAAGACTACGTTCTTTACCCTTGGTAGGATGTTCGTGACGACCTGTTGCAATAGCTACCGTTTGTGCTTCTGCTCTATCTCTAGCAACAATGCCTAGTTTACTGGCATCACGACGTACTTTATTGGGATACGTTCCTACCGCGTCAGCAATAGTTTTAAAACTAGCTTGGTCTGTTTTGTATGCTTCGGTAAGGAATGCTTCCTTATCAAGATTATTCATGTCAGCATATTTTTTTGCCTTGGTTGTTAATGTCTTTGAGAGTGTCATAATATTTTCATTAAATCCTCATAGTTAAAGTCTTTGACGATAGCGATTGGTTCTTTCCAACACTCCGTCAGTAATTGTGCGTGTGACTGGCTTCTCGCAACCAGTTCAATTTCATCATTATTATATACGTGTACCAACTGGTCATAGTTTCTCTGATGCAGATACAACCACTCCAGATCATGTACATAAAAAATCTTGCGTTTAGGTATCGGAGCTTGATTCAATTTAAACGTGGAAGCTATATCTGTAGATATAACGGTGTATGGATACGACCACATCTCTACATCTTGCATCATAGCGAACAATGGGGTAGCTACAGGCTGGTAATATTCGCTGTAAAAGACGATTGGGTTTAGTCCCCTATGCTTCTGCACCATTTGATTCATGTTCTTTACAATAGACAGTCCTAATTGAGAGGAATCCAATGCACGTGTTAATATACCAAATTGTTGACGATACTGTTTAATAATCATTTTCAACCTTCTTAATATATTCTGTAGCTTTAGTAGTAATAGTTGCTAATCCAGGAACAGCCTTAGTGATTTCAGCTAAACGATGCATATATGTATTAGCTTTAGCAAATCTATGTGCCTGTTTAATATATGCCTCCCGATGTTTCTTGTTACCAAGATAATGTTGTACCGTCTCTACTATGGTCTCAGTTTCAAAACTAGGAAACATCGTGTTAAGACTGTCTCCGGTATTGGTCATACAGAATACTTTGTTGTATGCCGCATCAAGCGTGATTTGCTGATCAAAGTCTATTACTATTATAGAGGAAACCATCATGTTTGTCGCCATTTTTATTGATGTTTTTCCTAAATATTGTGGAAAAAACAACGGTTTTTCAGGCAGGGGAAAATCTCCACACATTTTCATATGAATATTATTATTAAGCAGTGTTTGGATAGTCGGCACAATGGTATTATTGGTGCTTAGAGGTATATTAGAAATATAACATACATCAGAAGCATACTTTTTATTTACTATTCCGTTGATATATTGTATTGTATTGGCGGCGGGGTCCATTACACGAACTGAAGTATTAATTCGATCAACAACTGTTTGTGAGGTAGACGATGGAACGCATACTAAGACTGGCTTAATAACATCTGGATACTGTGGTCCAAATACTATACATCGTGTCTTATGTACTTCTAGTGCCATGACTAGTTCAGGAGTAAAGTCTTCGCTGGTGCAGATAAATAGGTCTGGTCGTAATTCGTCAAATACATCAAATGCTGGTTTGATCCCAGGCGTCCAACTGATTAGGTTTTCTCCAAGTCCAACTAACGATGCAATTACACCGTTATAATGTGTGTTATACGGGCGAAATGTGGCTAATATGTTCATGATAATATTTTATTTATGTCCTGTAAATCTTGCACAGTGTCAATATCGTTAATTTTAATCTTATTAGGACGAACCGCTGTAAACTTACCACCTTTTTTAATGATCTCATTTAGCACTTCAAACCCAAAATAATTTTCACAGTTATTGTTCCAGCAAATTGATTTTGCCAGCTCTAATTCCTTATTTTTCAACAAAGCTATTTGTCCCCATTTTTGAGGTAAGCCATAACATAGTTGTTCTACTTGATTATCAACAACAGTACAACCAACTTCATTGGCAGTCATACTTCCATGTCTATCAATTACCAGTAACGATTCGCTCTTAAGATCAAATCCTAATGCGTACTTGTTAAACACTAAGTCTCCATACATTACAACAACCGAGCCTGTAATAGAAGCACGTAGTCCCATGCCAATGCTTTTAGCTACATTTGTTGTTTCATAAGATTCGTTCTCAATACATACGATGTCGTCAGGGACGTGGTTCATCACCCTGTCTGCTTGAAACCCAGTAACTATAATAATTCTTGGATTACAACATAGGTACTCTCTAATCATACTGATTTGGAATTGCATCAGCGTAATTTCGTGGTCAACCGTTAACAAAGCCTTAGAACCATAACGTTTCATTCTATGTCCTAAGCCAGCAATTGGTATAATAACTTCGTATGGCGGTGTTTTATTATAAGGTCTTGGGATTTGTGCTATATTTCTGGTAGCTTTGCTCATTGTGACTCCACGGTATTTAGTTCAAACAGTGCTTCTGGTATATGCCACATCATATGCTGTTTGCCTAACTCTTGTAAAAATCGCCAGCAGTGTAACGATGTAACATCTTCTCTAAATCTAGTCTGTATATTAGACCTACAAAACATAGGAGTATTTATAGTAATTTTATCACATATGTCAAAAGTATACGCCGGATAATATACACGCTCACCATCAATTATATGATCTGTATATATGCATGACACCATAGGATATTGAGCAAAGATATCTTGAGCCTTACGTATAGCACTAGGATATATTGAGCAACCAGGAGTCATCAAACAATGAATACCTTCATGAGCTAACGCCCGATTGAATGTAATCGATATTTCTATATCAGTAATAGCATGAACCAGATTTATTTTGGGAAGTTTGGACATATCTCTGTTACCGTAGTTATTGGGGTTTCTGTGTGTGTGGCTACTTTCTGCAACATACCGACATCTTGGTTACCCTGAAATATCTTGTGTAAAATATAGGATACGATTAGTCCATTCCCTGCTTCGTTAGGAGCGAGAATGGTAAGCGGATATAGTTCTTCAACTATTTTTTGGTTTAAGCTAGAAAACAAATTTTGTGGTACTTCACATCCACTGTTACATACAAAGTAGTATTGGTATGGATGTCGAGATATTACCATATCAATATGAAAGCCGTTAGGAAGATCAGTAGCAGTGACGTTTTGTATACGCCATGCTATATCTTGCTTTTTACAGTGTTTTTGTAGCCATATATGCATCTCCTTACCAGTTACGGGATTGTCTGGCCGTCTAATAAGGGTGATGTGTTTAGGAGCTATATATTGACTTGTGAGTGATTCGACAGTTTTTTTCGTATCTTCAAAGTCGTTATCACAAAAGACTATCCCTTGATAGGATATTTCAATCTCATTCCTTATGGCTGATACTTGTTCATACGGATTTTCACCAGCCCATTTCCATGTCTCCGTGCGATGCCATAAGCATCTTTTACCCTGTATAACATAGAATTCTTTGTCTTCATCATATGCCTCTAAAATAGGCACATCATAACGACGAAACTTTTGGATCATATTGACATTACAACCCGTTTGTGTGTTGTCTTCGTAGAGTGCAAATAGGCAATCTTTACATGGGGTATCAATTTGTTGGGGCATTTTTTCTCCGTGCTTTTATTAAGTATCTATATTGGGCTAGTCTAGTATGTACGATGTCTAAACTTAATCCGCTAATTAGCTTTTCAATTTCATTCATGTCAAAACAAGCCTGTCGTCCATTCCACAGTAATACCTGAGCATCTGCTGGCGATAATAAACCACTAGCTAATCGTTGACATGTTTCTATAACATCAGTACCTTCAATAATTACCGAACCACCATATCTTAGTTTGGTGTATACTATTTGTAATACTTCGGCGTGGTTAGTGATAAATTCTAAGATGTTACCAAGGGTGATTAAATCACAAGAAGCATTTGGCACTGATGACAGAGTGTTGATATCTACTAGGCGACATCCCTCAAAAGCAGTAGTTGTCTTTAAGTGTTCTGATAATACAAAATGGATATTCATCTTAAATCCTTATATAGGGTAGGTTGGTAATGATAGAGAAAATTTCATTCCATCGTGAGGTAAAGTTATCCATAGAAAACTTGGTGGCGATAATCTCACGACCTCTATCCACATCTTCTTGGAGATATTTTGTGTTTGCGACTGCTGTCATCATAGTCTCTTGGCTATTAAAAATATACGGTGTTAGTCCTGTAGCGAATTCGCCATCATTTGTCAGAGGTACACATCCGGCAGACATGGCTAATAATATATTTAACGACATAGTTGTTGTTGTTTGTAGGTTTATTATGAACTTGCTACGTTGAAGTGTACTGCATAGGTCTTGATAACTATGCTTTTGGTTACCAAGTATGACAACCTTATACTTGCTTTGTGAGACAAGACGATTCAGAGTTACTTGGTCTTTTTCATTAAAGTTACCAATCAGAACAATCTGGTCTTCTTTTTCTACAGTATCGTCATACAGGTCTGGAATACCATATGGAATAACTGGATAACTAGTGTTCCATTGCATATTTATGAGGTTATGAGACATTACAGTTTGATGGGCTGGAATCTTGTCTTTCATCAACTGGATATCTTCCTTCTTCATGGCTGGCACTGGAAGAAAATGTTCAACTAGCACAATTGGGATATGAAGTACATCAGACATCACTTTAGCACGTTCGAGTTGAGCAAAACGCCCGTTACATACAATTGCATCAAACTCAGTATCCAGAGAAAACGAGTTATGTTTTTCTAGTGTTATACAGTTGTCTGGTTTTGGGAACATTACAGTATCCCACGGCATACACTCAATATCATGAGATACATAAAACCTATGAGGCATAGTTTCAAACAATATCTTTTCAAACGATCCGTTATACGGTATCCACATAATATTGAGAGGATCACCATTCTGACGTGTGGCTGATCTAATTAGGTTGTGTACAGGTAAACTCATAGTAAGATGTTCATCCTCTCTGCTATACTATCATAGCTAAACTGTTTAACCATTCCTTTACGGCTGGCGGTATGTTGCTTTTGCTTTAGACCATTCTCTATAAATGCTTCTCTCATTGATCTTTGCAATTCTATTATATTAATTTCAGACCATAGTTCATGACTAGTATAGAGATATGGTAATGGGTGTTCTGTAGACATAACTGGTACACGTTCACTTGGGACCAGCCAACCACTAACACTATCTACATAAGAAGTCATACCTGTATTTTTAGTTACGATACATGGGTTGCCAAAACCTTGAGCATCTAGCAAAGGTCTACAACAGGCTTCACCTCTGGATGGCATAACAAAGCAGTTACAAGTTTGATGCAGAGCACAAAGATGATCTTCAGACATAAACTCAGTAATCACCCATTCTGGTTTATATCTATCTATATTATTGTATAGTGTTAGGGCTTCCTTTTGTTTAATAATGTCATCACGTACTAGAGCAGTCAACTGTTGGTGGTTGTGACCACCCCTATTAGTCTTTATCAACAACTCTACTGGTTCATTAGGTTGGAACTCTCTGTGGAATGCCGTAATCAACGCCTGTAGGTTTTTTCTTGGTATATATTCGCCTATAAAATAGAAAACAAACTTATCGCCAAGACCAAGTTTAAGCCAACTTGTATTATCATAGTCTCTATTAAACTTATCTGTGTCTATAGGAGCAGGAACTGATCGTATTGGTATGGTTACTCCGCTAGCTTTTATATCGTCAGCTTCTTGCTCACTAGCAACCCATAGTTCATCTACCTTATTAATATAGCGTGGCCATAGTGTATGTTCTAGTTGGGCGGTTTCAAATGCACACAGTGCTATGTTCTTAACATCACTATCATTACTAAACTCTAAGAGTTGAGGCAGCACGTTCTGGATGATAATATCAAATTTTTCACACTTATGAGATATGTCGCGTTCCATCTCTATAATGTCGGCAGGAATATTATTAGTAATTGCTCCACCCATATAGATAGCACGCAAACATATATTATGTCCAGTAGCCTTTAGAGCCATTGCATATGCTCTAGCCTGTTCTCCCCATCCATCAGACTGACGATACGGGCCTATAAACAGAATGTTTTTCATCTCAAGCTCTCTTTCAGTTCTGCGTACTTTATATAGTTTTGCGGAGGCAACTTGCCAATGTTACATCTAGCGTTCTCGCACTCATTAAAGAACTTTGTTTTATTGACAGCTCTTTTAAATAATTCTTCACGACCAATAGCATGAAGTTTATTGCCCTGAAGTGTAGCACCGTGGTTTAAGTCTCTAAGCATAGCAAGCCCACTATAGCTATGGCATTTAATTGGGTCTTGCAGAACTGTGTGATGTATCCACTCTACAAACCGTACATTATCCATACCTTCTGGAATAGTAGTAGGGACAGCTTTGAATCGCGGCCTATAATCCCATTGACCCTGCAAACCCTTAAGTTCCACGCTATCAAAATACCGTTCCCATGTCTTAGCTGTTTTATCCCAGTTATAATGTTCTTCAGTAGCATGGCGTACTTTAACCCGATGTGCCTTACGTTCTGCATCAGGCTTCATGAAGTGATTGAATAGTTCTTGGGCAAGGTGTGAGTTATCAGGCAAGGCTCTCCAAGCATGAGAATCTGCTTCTCTAAACATTCTTTGTACTTTAATAGGCACACCCTTAGTATTACGTACTACATCTTCCATAGCACTATAGTCCACTGCCATTACAGGTACGCCACATGCAGCAGCTTCAACTTGTGGCATTCCAAGACCCTCGCAATTATGTATAGCACCTAGTCTACTAACATAACTATTATCTGTTTTAACTTCAAAATTATATACATTTCCACTATATGCTATACATTCTTTTGTTTTAACTTGTAACATATGATAGTTAGCTATATAGATATTTTTAGTACTTTTCCTTTTATGGACTTCAAACTGACCGCACTTACCGTTGCCAGTAATTTCAAATCTATATTGAGGATGTCTGTTACCTTGCTTTATAATTAACGTAGCATTAAAATTAATTCGACACCTGCGTAACATATGTTTAAGTTGATCAGCCAGGGTTTTTGAAATAGTGCAATAAATTGTTACATTAGCCTTTTTTGAATAACATCCGTCACCCATCATCATGCCTTGTAAAACTTCTTTTTGTTTGTCTGTTGGTAAGTACAAAGTCCATCCTGGCAATTGCTTGTATTGATGTTTTTTACAACTTTTTATTAATTGACGATGAATACTAGAGTATAACATTATATCTATAGCATTTCTGTCAACATATTTACGCTGGCTATATCTGTTAGCACAACGGTTAAATATTTCCTTTGTCAAATTAATATTTTGTGTTTCATGATTGGCAGATGTTATTTGTATCTGTTGGTAATGCTTAGACCATGTTCCATCAGCAGCAAATAATCCAATAAATCTACAAAATTTATTATCTACATCTATATATCTGGGATATTTATATTTGGAGTTTTTAGGAGCTACTGTTGTATCGGTAACAATATCTGCAAATTTAGCTAAGTCTATTTGTGTTATATCCTGTACGGTATCGTCAATTGGATGTGCGATTAAGTCTCCACATTCAATACCCCTTGACTCTAAAAATGTTTTTTCTGGCAACAATTGTTTGTTGCGAATTTTGTGTCCGATAGTTTCACGTAAAGAACTGTTTTGTATCAAAGTTATGTTGCTTTTAAACCATCCATACGCAGGATGCTTTTGAGTCATTTTGATAGTTTCATAATCTCCACAACACTTAAGTTCAACAATATCTTCATCAACATGATGCTCAAAAGTTTTATTTACTGGCATATAGCGTCCATTATGAGTAAACGCTTGATCTCCAACTTTTACGTCTTCTATATTTGTCCATGTATGATTAACTAGAACCTGTTCTCCTTTTGGCATACATATAGCATATTGTACATATACATCAAACATCTTATAGACATCAGCTAACTGTTCGCTGGTCAATCCTTCTGCTACCGATGGCATAACGCTGGCAACATTCTTACAAAAAGGACATACCGCTCTTGCATCTTGGAAGAAGGCACAAGACGGTTTCTTACACTTACGACATATATAGGAGAATATAACCTTGTGGCCAATACCATTCTCTTTAATTAACAAAGGAATGTCCCAACCAACATCTGGATAACTAGTATGAACATATAGGTATGTTTTATCTGCTAGCTCTTGCTGTCCATTTTTATCACACAGGTCTAAGAACTCTTTAAAAGCAATGAATAGGTCAGGATATAGCTTTCTTCGCTGGTTTCTCATAACAGTACCAACTAAATTAATATCTTCCATCATAGACATTTTTTTACGATGCTGTTTAATATCTTGCGGAGGACAGAATATCTTAAGATCAGTACCAGGAGATGCTGTTCCTACTGTCTTAATCTTACTATTGCTTTCTTTATCTAATATCTTTTTATTCCAGTCAGAATAGGTAAAGACTCCATCTGCGTCAAGGTAGGTTTCGATCCAGTCTACTTTTTGTGGTGCTGAATCTACAGTAGGCATAATAACCCAGTGAAAGAATGGTCTGAACGGAGAATTGTTTGCGTAGGACATCATCCAATAGTCTCTAATGTCAAAAACTATATCTGGTTTGAAGTCCAATAACACACGCTCAAATCTCCACTTACCAAACTGGCTAAGAGGATCAGCCTTGTAAGCCGCATGCTCTGGGTCATTTTCACGGACAGCGTTGGCATAATATTTCCACGGAAGGTCTTTGTCGCGTGGATCATTAACATAGCCATAAGTAGCGAACTCTGCAAGTTCATATTTACCTGTAGCGTGTAATCGAGACATCACTTCGTGGCTATAAATGCCAAAACCGGAGAGCATAAAGGATGCTTCACCGTTCATTAGAATTCGTTTTTTTCTAGTCATGAGTTTGCTTGTTGAATTTTTTCTAGTGCTGATTTATATAAACGGTTAGCCCACCCTCTAGTGAAACCACCTAGTTTTTGACCGATCTCTTGGAATGTATGCCCTCT
>Ga0075125_10001065_pt1 | contig 12887 bp, 12 predicted proteins | sample AntAceMetag02UKN_FD_69810 | JGI IMG/M metagenome (GOLD analysis project Ga0075125, IMG submission 69810) | Saline lake microbial communities from Ace Lake, Antarctica - Antarctic Ace Lake Metagenome 02UKN | ecosystem: Environmental > Aquatic > Non-marine Saline and Alkaline > Saline | place... | reverse complement strand
CACTAGAAGCTACCCCAATACCGACAGGTTTTTCAACAACAATTACAGGTTTATATTTAATTGCTTCATCAATAGATTTACTTTCTAATTTAGTTATATCACCTTCTACTTTAACTTTTTTATGTTTACTCTTTTCAGCTTTTTTAATTTGTTCTTGTCTAATTTCATTAGCTTTAGCAACACTTTCTGTAGTAACAGTTGGAGCAACAAGAGAAGGAATTTTTTCTACTTCAACTTTTTTTTCCTCTACTCTTTTTTTATCTCTTTTTTCAATTTTAACTGCCTGTTCTTTTAATTGAACATCAGTTAATTTTGTACCCTTTTTTATTAACCGTTCTTTAAACATATCAACATATTTTTTTGCATAGTCCTTATTATTCTCACCACCACCTATATCCGGGAACTTAAAAGCACTACGTAAAGCCTTAACTTCATTAACAGAGTATTGTGAATAAAGATCCATATTATCAGAATCAAACTTTTTAACATGTGAAGCTATCTCAGCATTATTAACCTTAAAAGTAGCACCAAAATCTTTATCAAAACCTCCCATTGCACCTAATTGAACTTTTCGTTTTTCTTCGGCTCTTTTCTCAAAAGATAAACTAACATCTTTTGATTTAGCAAATGATGAAGTCTGTTCTTCAATAGCAGTACTAGAAGATTTTTTAACTTTTTCATCTTGTTCTTTGTACACTTTTTGCATTGCGGGGTCAATAAAATATTTGTTAATAAGAGTACCTACACCGTATCCTGCCGCACCAGATGCTGCAAGTAAACCTGCGGAACCTAGAATACCTCCAATACCACCTTTTAAAATACCACCAACACTAGTAGCTAGCATTTTAGTAAGACCTGCACCTCCTGTAAAAAAAGCAGCTAAACTTGCTAAGATAGCACTTTGACCCCCACCTGTTTCCTCCACAGTACCAGACAAATCTTCAAAAGAATCTATAAGTCTATCCGTTTCTCTTTCTTGGGTTGCTTGTATGTTATCACTTAGACTATCAAAATTAACTCTAGATTCTAATTCTTTTTCTCTTTCTGTAGCAGCTACATCGACATCACCAACTTTTTTTGGTGTCACGGCTAATACTATTTCTTTAACATTATCTGAACTTAAAGTAACAACTTTTGGTTTTGTTGTTTCTCTTTCCGTAGTTTCTACTTCTTTTAAGTTTTCTGAACTTAGAGTAGCGACTTTTGGTTTTGGTTTTGTTTCTACAGTCCCTACTTCTTTTAAGTTTTCAGAAGTTACTCTTAGCTTTTCTGAACTGTCTAATAAATATTCTGAACTTAATTGTAAATTCTGTAACTGCTCTTTTCCAATATCAGTCTTTTCAGGTTTAAACTCTTCTACAACAACACTACCGACTTTATCGGTAGACTTTACCGGAGAACCAGGTGGGGGTTTAGGGGGTAGTTTACTCTGTTTAACTAGTTCTTCTTGAGTTTCAGTCGCTTGTTCTTGAGTTTCAACTAATTCATCAATCTTATTTGAATTTATTATTAAACGCTTACCTAGATTTTCTATACCAGGAAGTTCGGTATGAGTTAACTTCTCTCCTAGGATATTACTATACTTATCTAGAAGAGATTTTCCTATTCCTTTTGTGGTTTCTTTAACACTACTTTCTTTAGAAAGTTTAAGAAACTTACCTACATTCTTTAACGTAAATATCTTATCAATATCAATTTTACTGGGTTGTACTGTGGTGGGCTTAGGTAGCTCTTCCTGTTTAGATATTGGTTCAGTAGTAAGATTGTTGATATTGATAGTAGGACTTTCTATAGTGTCCATACGTTTGAAAAAAGGTAAGTTTTTCATGTTAGATTCTCATTTTTTTAAGTTCTTATCTTTTTAAGCATCTCGTAATGTTTTATCAAATGACCGAAATCTATATAATGAATATCGTAAATACTAACTATATTCTTAATTGCCAAAACTAATTCTAGATTTAGCAGGCTCGTCACTTCCACGAAACGGACGGATTATTACTTCGCCTCCAATCAAGTTAATATTAATAATCTGATCACAAATAGGTCTATTATCATCAGGCATAGGTCCTAATTTACTAGCTACTTCATTTAAAGATTTTCGTTTTTCCATGTAATCTATAATTTCTTTGGGTACTTCACCCATCTTTTGTTTACATGTTACTTTTAAGGGTTCTATACCATGTTCTAACAAACCATCCACCTGTTCTAACAATTTTATGTCTTCGTCATCTCTTAGGTTATTAATGATTTGGTAAGCCATCTCAAAAGGTAAAGAAGAACACTGTGCTGCCATCAAAGCTACGGAATCCCTAAGTTTCTTACCTTCGGTATCTAGAATATACTTATCTTTATCTTTTTGATAATACTTATCGCTTTTTACTAAACTGATGAAACTACCTATTGTTAAAGGCATGAACTCTAGTTTCCCTATAGAAATAAAGTCTATGACAATAGGAAGTTTAGGTATTTCTAGTTCTGAAAAAGATAGCTTCTCCAAACCAAAATCAAAGCTGCTAGTCTTATGGCACTTAGGACAGTCTACAGACACTGAAAAACTAGGGGCTTTCATAGAGGATAGCTTGCGGAGTACATTTATGTAAATGAAGTCAAAAAAGGTAATATCATTCTTATTAAAATTCTCAGTATTGTTACCTTCTAATAGAATTTCATACTGTAAATCTAAAGGTAGCTTTGAATCGCTAAGTCTTTTGATTTCACCATAGGAATAAGTATCAGCTAGTATTCTGGAATTTTCAGGATAAGAAAGATATTTAGATGGAAGATCTTTGATAAGGAATTGCGAGGTTTTGTTTTTGGCTCTTTCTGGATTCGAGGATGTTTCTTTGTCTAACTTCTGGTTAGAAGTATCTAACTTCGGGTCAGAATTAACCTTAGTATCTTGTTCTGACTCTTTGGTAGATATATCTTTTGGTTTAAAAGTAACCATTTGATCTACCCTCCTAGTCTGTTAGGCTAACAGACTTACTTTGAATGTTTTCTCATTTTTTAGTGTTTCTTAGTGACTTGTGTTAGTTTAATAGTAAGTAAAGTTAAACAACAACATTTTACTAAGGAGGTACTAAGATGGCAAGGAAAACGACTAAGGTAACGAGCATAGCACTACCTATTAAATGGATAAATACTCTAAAAGACAAGGCAAGAAAACTTGCCGTTAAACACAACAAAGATATTAGTTATGTTGACTTGATACGAAAAGCCATTAAAAAACAGTATAAAATAAAGGATTAAGAAAATGGTTAATAAAGGTATTAAGTTAAAGTTGTACCCAACTAAAGTTCAAGAAGCTTATTTCAAACAAGAAGTGGGGAACCAAAGATTTCTTTGGAATAAGTTTCTTTATAATAACATTAAATACCATAACAGAACAGGTGAGTTTAAATTTTATTATGATATGTCTAATAAACTCCCAAATTTTAAAGAAAAATATGAGTTTCTTAAATTAAGTAATTCACAAGCGCTTCAACAAACTTTAAAAGACTTAGAACAAACCATGAAGAATTGCTTTAACTCTGGTTTTGGTTTTCCTAATTTTAAAAAATACAATAATAGAGATAGTTTTAGAGTACCTCAGCAATTTAAAACTAAAGGGAGTAAATTATGGTTACCTAAAGTTGGTTGGATAAGATTTAGATGTTCTAAGTCTAAAAGAAAGGGTAAAATTAAAAATGTTACAGTATCAAGAGATACTGACAATTGGTACGCTTCTGTCTGTGTTGAATTTAAACCTAAATTATTAAAGAAAACAAATAAAAAAGTTGGAATTGATGTCGGGTCTGTAAGAACATTAACAAAGTCTGATGGACACTATTTAAAAGCTTTTAGAAACTTAGATAGAGTTAAACTTGTTTTACATAAAATTAAAGTTGTACAAAGACAGATGTCTTGGAAACAAGAATGTTGGAAACAAAGAACTAATAGAGTTAGACTAGAGAAAAATGAAGTTATTTCTAATTCTTGGTTAAAGTTAAAATTTACACTACAAAAACTTTATGAAAAGTTAAGAAATCTTAGACGAGATTTTCTGCATAAAGCGAGTTATAAGTTAGTGAAAGAATATGATGTAATTGCAATTGAAGATCTTAGACTTAAAAACCTAACTAAGAATAATAAAGGAACTATAAAAAAACCCGGTAAAAATGTAAAGCAAAAGTCAGGTTTAAATAGAAACCTTTTGAGTAATAGTTTAGGTACTTTGGTTAGCCTACTAGAGTACAAATGCAAATGGTATGGTAAAGAATCTGTTAAAGTAAATCCTAAGTTCACAAGTCAAATTTGTAGTAGTTGTGGTTTTAAATCTAAGACTAACAGAAAGTCTCAATCAGAGTTTGAGTGCAATTCATGTGGTTTCAAGCTTAACGCTGACCACAACGCTGCGCTCAATATTTTAGCTTTAGCAAGCTGACTAATTCAGAGTTAGGGACTAACTCAGTAGCTATAGGCTACAAAACTACAATACTTCGGTTTGTAGTAGTTCACTTTGAATGCTTTTTATGAGATTTGTCTATGATGCCAGCTATAACAAACTCAATCTCACTAGAGTGAAAATTATTTTCTGAGTTGCCCGAAGAGTATAAAACCCCTTTAGGAAAAACGTAATAAGAATTAAGACTAACTATCTCATTAGTACCTGTTAATTTTGCTATATCTACTCGTTTAACACTTGATTCTAAGCAAGCAACATATTTACCTTCTCCTAGAATTTCTTTGTTAACCCACGTATCTACCCAATTTTCAATCGATAAAAACATGTCATCAATAAAAGTAACCTTTAAATCAAACAGTGTAGTTGATTTAGGAATTTCATAAGTACTAAACCCAGCTGTAAATGGATGAGCTTCTAGAGTTAGTATGTTTTCTTCAACGTTAGTAGCAGGAAACCAGGTTGCAAAGTTAGCCGGTACTTCCGTAGCAACAGGCCCTCCCGAAAACTTGATATCCCATAACCAGCTCTTTGAGAACTCAATTGTCCTAAGCTGCTCTAGATCTTGTAACCAAATTCCCATCACATCCCCTGATTACGTATATCCTGAGAGCAAGTCTAGTGGCCGAGGACTAGCTTACTCTCAGGATTGAATCGCTGAGTAAAGTATTGGCAGTACTTACTCAGCGGGTGTAAAATTAAATTAATCGACTTTCTTGAAATCTAGCTTTTGGAGACTCTTTTTCCTAAATTTGAAATAAGTTTCTTGGCAAAAACTAGCTATCCAGGCACGGTTTAACCTACTCCTACTAGCTCTGTACTATGGTTAAACTAGGTCTAGAGAGGCCAATTTTAAAAACACGTGTTTTACACTAGTTTTTGAGAACACTCTCCAAAAGTGTCGATTAACCGTGTCTGCCTCCTGTACTGAAAAATGTTACTGAACACTAGCAGTCGTTGGAAAATCATTAAAATAGTCGAACGAGATTACTAAATTTGGCTTCAGCGGGTCACTAGTCGAACCATCAAGGTCTCCTCCAGGTTCGGATGTTTCAAGGTAGCACCCAATCAACTTGTAAGCCCATATGGGCGCGTCCATGTTATCTAACCTAGTTATTCTCATTATAGCTTCTATTTCACTTTTATAATGAGTTTTTCCTGTACTACCATTTTCAGATTCCCAGCACACCTCTCTCCAATCATGTATAAATTGGGAAACTAGGTTGTCTACTGTTTCTACACAGGTAAGTGTAATAGTGTTTTCATAATCACCTATACCTGTCTGTTTAATTTTATGCCCCCTAATAAGATACTCAGTACTCATAGGATTGAGCTTAGGTATCGTTACACTTTCAGCTCTCCAGTTAATAGCATCAGATCCTGGACCTGGTACTAAATTAGGAAATTTCTCAAACTCAACGAACCAGCGAAACAACTGAGTGAAGTTCCCGAGTTGTCTTAAGGTCTCAAGATCTGGCCTCATAATAATCTCCTTATTTTATTATTTTTAATTTTAATCTACTACTTTCTTACACTAAACTAAAACTGGCCCCGGTCCTAGTGATAATTGTCTTGAACGTAATAAATTCTGCACTCTTTGTCGGTTGGACATATAGCCAGACTTCCATTTTGTTAGCGTCTATAATTTCTGGAGTGTTGTTGCTTTCATCGCACACAACTGAAAACGCATAAACTCCTCTTCGAGATTTAATGTTCTGCATATAACTAGTAATACCAGAAGTAATAAGAGCTCTAGTTAAGGCATCGTTAAATTCAAACAAGAAATCTTCAAGAAATTCTGCTATACCAGGTTCAATAACAATCAACAGTAATCTAACATTAATTCTATCAAGTGCAGAAGGTCTCGACAACAATGTTTTCTGACCCCAAATCCTTATACCCTTACCAGGATAATAGTCAATAGGATTAATATTGTTGTCATAGAGTACATCCATCTCACCTTCAGTAAACCTCTTAACAACATCTAAGACTTTTAATACGCCTCTTCTAGGACCTGCCGGAGGATACCAAATTTCATAGTTAGCTGCTGTTTCTGAAATAGCTGCTCCTACGTAACCATCACAACCCACATAAATATCTCTGTCATTGTACTTGTCAGTTATCTTTAAATGGGAAGTAAATAATGCTCCATAAGAACTGTTAGCATTGAGTTCTGTTTTCCTATAAGTTAATATCTCAGTCATGTAACCCGAGGCCCGTTCATCACTAATCGGACAACCTAATAATGCAAAACAATCTTTCCTAGTTTCTGCAAGACTAAGTAATCCTTGTTTTTGGTAAGAGGGAGTAGTCCAATCACCATCTAATAAAAGTGTTACAAAAATATTTCTTCTATTAGCGAGGGCATCAAGTGCTGTCAACATGTGTGTATTAGAAACAGTATTTCCATCATCACCCTTGTCTAATTTTAAAATAATAGTTTGATCTGTAGGTAATACGGTTTTATATATAGCTTCGTTATCAATAGCTCTAATATAATTAGATTGTTCTAGAATTGTTTCAACATAAATATTATTACCATACCCATCTTTCTTATCAGGATCTCTAGAACAAGTATAAGTATTTTCTACCTGTGACACAGTACCATCAGCATTAGCTTTCCAAATATAAACTAGAAAACTATTTTCTTCTTTAACAGTGTCTGCTGCATCTTGTTCATCTGAAGTCCAAGAATCAGAATCACCATAAGGATAATGGAGCGTAGTAACATAAATATCATCAGTCCACTCACCTTGATTAGCACCATAAAACAGTAAACACTTCTGTTCTAAACCATACAGTTCTTGATTTTGAAGATTAGCGATAGTATGAACGCCTATACCTGCATCAAGAATATCTACTGAAATTTCTAGGTCTACATTTGCTGTAGAACTAGCAAGTTTAATTTGGTTCTCAGTAGAAGTTTTGATAACGTAATAATTAGTTAAGACTGCAAGTCCACTAGGTAGTGTACCTGCACTCGATACCTGAACTTTATCTTTATCAAATATCCAACTATAAAGAGTAGCACTAATAGTTAGGATATCATTACTTAAATCACCAACCAAAGTAGAACTTTCTAATTTTGATTTTAGGGTTATAGTATGAGTACCTGTTCCCGCTGAAGTAATATCAATAGCAGTACCACCTGAAGTCAAAGCTACTTGAATATCAGGAGTAGTGCTTTTGATAACATAGTAGTTTGTACCCACACCACGACCTGTAGTATCAACAGTAAATGTAAAACCTGTGTTAAGACTATACAGTCCGTCTGTAGGAGCATCGCAGATACCAAGATTAATGTTAGTAATTGTTACAGTTGCTTCTGAAGAACTATCACTAGCAGTTGAAGTAAAATCAGCAACAATAGCATCAATAGCAGCATCTAATTTATTAGCTACTATCTCATCGGTATCTCCTGTCGCAATACCTACCTCAATACCAGTACCTGCAACAGCACCATGTCCTTGAGTAGTAACACTGACAGTAAATCCTGAAGTTCCAGCAGTAGCATCAACTACAATACCAGCAACTGCACACGTGATGATAAATATTGATGCGCCCGGAGCAGGAGCTGAGAAAGCTGTTAGAGCATTAATAGCTAGAGCAGCATTTATTCCCACTGTATTTGCTGTGTCACCTGTAGAAATAACTACTTCTACTCCAGTTAAACCTGACAAACTAGGATCACCATACCCTGTAATTCCTGAGGTGTTAAACCAAACATAGTAATTTACTGTAGTAGAATTAAGTAAAAAATATTTACCATGTAAAGAATCAAGTACATCAGCAACACAAGTCACACTAGTTATCTCTGCAACAGGAGTGGCGGGGTCTATTGGAGTTGCGTCTTTGTTAAACCAAACGTAGTAGTCAGTACTAGGAGAACTTAACAAAAAATAATCTCCGTTACCTATGGCAGAAGCAGCAAGGCAATCAACTTCAGTTACTTCTGCTATCCCAATACCTATAGGAAGTGCACCTATAGTTGTGAAATTAACGATATCATTATCCACACAAGCATCAAAGAATAAAGCAGTGGGAGTTAAAAGATCTGTGAGATCGTCTGCTGTTACTGCGCTACTGTCTTCTTTATTCTGTAGTGTTCCTACAATGGTATTTCCAACAGTACTAATTGGAATATACGTACCCGCAGAAGCATCAGCACTACTTCTTGCAAGTTGTATCTCTTTAAAACCTGTAATTTTAATAACGTAGTAAGTGGTTAGAGCATCAAGTGCATCACCACTTTCTACAGTTGGAAAGACTGCTGCTGTTAACTTAATCGAGTCTCTAGTAGCACACATAGCATAAAAATTATCGCTAGTATTAAAAGCATCTCTTAAGACATCGACAGTAAAACCAGATGTTAATCCTGTTATTTTTCCATCATCACTACTAAGTACATAAGAAGCTGGAGTAGTAATACTGTACTCCACACTACCGTTAGCAGTTGCCCCATCTGGAACTAACACAATAGTACCCGTTCCATCAGTAGTGAAATCAATGAAGGTTCCTGCTTCAGCATCTGCAGCACTAGTAGCAACTCTAACTGTTTTATCTTTAGAACTAACTTTTATAAGATAATAAGTAACTCCCGCGGTTAAACCTGCTGGCATTGTACCTGTACTCGCTAATATAACTTTTTCTGCTGTTGAGACAACATTAAAAAATGTAGCTGCGTCTAATACCTGTTGCTCCGTACTAGTAGCAACTGTAAGTAAATCACTAGCAGCACTAGCTGTAATAGTAACACCATCAGGCAAAGGATTATCACAAGTTAGGTAACAACCACCATACAGTGGAACATTAGCTGCTCTAACTACCCATAGTTTATTACTCTTAATCAAATAAGAAACAGCTGAGTAATAAGCATTACTATAACCTACTTTAACAGTTTCATCAGGAGTAAAATATTTTAATAAATCTGTTTCAGTAGTAACTAGTGTAGCTTCATCAACATCTCCCTTTTTAGAAGGTATAACAATACCTCCATAAATTCCGGGAAAGCTGGGAACTCGCGTGCTCAGATCGAGTTCCTGGATATCAACTTTTGCTCTTCCCATAATCAATCTCCTTTAACACCCTTTTATGAATTTCTTTGTATTCATACCCTAGATGTTATTTAACAATCATTATCTCAGTTGCGTCAATATCCCCTAGTTTACTTTTCTCAAATTCTCTTTTCGTTCTTTGTTTAGGAGAAAGCACAAATGTTTCTTCTCCATACTTAAAACTAACGCTGTAGTTCACACGGCTCACTAAAAGTACTTTATTCATGATAACCTCTTTTAAAATAGATTTATTTGAATTGTTCCATCATATTTTTTAGTATTTGAAAAGGAACAGGAGGTAAATCATTTTCATCAGCAAGATCGCTAAGAGCATTGTCAATTGCCCTTAGAACTAACCTTTTCTGTTTTTTCCACTCTTTTGATAATTCTCCTTTTGTACCTTCAATTTCTAAAGCTAGAACACTTGCAACATTAGCTGGTATCTTTATCTTTTTCATACTGTACCTTTTTTGATGCTAAGAAAAAATTTCATTGATAGTTGGATCATTCTCTGCTCCGTCTAAATACAAAGAGTAGTCTATTTCCCTAATGAGTTTGTAGTCTTTAGTGAAAAGGACAAAACTGTTAAGACGGAAGCCCCCTTCTAAAGTATAGAAAACTCCTCTATCAAAGTCATAACCCTCCTTACCTTCAGGAGGAGTACTCAATTCTGATAATTCTACAATAGAAAGATTTATCTTCTCTGAGCGCTCAGCTACTTTAAGACTAACTTCAAAAGTAGAGTTGTGTATTAAACCGACATAAGACTTGACTAAATTAAGGTGATCATTCAGAGAACTACTAATCAAACCCACAGAAATTTCCATAGCTATGGGTTGCACTTCTAAGATAGACGAAATAGTCTGAGTTAGATTAGTATCTATACTCATACCTCCTGTTCTTCTTCCTAACTGTACCCCTATAAAACTCACATTTGTGTTGTAATAGGTTATACCTGGAAGAGTCAAAGGAAGTTTACGGCTAGAAAGTTTTCGGAAAACTGAATCTTTATCTGCATAGACAACTTTTGATTTATCTATTTCAAAACTATCCGCCAAAAACTGTCCCAGAAATGCTAGTGAAGGTTCGATCACTTTAAAGCTCCTTCAAAAAATTACAGTGATATCTATTGACTGAGTCAAAGAAGTATTTTTAATGTTCATACTAACTAGGTTAGAACAACTTAACAACAAAAAACCAACCTGTTTCAAAGTAAAGGTATTGGCTTCACTGTCTGTTAGAATAATTTCTAAAACTTCATTCTCCAACCCAAAGCTGTCTGGGATAACAGCGACAAAACTGTTATCAGTCAAATCAAAATCTTTGTCAGCTTCAGCAGCAATAGTAACCGGAGCATTTATTTTAACCAAGTCTGTAGAGAATGATTTATAAAAAGAAGAAAGATTACTTCGAGTTTTATCTGTAGCCGTAGTAATCTCAGTGGAAACTCCAAAAGTAGTCATTAATCCTTCCCTTCAAAAAAATGAGAAGGGAAGAAACAGTCTCCCCTTCTCATTAATTCTAAATACTTTCTGAAAACTAGTATTTAAGTTGAAGAACTTTTGCCACTGACTCAGGTATCTCAACTTCTTCTTCCTCTTCTTCCTCAATACCGTCGTCATCGTCATCGTCATCGTCATTATCATTGTCCAGGTCTTCGGCTTCCAGTTCTTCTTCTTCTTCAGTCTCATCAAGAAGATCTTCATCTTCAGCAGATTCTATGTCTTTAATAGATTTAGCTAAACCGTCTAGAAGAGGATCAGCAGCTGTACCACGAATAGCTTTAACGAAAAGCCTTCCTGCATTTTTGGTTTTTCCAGACTTAGCAAGGACGTAAGCCTCTAGAATTAATTTACCTGCTTTGATTGTTCTTCGAATTTTCATGGTCTCCTTTAACCTCCTGATCATATTTGATAAATTTAATAATCAAATGTTTTTTCACCTATTCTTTGTGGTTAGATCTTACGTCCACGAGCAACACTCATAGCATTACCCAAAACCATGGAAGCAATCTCATCCAGGAACCAACCCTTTTTAGGCTCACCCTGAGAATACCGATTGACAGGTTCTGCAGTCATGGTACCTCTAACAGTAAATACTCCATGATTAATAGGAGCACCTACAATGTAAACCTCACCTGCGTCTAAAACTTTTAGATTAGGCTGACGGAAATTGTCGGTATTCATCGTTACTCCATACATGGTACCAAGATACCCTTCTTGGAGCAACTCCCACTGAGTAACTGGGTCCATAACTCCTGCGAAGTCACTGTTAGCAATAATATCTTGCCACAGATCCGAAGCAAACAAACAAGAAGGAGTAGGGATACCCCACCTAGCAACCTGGTTAATCAACCGAGCAAAAACACCAGGAGTAAAAGTTGCAAAGTTTTGAATTGTGTTACGTACGACAGCTGCCTGATCTGCCATAGTTTTCCAGAGTCTATCTTCCTGAACCATAATAGCTTCTAGACCTTCTTCATACTTCTCTTCCAAAAGGTCTCCAGAAGACTTAGCAAGTTCTGCAGTGTCTATGAGAATGAATCCATTAATATGAAACTCAGGTGGCATGAGTTGACGCTGCCTAATCTCAACAGGGGTAACCTGTGAAGGTGAAACAGCAATAAAGCCAACTACATTCTTCTCTTTAACTGTAACCAAATTGGTTTCGCCTTGTCCAATCTCGTTGTAGAGACAGATACGACGAGCGAAACCTTCTCTATCCGTTGTCTCTATGATTTCTGCACCAATTGCCTGACCTAACATGAACATTGCCTGTCCGGTTTTGTCGTTTACCGCCTCCACTAAAGCTTGTCTTCGTTCTTTTGCTCTCTCTGCGGTATCCCTGACACTCCCCTTAACAAGTTCCCCTTTTGATGCAGTCTTTAATGCATTACCTATCTGTACTAACAGATCAGCTTGGCTAGAAGCGTTGATCTCTCCTTTGTTACTTGTAAAAGGATAATTCTGTCCTCCAATCTTAGTAATGCCCGGAAGAAAAGGAGACTTGTCCTTTCCAATGAGAGTTCTGTAAGGATTTGCTTTCATTTCCAAATATCCCTCCTTAATAGTATTCTATTTATTTAAAAAAATATCACTAGTACTAGTACTAGTACCGAAGCCCCAGAAAAGGAGTTTCGACTGTAGGAACGTGAGTAACCACACAAGAAATTGTAGCTCCCGCACCCCCAATAGTAACGATTCCACTTGCCCCGCACTTAACTACTGCTCCTCCTGCCCAAGCTACACCTGCATCAAACTGATCCGTAAAGATTTCACCCTGCAAAATTGCTCCTATAGAACTTACATAATCTGTAGCTGCAAAAGAAGTGAGATCCAACTTGTCTTCAAACTGAAGTTCAACAGCAGTAGGACTGTAACGATAAGTAATAG
>Ga0075125_10001055_pt1 | contig 12951 bp, 15 predicted proteins | sample AntAceMetag02UKN_FD_69810 | JGI IMG/M metagenome (GOLD analysis project Ga0075125, IMG submission 69810) | Saline lake microbial communities from Ace Lake, Antarctica - Antarctic Ace Lake Metagenome 02UKN | ecosystem: Environmental > Aquatic > Non-marine Saline and Alkaline > Saline | place... | reverse complement strand
GGTGCTCGCCATGCTCTTCGCACTCCCCGCCCACGTCTCCGGGTATTCAATCACTACGACCTTCGGGGAATAGATTGCGCATGTACCTCTCAGCCACGTACACAGCGCCTCCACCTTCCCCTGCCATTGCAGGTTGTCGCTTGGGCGCACAACGCCAGACTCCACGGGCTTGACGTATTGACCTGCACGTTCCTTGGTGTTGATCGTTTTATAGAACGCCCAGCCGGTTCCCTCCAATCCTGGGTCGATGTACAGCACGCGCTCGTACAGCACGCTCCTCCGCTTGCCTCGCTTCGGGTACATCGTACTCTTCTTATGATCCATGCTCTCCTCCCCACCGTAAACGCATCGCAACCTTCAAAGCGTTGTTCAACGACAAGTCGTTCCGGTGTTCCTTTGCGGCCAATGCGTTTCTAACATCTACGTCCACGCTGTTCTTCACCAGTAGGTGTATGAATAGCAGAGGCGTGTCCTTCGCTACGCTCAGGATGCGGTCCTCTGTTTGTGTTCTCGCCAGGAAGCCCGTGGGCTCCGAGAAGTAAATTGCAGTGTCAGCAGCCGACAGGTCCATTCCCATCTGCGCCACTGCCTGTTGAATGAGCAGCACTTGGATGTTCCCCTTCTGGAACTCGCGGCGACGTCTCTCGCGCTCAGGCTTCTTCGTCTTCCCGGTCATCGTTGCGCAGGTGATATGCTTACGCAGCAGTAGTTCCGACGAAGCCGTGATCTCGTTATTGAAGTTGTACCACACGACGACCTGCTCACCCTTCAGCTCTCCTTCCAGCAGCTCGCTCAGCACACGTACCTTCCCGTCCCACACGCATTGCTCTTTCCCCAACCACCCACCGCACATCTGCCGCAGCCATACGTACTGCGTCGTCCTCCATATCGTGCTCCGCTCCTGCATCCCATCGAACTGCAACACGAAGTCCTGTTCCAATTGGTCGTACGCCTTGCGCAACTTCACAGGCATCTTCAGCCAACGGTTGATCAGGATCTTCTCCTTCTCCATCCCGACGTCCTTACGTCGTTGGATGAACGCTCGCGACCCCACCGCTGCACTGATCAGGTCATCCGTTCCCTTCTTCGGCTCCCATCCGTACCCATCCCACCCCGGCTTGTAAAATCTTCCTCGATGCTCGTAGTAGTTAAGCGATCCGCAGAAGCTCCCGTCTAGGAACTGGAACTGCGAAAAGTACTCAAGGTCGTTTTCAGGATTTGGTCTCCCCGCGAGTATCCAACGATGCGGGACTTCCCTGAAGTTCTTGGTGGCGAACTTCGTAACCAATGCCGCGGGGGTTTTGATGAAAGGGGATTCGTCAATGACGACGACGTCCCATCCGATTGGAGGATCCGGAAGTTTAACACGACCGCTACCTCTACATCCCGAGCAAGACTCCCGTTCCAGCTGTTGAACACAGCTGCCATCTCCTTCATACTCACACTCGACGTCTTCGCCGCTATCGACAGCAACCTTGTAGCATTCATCAACGCCACCAACGTTTTCGATGGATACAAGGACGCCCTTGAGTTTTTTGCCCTTTCTCTTTTTTCCCTTCTTAGTTTTCTCCTCTGCCGGTGCTTCCTCGTCTGGCTCTTTGAACGAGACACGGTCGCCTACCTCCAATTCTTTTGTTAGCGTGTACCCCTTCCCCGCACAGCTGTCGCAATAGGTCATGCCTGCGATCTCAGGCAAGATCTGAAAGCCTTCACGGTTGAGCAGGTACCACGTGGCATCGTTGCGCTGCAAAGCAGCCACGCGCTCAGCCCTCTTCCCCTGCAACCACACGACCTCGTTCTCGTCTACCCCCTCCTTGTCAGGCAACGTCAGCTCTTCCCACCATGACCCCAACGCGGACCCCGGCGCAATCACCAGCACACGAAGTCCGCGCTTGGCATCCCGCGGCTTGTACAAGTTGCAGCGTCGGATGACTACCAACGACTTCCCCAGGCGCATCTCCATGAAGAGCGCGGGGTGCTGCTCGCGAAGCGAATACTTGAACGCTTCGACCTGGTTAGAGCGTAGCGGTCTCACGTCCTAGCTCACCAGTGACAAGAACTCAGCACGGACCTGCGCCGTTGTACGCATGGCCCCCAGCATGCAGCTTGTTACCATCTCAGCCTCGGGCTGCCGTACACCACGGCATCCCATGCACTGGTGATGGGCCCTAACGACAACGCCCACACCTTGCGGCTTCAGTGCGTCTTCGATTGCGTTGGCTATCTGACTGGTCATTCTTTCCTGCACCTGCAACCGCTTCGCAAACGTTTGCACCACCCGTGCCAGCTTGCTCAGCCCCACCACCTTCTCGTTTGGAAGATACCCCACCGACACCTCCCCGGCAAACGGTAGGATATGATGTTCGCACAGCGAGGTGAAGTGAATGCCGTGCAGGATGACCATCTCCTTGGTGTCGATGTCGAAGACTGTTGACAGGATCTCGCGCGGGTCCTGCGTGTACCCGGCGCACATTTCGTCCAATGCCTTCAGCACGCGCTGAGGCGTACGCTGTAGCCCGTCCCGCAATGGGTCCTCCCCGATGTACTCGAGGATTCGGACTACCGCGTCAGTAGGTCCGCGTACCCCCTCCTCATCGTCCCACGGGAAGTGCACCCAAGGAAGCGCCGCGTCCTGCTGCGAATCCTGCTTGTTGACGAGCGCGTAGAAGGGTGTGCCAGGGAACTCTTCCGCGTACCGGGCACGGGTAAGCCCGCTATCGATGATGTCGTCCACGAAGAAGTCTGCCTCCGACGGGTCCTCCACCGGCATCTCCTTGCACATCGCCGCAACGATTGTCCCACCACGTGGAACCCCGTACGGCCTACCGCTCGTTGGGGTCGCCCTACACCCTCTCTCGTGCACCTCCTCCCAGGTCATCGGGTAGATATTATTTTTTGGATCTGAACACTCAGTCGCCATGTCGGGTTCTCCTTCACGTACTGCAACGCCGGGGCAAAGTTTTCGCTACACGGTTGAATCCATTGGTGCTGAAACGCCCCGCTCCCCAGAATCTTTGCGGGGTCCACCCCTGGAGCAAGCACTACCTTGATCTCGTTGCCCCAGTAGTACCCGGTGCTGTGGGGCTCCTTGGGGCTGACCGTTATCCAGCTTACGACGTTGGTGGGTATGGTGTCGAGGCGAGTCCCGTTTGTTTCTAACGCCACGTACCATTTGTTCCTCGTCAGTAGTTTGCACAGCGGAGCGAGGTCGTGGATCGTCGGCTCCCCACCGGTGAGCACAACCATTGGCTCCCCTAGCTCGGCTGCGGACTTCGTCGGCCACAGGTCGTAGCATTGCTCCAGCAGGGCGTTCTCCGTATATGATACCTTCTCACTGTAATCCGTATCGCACCACGAGCATGAACGATTGCACCCCGCCAGGCGAATGAACACTGCCGGACGCCCGGTCCAGTACCCTTCCCCTTGCACGGAATAGAAGACTTCGTTCACCGGGTATATCATCTCGTGTACTCCGCCACGTTCCCCTCACTCTCCTGCACCTCCACTCGCTTGCATCTCGGGCCAAGCTTGTCGGCGATCCACTTGGCGATGTTCTCGGCGGTGGGGTTGAGGGCTGTGCCTAGATCAACCTCCAGCACCTGGTTGATGTCGTCGTGGTCAAGCTGCATCACTACTTCCTTGATCTCTGCGAAGTCCATTACCATCCCGCTCACGTTTAAATGGTTTGCTTCACAGGTCACAGTGATGATCCAGTTGTGCCCGTGCACCGCTGCGCACTTGCTCGGGTACGGGAGCGTCAGGTGGTGGGACCCGGATACCTCGATGCGTTTCGTCACCGTCCATTTAGACATGGGCATCTGCCACCTCGCCCACTGTCTTCGGAGCAACCACTCCGACCTCTTTGCAAGCCTCGGTGATCTGAATGCAGTGCAGGCACTCCCCACACCGGTAGTTGCTGCGACCGTTGTAGCACGACCATAGCTCGTGAATGTTGACGTCTTGCGTGAGCAGGTACGAGATCAACTCAGCACGTGTCCACGGGGAGCCGCCGTATCCGTGGTGAAGAATCATATTGAACTTGATTCTCGGAGCCCCATCCTCTGCGGCGTGGTGTGTGACGGCTTCGATCTTGTTGAAGAACTCGCGTCGGCAGTCTTTGAACACGTCCGACTCCTTGCTCCCCACCACCACCCAGTCACAGTCCATCGCCGTTGCGTAGTTTGCGGAGAGCGCGGCGAAGACCATGTTGCGGAGAGGAACGTAGTAGTCCTTTACGTTACCGGTACCTTGCAGGGACATCCCTGTACTGATCCTGCGCACTCCCTGATACTTCGGGTTGTCGGTAACCAGGTGGTGCATGTAGCTTACCGCCCGCAACTCCTGCTCCAGGTACGGTTGCCCGTAGTCAAAGAACACGGCGAAGACTTCGTCGTATTTCTCCAACGCCATCAGAAGGGCCGCGCTGCTATCCATCCCACCACTCAATTGAACGACTGCTCTCTTCATTTCTTCATCCTCCGAATCTTCTTAGGTGCCTTGCGTATCGGTACACGCTTCTTCACCGCGCCCGGGAGCTCCTGCATTGCAGTCTCCCACCTGCGTCTTGCCGCAGCTTCAATCTTCCTGAAGTGCTCAAGCTCCGAACGGATGTTGTTACCCCCACCAGTGATATGGAACTCCGCGTCATTGAAGCTGGGCCAGCGACCAAACTTGCTCGGGCGTAGTTCCCACGTGGTCGAATCGACGGAGTGGAAGGGCAGGGCCATCAGGACTTCCTCCTGCGACGACCCGAACCCGTGAATCTTTTGCGGCCACACCCTGGCGAAGACTTGTGCGGCCCATTCGATTTTCTTCTTGCCGGGCAACAGCTTCATCCCCCCCAGTCCGATCTTGTCATAGTTCTTGGCCAGGTTGATCAATGCGCTCTCGGGCTCTCCGATGTGGTAGGTGGGGATTGCAGGGACGCCGGCCTTCCACATCTTCTCGGTGTTCTTCAACGTCAGCCTAGCCCCCTCCTTGTGCCTGACTCCCGTACCCCGTCCACCGATAACATCCAGCGCGTAGATTTCGATTAGCTCGGGATCGTTCGCCATCAGGAACTTGCATGTGTCGATGTACTCGTCAATGTCAATCGTCTTGCCGATGTTGAACGCGCTGAACGCCCCGCTGTCCAACACCCATCCCCTCAAAACATAGTCGTGCCTCTTGCGGTATGACAGGAAGCTCTTGAGGTAGACAAAGGACATCAGGATCACCGGAGCGCTGCTCTGCGGGATCCTCTTCACTCCGCGCAGCCCTGCCAGGCAGTTCTTACCTTGCGCCGTAGGCGCGTGGGCCAGGTATATGGTCGGCGCCCCGTCGATTGCCTTCACCTCTTCTTCCTCTGCGGAGGGGTCTTCTTCCTCTTGCGGCCCACAGCACACTCCGCCAACTTTACTGCGGCCTCCTCGAAGCCATCGCCGTGGGTGATCAACCCAAGCTTCTCCCCATCCTCGCAGCACTGCGCCAGGCGTGCCCACTGCTCTGGAAGGAACCGTATGGACTTGCCTGTCTCGCCAGACTCCTCGGATGTCGGCAGCTTCCCCACCGTGTCCGGTGACCACTTCGCTTGCATCAACGGTTCCCGCTCGAAGTCCGCAAAGCCCGTCGCCTCGAGATCAAACTCCTTCCCGTCAAGAAACTTGATCAGCTCCGACACCGTTTGAAAATCAAACTCGCTGGTGTCACTGGTCTTGTTGTCAGCCAGCGCGTACGCCAGCTCTTGTTCCGTCGTGAGGTTCAGGCAGCGTACGATCTGGATGTCCTTCCACTTCAGACCCCGCGCAGCTTGCAACGTTCCGCACCCTTTGAGCACTCGGTTGTTCTTGCCCACCACGATAGGCGTCCTCTGGCCGAACGTCTCGAGGCTCTTGGAGATGGCTGAGATGTTCCGCTCGTCGTGCAGCCTTGCGTTCTTCGGGTGTGGCTTGATTGTCTTGACAGGTACCATCTCGATCTTGAGCTTGTCTTTCTTGGCCTTGATCTTTTTGAGTACGGGCATTCTATCCTCCGTGTCCGTATACCGATTCGGCTACATGAATGAACAGCGATCCGTTCCAGGATTGGATTGACCCCTGCAGTACGTTGACGAACCAGTCCCGACCACACACCGGGCAGGTAGCCCTGTCAGGCAGGTACGGTCCTTTATGAATCTCGAAGAACCCCAACTGCGCCTTGCAGCCGGGGCATCGAATGCGCACTGCATTCGCCTCTGCTTGCGTGCTCATGGTCATCCTCCTAACGGGGTGTGCCCCTGCATCGGATTCCGCCGATGCGTTGACGGGCGGGCCACCCGAGCCATTTGTCTCCCAGAGACTGTTCGCCGGTTCCGACCCGGCCTCCCCTTCACACCAGCCCTCGGCCAGCGAGCGGGAATCGAACCCGCCCTGCTCCGCGGCGCACCGCGCGCCTTATTTGGTTACCTTCTTGACGAGCTTCTTCTTCGGCGGCGCCTTCTTGACTATCTTCTTGACGACCTTCTTGGCCGCAACCTTTTTGATGGGCTTGACCTTCTTGGTGATCTTCTTCGTGGTCTTCTTCACGGCCTTGGCCTTCTTCGTTGCCTTGGCCTTGGGCGGGTTCTTCTCTTCGTACTTCTTGGCGAACGCTTTGATCTCGGCCTTCTGTGCGCCCGTCAATTTCGCGCACCACTTTTTCCCGGCCTTCCCCTTCAGGATTCCGATTGCGATGGTGGCATCCTTGACGGGGACCTTCTTGCTGTCCATGTACGCCCGCGCTGCTTCCTTGCTCATGCCGTCCCGACCCATCGCCCGCAGTACTGCGGTAACCGGCTGCTCGAAGATCGAGATGCGCCCCTTGCTCGTGTGGGCCTTCTTCACTGCCTTCACTGCCTTCACTGCTTTCACTGCCTTCGCCTTCTTGGTAGCCATGTCCTTCTCTCCTTTTCTCTGTCCAAAGACTTTTCTTAGGACTGCACTATTCTTCTGACGTTCTTCCTTCTCCACTGACAAGCGGAGACGAATGATCTCACCCAAGGTACCGACTAACTTTTCACTTGAGAACTCTTTCGCTGCGGCGTAGTTCGTCAGCCACTCGTGCGATGGAACTGTACCAGCGTGGTGGTACATCCTCCTCTCCAAATCCATTTGCGTGTGCAGAGCAGTCATCCGCGGGTGCGCATTGCCTGGCGGGCGTTGATTGAACACCAGGCGATAACATTCGTCGAGGTACACCCGAAGAGCCCTGTCACCCTTCTTCACCTGTGTACAGTAATACCAGTAGCTGTTGTTGAACGTCCACAGCGCCTTGCTTGCCAGCATGGTCTCTTCGCTGCGCGTCTCTTGATGCTGCCCAATCTGCCCGCGAGCCCCGAACAGCTTTACCCTAGTGTCCTCCGCCATGGAATCGGTGATGGCGCTTGCCACTACCACACTCTCAACAGATCCGGGTGGGAGGGAGGGTGGCTTGGCGTACACCACCCTCTTCACCCGTTTGATCTTCTTGATCTTCTTAAGCTTCCGGATCTTCTTGACCTGCGGTTTGACCTTGCGCACCTTCTTCTTGGCTTTGCGCTGTGTGTCAATCCGGCGTGCCATTTGTTCCTCCTGTCATTTCGTCTAGCGAGATTGTACGTCGCTGCTTAAGGTCGTCAAGAACTTTCTTCAACAAGTTTCTACGTGGATGCCAGTGCCTTTTTCAGTTGCTTTTCCAACCGGAACAGCCTGCCGTCCATCTGCTTCGACAACAGCCTGGTCATCTCGTGGTAGATCGTTCCGCGGTCCTTCAGTTTCTTAACGCGACCCATCCGCACCTTCAGCGACCGCTTCTCCCCTCCCTCCTTGATCATCTCTTTGACCTCGGCTTCGAGATCGTCGAGAACCGTCAAGGCTTCAGCTTCAAATGCGCGGTGAACCGTTCCTCGGGCTTCCGTCTGGTTGGGGACCACCAACGTCTCGAGCGGCACCCCTACCTTTGCCAGGAACGCTTGCACCTTGTCGACCACGGCTTCCCATTTTCTGGGAACGAAGTACACCGCTCCGTTGCGCCTGAGGGGCAGCAGGTCTTCAGCCTCGTTCTTGAACACCCGCTTGACGATGTTCCGGATGTCTTTGGTCCGAAGCATATTGCACGAGATTGCGTAGAGCTCCTGGAGCTTCGCTTTGATCTTCGGGTTGTCGGTACTAATCAACCCGCTCTTCTTGTCGAGGCTGATCTGCGCTTCGTATGCGTACTGGAGTTTGCTCTTGCTCAGGAACTCGCTGGTGAATTGGTACACCACCGTCTCCTTGCTCTCACTGACGCGGCGCATGATTCTGTCCTCTTCCATCGCCCTCGCTGCACGAATGAACGCATTCCGGGAGCGAGGCTCTCGAGCGTACTTCTCCGGTAGTCCACATGCTGCGAGGTGCCTCCGCAGATCTGTCACCGAGACGCGTACGTTCTTGAGCGTCCACCAAATCACCTGCCCCAGTTGTGCCGGTTGTTTTGTTGTCATCCCAATCTTCCTCTCACAACGAGTATACCGACTCGAGAACCTTGTCGTCCTTGAGGACGTCATTCAGGTTCACTACAGTATCGCTGAACTGCTCCAACGTGCTCTTGCCACCGTACCCGTAACTGTACCCTCCTTCGTCGATCTGAACCGAGATGCATTTGAACGCCAGCTCCGTCTTGCTCTGGTGGTACTTCTTCAGGAAGCTTGCGTCCACCGAGCACTGGCCGTCTGTGACGAATACGATGTCCGCCTTGTTCATCTTCGCATCTTCGCGGATGATCTTCAACGCTCTGTTGAGCGCTGCTTGGAAGTCGGTGCCGCCCCCTCCCTGGAACTCCAGCAGTCCGTCAAGCAGCTCCCCGTAGTTGGTCGGGTCAAACTTGTATGAATTCACCGACCGGCTGTCGGAAAAGTTTACGATTGCGAACGTCCTCCGCTGCTTCTTTGCAATCGTGAGGAGCCCTAGCGCAAACGCCTTCGCCCACACGATACGGTCCCCGCTCATGCTCCCACTGTTGTCAACGCACACCACCAACGGCCCGCGTCCCTCCTTCTCCATTCCATCTAGCTTGTACTGCAGCAGCTCCCCGTCGCAGAACTTGCGCATGAACTGCGTCTCGAGTTCTGGGTCGCTGAGGAGCATCAGCTCGCTGGGCAGTACCCGTCCCAGGTCGCTCCCTCGCTCGATGTCTACGACCTCCTCCACCGCATGCTTCGTCTTGGTCTCCTGGGTGTGCAGTGCTATGCGGGTGAACCTCCCCGCCTTCTCCGCGATCTGCCTGAGCATATCGTTGAATTGAATCTTCTGCATTACCTCTAGCTTGTCCTTCAACGATATCTCACGCATGGACCCCGGCTCGGGCATGAAGCCGTCGCAGAATGAATCCGCCCGCTCGATCTCCTTCTTGGCCTCTTGGCACGCACCGCGTACCGCCTGCCTGATCTCACCCTTCTTTTTCTGCATCATCTCTTGAAGGGTCTGCTTGGCCTTCTTCTTTTCCCTCCGTGCCTCACGCGCCTTGTTGATTGCGTCGCCGCGCTGCTTCTTCTGCTCCTCGGTCTGACCGGCACTGCCCCCACCGGCCTGCCGAGCATCGTGCATCTCCTTGAGCATTTCCTTGCAGGCGTTCTGCTTGCTGCTCTCGTCTTGTACCTTCTTGGCCTCCTTCTCAATCTCCGGTGGGATCGCCTCGCGGATCTTCTCGCCAGCGCCAGTAGTTCCTATCGCTGACGCGAACTCGTCCAGCATCGTACGTTTGCGTAGCTCGTGCCAGTCCGCAAGCTTCTCAGCCTCATCCATCACTGCTCGTTGGAACTCCAGGTTGTCGGGCACCTCCTCGATCCGCTTCGGGCGTGGCTTGTAGAGGCCGGCATAAATGTCTTGCATCGCCCTCTCCCACTCGAACCCCTCAGCCTTCTCCCACTTGCTGATCTCCTGTAACTTAGATGACTTGTCAAGCAGGCGCTTGAAGGCCCGAGCGTCGTACTTGTCCTGCTGCACGACCTGTGCCGGGATCGGAGCGTCGATTGGTGGGGGCAGCATCATGTTTTCAACCGTCCCTGCTTCTTGCAGAGATCCGAGATCTCACAATGCTTGCTACAGTCCGCTCCCCACTCGCCGAAGCACGAGTACTGATCCCGGTCTACTTCGTCTGCGCTGGTGGGTATCTTCTTCACCGAGCTTACCTCAGCGATCCCACCCGACCCGATGTTGAGGAACCGCGATCCTGCATCCTTCGCATAGATCGCAACGTTCTTGGCAAGGGTCTCCAGGTCGTGCGTCTCGGCATCGGTACCGGCCGAAGCTATTGCAGTCTGAATCTCTGTGTAGATGTTCTGCAGCTTCTCACGACCCTCAAGCAACGTGCTCGCCTCGTTGGTCCCCTTCACCCTGCTCCAAACATCCTCGACAACGTCCCCGAACTCCAGCGCCTGCTTGCGGAGCGGATTGCAGAACTCAATGACTATGCTTGCGACCTTGTCGCGTACACTCGGGTCTTCCCACAGCACGTTCTTGAAGATCTCCAGGTCCGGCCGGCGCACGTGTTGCCTTCCTGCCAGGAACGCCCATGCCTTGAGCAAACACACAGCCTCACACCAACGGCGATCGCTCAGCCGCACCCCCTCCTCCTCCAGCTTGTGCTTCAGCTCCACGATATTCTCTACCGTGTTTTCTCCCAGGCGTATCGAATCGACCTCAACCTGCAACGCTTGCAGCTCTCTGGTGGTGAGCGTGGTGGTGATCGGTGGGCGCGGCTCCAACAGGAGTTTGTGGAATGCCGCGTCCTGTTTGATCGGCTTCACCACGAATCGAACCAGGAACCTGTCGTACAGCGCTCCGAGCTCCTCGCCTTGCGGGAACTCGTTGGATGCACCGACGCACACCTCCAACGGGCAGTCCACCCGGTGTGAGTTGTTGTCAAACTTGCGCTCGTTGAGGATCGTCAAGAGCGAGTTCAGTATCGCGCTGTTGGCCTTGAAGATCTCATCCAGGAACGCGACGGTGCACTCCGGGAACTTCTTCGTGGTGATACGTCGGAACTCGTCCTTCTTCATCCCCTGCATTGACACTGGACCGAACAGCTCCTCCGGCACCGAGTACTTGGTCAACAGGCGCTGGAAGAAAGCCCCGCCAGTGATCACCCGGCAGAGGTCTTCGACCAACATGCTCTTCGCCGTACCCGGCGACCCAATTAGTAGCGCGTGCTTGCGCGACAGGAGGCAACACAGCAGCCCATCCACCACGTCCTCCCTCTCGAAATACTTGGCGTTGAGTTCGCCGCGTAGCTTCTGCATCTTGTCCCAGCCAACGCTGCCCTTGAATTTATTCTTCTTGATCTTGACCAGCTTCTTGATCTTCGCCGTCATCTTCGTTCCTCCCTTTTAAGCTTCTCGAGCTTGCGCTGGAGCTTCTGTACCTTCGCCTTTGCCAGGTTGACTTTGACCTTGGTCATCTCACGCTCCTGGTTCTTGTCGTGTAGTCGTATGAGCGACTCGGCCCGCTTGATGTCGTTTGGAAGCACTTCGTTGGAGCGTCTACGCATCCGCGCCAACCGCTGCACCAGCTCGTCGATATTAAGCGGTAGATCATGCGCTTCGCGCTTCAGCAGATTCAACCTGCGACTCAACGCCTCGCGCTTCTGCTGTGCGTCTAACATCACTCACCCTCCTCAACGATGCAGCTCAATTTCAACCCCACCGGAATGCTGGTAGGTGATACTTACTACGTGCAAACTCCGTCCGCTCGCCGCCGCGACGCGATCCCCCTTCCGAGGGACCGCGGCGAACATCGTCGGCCAGTTTTCATGGCGATACTCATCCAGGTTGGTCCGGCATGAGCACTGAATAAACTCATGCATCCCTCACCCCAGCTCCGCCAGCTTGGCCAGGTGCTTATCCATGCGGGCCTGCTCTTTCTTGATCAGCGCTTCCAGCTTGGCCTTCTCGGTCCCGCCCGTCTTGAACGATTCCTTCCGTGCTTCGTAGATGGCGACGTTGTAGTCGCACCACGCCATCTTCCCGCTCCTGGTGCCGGGGAACCGCTTGCGCGAGAGCTTGAGGATCTCGTCTTCGTGGACGATGTTTGGTATGTCGATGTCAACCGCTCCCCACCCCTTCTGGCTGGACGGATGCTTGACGAGCGCTGGTCCGGTCTTTTTCTTGGTATTGGTTTTCTTGGTTGCGCTGTTGCCATTGCCGTTTCCGTTCTTCTTCTTACTCATTGCTTTCTCCCATTCTCTGTTGCCCTGAACATGAAGCGCCGACGCTCGTCCCGCTTCGATTGTACCCCGCCGTCTACCACGGCCACGAATGCTACCTGCTGCCAACGGTCCGCATACCTGAAGAAGTTGGGTGAGAAGTGCGGGATGCTTTTCCGCACGTCCTGTTCCTTCATATCCGCAATGTACACCCACTCCTTCCCTGTTTGCTCTTGCGTCTCCGCGCAGGTATCTGCAAAGCATTTTGCATTGCTACTCATCCCTCTCCTCCTTGCCGAGCCAATGCCACCAAGATGTGAAACACGAAGTAGGCGAAGCCAAACATATACAACGTCGCCCAGAACACGGTGTTGAGCTCCTCCAGGAACCTAGCCAGTGCTCTTCGCACTTTTGCATCCCTCGCACATCCCACACACCCACACCTCAATGATGTCCGGGTCCGGACCTACCTCGGGGTTGCCCGGGTCATCGTCTATCGTAATGGTCTTCCCGACGATGCCCTCCTGCTTGCGCGTCCCGCAGTAATAGCACCGACCCTGCTCCGGAACGACCTTCGCCGCGGCAGGGACTAGGTACGAGGTGAGAACCGTGATCACCTTGCCGTTGTCCTCGCGGCGCACCCTGCAGAACGGGTTGTAGTAGCACGTGCCATGCGCCCCGCTCCCCGACGGCCACCGCTTCTGGGCCAGCGTCTCGGTGATGGTTCCGAACGTCGGGCGTCTGCGGTTCGTCACCTTCACCCGCGCCCCTACCTTTAACGGGTTCCACTTCTTCGGT
>Ga0075125_10001054_pt1 | contig 12963 bp, 27 predicted proteins | sample AntAceMetag02UKN_FD_69810 | JGI IMG/M metagenome (GOLD analysis project Ga0075125, IMG submission 69810) | Saline lake microbial communities from Ace Lake, Antarctica - Antarctic Ace Lake Metagenome 02UKN | ecosystem: Environmental > Aquatic > Non-marine Saline and Alkaline > Saline | place... | reverse complement strand
CCGAGTTCTTTTGCGTTAAGAATTGGTAAAAATGTTTTCATATTTTTTAATTATTTTTTTAATTATATATTATTACTATCGACTTGTCAAGTGGATAACTATATTTCTAAATTATCTTTTATTATTTCCAACAAACATTCTCCACACATTCCAACATTATTAAAACCACCTTCATTTTGTCCAGTTATCACTAATTTTAATTTTCCATTTTTTAAATGTTCACATTTATAATCATTGTAGTTATAATCATTATTAATTTCAAAATTCTTTATTATTCCTACCAAATACATCTTTTTTCTTTATTGTTTTGATTAATTTGTTTCATACTTTTATATTTTAATTCCTTTAATTATATCATTTAATATATTATCTGATGACTTTTTAATCTTTTCTTCTTTTTCAAATAATTTATCAAATATCTCTTGTTTTTCTCTTAGAATTTCGCGCATTCTCTCATCTATAGTATTTTTTGCTAACAACTGATAAATAGTGACAGATTTCTTCTGGGGTGGACGATGACACCTATCTGAGGCTTGCAACATATTTGCTGGTGTAAAGTCCTGATCTATAAATAACATAGTTGATGCTGCTGTTAAAGAAATACCCATCCCACATGATTTTATTCCGCCCAGAAACACCTTAACCTTATTATTATCCTGAAATGCTTCAATAGATTTTTTCCTTATGAGTTCAGGAGTTTTGCCAGTAATTATAACCGCTATATCATCAAACTTTTCACTTAACTTTTCCAATGGTTCATTATAAGCGCAAAACACCACAATCTTCTCTCCACCCTCAATCACATTATTAATTATTTCTTCAGCAATCCCTATTTTACTGTTGGTTGTTATTTTACGCAATTCACCTAATCTAACTAACTTTTCGGCTTGCATACTTCTTCTAATCTCTGGATCAGTACTACCCTTAATTTTCTGTAAATATTCCATTAATGAACTCATAGCCAAATCATATTCAAATTGACTTTTATTATCTAATTCAGTTGGTATATCTACAAATATTTTAGGAGGTAAATCTGGTAATACTTCAGCTTTAGTTCTTCTAAGGAAATACTTAGAAATTTTTTCTCTTAGTTCATCTATATGTGAAACGCCATTAGCATCCCAGCCCCAAAAACCTTGATGTCCATTGCAATATCTTTTTTGGAATTTCCATTCATTATTCCAAGTAACTGGATCCATTAATTGAAGACCGTTAAAGAGTTCTTTGGGGCGGTTGAGCATAGGTGTACCGCTTAAAAGTAAGATAGATTGTATTTGTTTGGCTATTTTCCTAGTTAATTTACTTCTTTTACTTGAACTATTTTTTATATATGTAAATTCATCTATTACAATACAATCAAATCTGATGGTGACTAAGAAATCATAAAATTTAGAAAGTATATCGTAGTTAATTATAAATATATCATGTTCATTAAAATCACTGGCGGTTAATTTACTTCTGCTATTAATTACTAATGGCTTTAACTTTGTCCATTTATTCACTTCACTTTCCCATGCGAATTTAACTGAAGCAGGACAAATTACAAGAGTTTTTGATAATTTTTGATGAACAATATAAGCTAATGACATTAAGGTTTTACCCAAACCCATTTGATCTGCCAAGATGCCTTTGCCATTATTGTTTATAAAGAAACCAATAGCTACTTTCTGATATGGTGACGGTTCTCCCTTAATGCCTTTAATTTTTATTTCTTTAAGCTTTTGATATGTGCCGAGTTGAGATGGGTTCATTTTGGTTTCTTTTCTTTATTTTTTACTTTTTTAGCAATATTTTTTTTTCTAAATTTCCAAGCCTTAGTTTGAAATATAGGAACTTTATGTTCTATCTTTTTTTGAGTTCTTATTTTACGAGCTAATTTTACTTTGTCTTTATGTTTCATTTTTTTGAATATTTACTTTGTAATTCTTTAACTCTTTTTTTAGCTTTAGCAAATAATTTATGTGGATAGTAATCCCAACCATCATCATCCCACCAAATACAATCTAAATCAGATGAATAAGTATCATCTTTTTTAATTCTTAATACTAAAATTTTTGTTTCGTCTTTGCCAATATATTCCAATTTATCACCAATATATGAACCATCTCCAACATCATCATTACTGCCAAACATCATTGGCATGACTTTTCCGTGGGGTTTAGTTCTTTTTGTTCTTGTAATTAAATCGCCCTCTTTAAATTCTGTAATTTTCATAATTTTATATATTATTTATAAATATAATCACAATCAAAATGTCCGATTTCATGCTGGTAAACTTTTGATTCAATTCCAGACAAATTCTCAGTAATAGTATCAGATAAACCACCATCTTTTTCAATTGTCTGGTATTCAACTTCTATTTTATTACATCTTTGAACAATAATAGGAAACCTATCAGAAAAACTTAAACAACCCTCTTTACTGTCAATAGTATGATTTGTATGCCTAATAATAACTGGATTAATTATAATCCTGCCATCCTTAAAAACAAAAAATCTCAAAGGTTTCTTTTTAGTAATTTGTTGATGAGCCAAAGCTAATCCCCCAGGATAAATTCCTACTGGAGTGAAACATAATTTATGTAATATTTCAGCATCTTTCACAACTCTTTCTAAATCTTTATCAGTGATTTCTTTGCTAATCTTTTTATGCGGTTTGACATAGTAACTGAGATAGTCTATTGGTTTTTCTTCTTTATCCATTTAATTCTTTTTTATTTCATATAGTGACTTTCCTTCTTTTTGTTTCTTCTCTATTAACTTTAACGTTTTTAATATTTCTTTCGTATTAAATATTTGCATTCTTCCTACGATTTGTGTCGGCCAAAATAGACCTAAACTAGCATAATATTGTAGCTTCGACTTATTGATCTTAGCAATCTTTGCTAGTTCATTTAAAGAAATTAGTTTCTTTTGTGTTTCCATTTTATTTATTTATTTTTTTGATTAAATTCCATTTCTTTTTTAGTTTCTCTCTATTTGCTTCTGTATATTGTTTTCTATCTGATATTTTTGATATTGTTAAATTTCCAATATGACCAACCCTAGTTAAATTTGTTCTATAAGTTTCAAAGCCTAACAATCTAACTCTTTTATATAAATCACGATCTTCTGACATTCCACAAAGAAACTGTTCGTCAAAAATAAATCCATCTTTTTGTTTAATTTTATCCATCAATTCTTTTTTCATCATCCAGCAACTGCCAAATTCTGCACCCTTCTCATAAACACCAACATTGCGCAATACAACATCTTCTTTTTTTAGATTCATTACTTTATTCATATCTAATCTGCCTTTTTCAGTTAAGCAATCTTTTTGGAACTGGCTTTTTATTAAATTAGGCATGACCATTCCAACAGAAGGATTAATTTCTATATGTTCAAAAGCTTCTAACATATCTTCAATCCAATTTTCAAACACCCATATATCATTATTAACACACAAGATGTATTCTCCTCTAGCTACTCCAAATGCTTGGTTGCAAGCTGGACCAAACCCCAAATTTTTTGGATTACGAATTACAATATCAGCCATATCCCAAATAGAGACACTCTCGCCATATCCAGTTATTTCCATATCAACTGTTGATCCATTATCAATTAATATATATTCTACTTCTCCTCTATTAGTTGTACATTCTATCATTCTTTTTATACATTGCCATGCAAATATTATAGTTTCATTTTTACTATAACGACCATGCTGATTTTTTTCAAACCAGTTTGGTATAACCACACTAACTTTAGGTATTCTTCTTTCGAATTTATTCATTTGGTTTTCCTTCAGGATTAATTAAATTCTTTTAAATTTTCTGGATATATCTCTGGTTCTTTATCATATTGATGTCTTCTTTTTGCATATTTTTGTCTAAAACGAACATTAGCTTGAAATTGCATTTCATATAAAAACCATTGAAGCCAACCAATTATTCTTGTAATACTTTCTGTTGAAGTTCTTTTTTGAATTCCTTTAAAATCTCCAGGATCAGATAAAATAATAAAGTAATCTTTACATTCTATTTCTTCTGTATCTTTTCCTTCTTTTTTAATAATAATTGTGTTTGTCATAGTTTTTAAATTTATTTATTTATTTAAGCGCCAAGCGGGAATCGAACCCGCGTCTTCTCGGTGGAAACGAGATGCCTTGCCACTGGGCTATTAGCGCTAAGTCCATTTATAACAAACACATCCCTTACTATAACCCTTTTTAATATTTGGATTTTTATTAACCATTAATCTCATTTGTCTTCTTGCTGTTTCAGCTTCATAACCGTAATATTGACCAACTCTCTCTATGGTGCCTCCATGTATCCACTTATTAGGATTTTTCTGTAAGTAATTTTCTAATATAACTCTAAGAGATTGTTTTGTTATTTTTTTTTGCATGATAACGTTCTTTTGATTTTCTTTTCACTTCTTCTTTATTGGCATAATAATATTTTCTTGATAATTTTCTAGATATTTCTGGATTATTTTTATGATATTTTTTGCTTGTTTCTATTCTTTTTTTTCTATATTCTTCATCATTTCTATATCTTTTTCTTGCTTTTATTCTTAATTCTTCTTCATGTTTTTTTTGATATTGTCTAGAAGCTTTTTTTTGAATTATTTTTACTTTTTCTGGATTATTTTTTTGCCAATTTTTATTAGCTTTTTTTGTACTTATTCTACGATGTTCATTTTCTTCATAAAATTTTCTACTATAACATGCATTACACATTCCAAGCGCGAGATACTTTTTTTTCGTTGTTCCGCATTCTATACAACATTTATATTTTGGATTCCACATTTTACTTATTCTTTCGTAATGTTCATTCTTTAATCTATCAAAACAATTCTTACAGATTTTTTTATCTCCTCTATTAAGCCACTTTGTATCATAATAAACAGTAGGATATTCTTTTTTATTACAATAATCACAAATTGGATAATTTAATTCTATTAATTTTTTTCTACATTTATCACAAATAATAGTTAAATTATCAAAGTCATTATTGGTTGTATCTAAATCTTTATGGAAGATTGTTAATTTTTGATGAAAATCTTCTTTACATGTTTCACCCCACTGGCATTCATAATTAAATTTTTTAAATACTTTTTCTCTTTCAGATTTACTAACAACTCTATAACCAGTTAAAATTTGATGAATTCTCTGACGAGAAACTCCAATTCTATTTCCTATTTCCTGATAGGTAAATCCACTATCTCTTAATTTTTTTATTTCTTCTTTCATTATTTTCTATTATATCTTATCACTGACAACTTGTCAAGTGGATAACTTTAATAATAAATTACAGTACTAATAGGGAACTTGTGTTATAATAAAAGAAAAATATTATAATCATAAATTATACCAACATGAAAACAGAACAAAAGAATAACGAAGACATTTATTCTACTCGAGATTTAAATCTTGCCTCAACCCTAATCACACTTAAATTTTTTATGGTTGGCATAGATTATCAGATTGAAGGAGAAAAACCATGGCCAGTTGCCTATTTCAACTTTAAAGATACGATTGAAATTCAAGAAGCAATTAAAAAGTATCGCCAAGGTCAATTAGCAGTAGAACCAAGATTATTTTCTTCAAATTTAAGGGAATTAAAAGCTGAAATCACAAATAAATATAAAAATCCACATACAAATATAGAAAAAGTGGAATAACTGTGGGTAAATATGATAAGATTGCTATTGACTACTTTATGAACTTGTTATATAATGTAATAAACAGTCTTTCTTAATTATGAAATAATAACAATTGAATATGTCAGAAACTACAACATTACAATATAAATTAATTGCCAAAAAAGGCAAGAGAATTTTAATCCTTTATGGATTTTATGGTTTGTTGTAGGCCATTGACAGTTCTCTTGCCTTTTTTGATTGTTATAAATAATACATAAATAATTTATAAATATATGGAAGATGATAAATTTGAAGTAAGAGATATGAGAATAAAGGAAAAATTCTTTCTAGATGATGAATTTTTTAATGGATATGTTAGAATTTTAGGAATAAATGCTCTGGGAGTTTATTGTTCATTAGCTAGACATGCTAATAAAAAACAGAAAGCATTTCCAAAACAATCAACAATAGCTGAAGAACTAAGCTTATCAGAGCCAACAGTTAATGAATATATCAAAGTTTTAGAGTTTTTTAATATTATAAAAAAGCAAAGAATTGGCAAACAATGTACTAACAGATATTGGTTATTAGATAAATCAAAATGGAGAAATGACTTTAATGTGATATTAAACTGTTTAAGTTCAGATGAGGATAGTGATATTAAACTGTTTAAGAACACGACTAAAACAGTTTTAGTTCACAACTTAAACAGTTTAAGTTCTATAGAAAGGATACACAATAGAAAGGAAACACAAATAGAAGGAGTGGCTGACGCCACGGAAAATACAAAAAAACTTATTTCTCTATCAGTCCCACCAATAAAACCAGAAATAATACCAGATCTTCTATTGGACAAGAAAAAGCATGTTCAAAGAATTGGCATATTTGCCAAATTCCTTGGAGTTAAATTTGAAAGCAAGGAACATCAGCAAGCATTTATTAAAAGGAATGTTCGACCAGCAAAAGCGCTAGATGCCTATTCAGATGAAAGAATAATGGAAATTTTAATTTATTTACACCAAAATGCCGATTTTAAAGTAACTATGAATACTATTGGAAAATATATAGACGATGATTTAAATAAGCTTTTACTTAAAAAAAATATTAAAGATAATATACCAACTTTATGATATATGTAATTGAAATGGCTAATGGTAAAAGTTATAAAATACCAGATACAGAAGCAAAAAATATTATTAAAGCCAAAGGGCTTGTATTTGTTCCATCTTTGAATGGATTTATAAATATGAGTTATGCCAAAAGTGTTTTACCAGAAAGCGTAAATTTGGATTTAACAGTAAAATATCTACATGATGGCACTCCTGTTGTGAATATGGATGGAAAATGGAAAATTAGAGGACATGAGGATATTAAAATTGATAAAAAAAAATATCCTGAAATATCAAATGAGTCGTTATTATTAAGGTATAATCCAAATGAACAAAGCCCAAGAAACATTTAGAAAAAATCTAAATGATGATGCGGTAGTGCCAATTAAGGAAGCTACCAAGAATCAAGGAGAGTTTACTCAGCCATATTCAATTGGTTATATTCCAATTGATGATGCTATTATGGGTGGAGTGAGGGAAGGTGATTTAATTATTGGTACAGGACTAAGTGGTTCAGGTAAAACTACGCTGTGGCAGAATATTCTAGTTAATTTATCTCGTCAAGGTAATGCTTGTTTATATTTTTCTTATGAAGTAATTCTTGATAACTTGTATGCGAAGTTTAAACAAATGGGAGCTGAAGAAAATTTGAAAGCTTATACGCCAAAATATAATACTTCTGGTAATTTAAAATGGATACAAGAGAAAATTAAAGAAGGTATAGAGAAATATAATACTAAATTTATTTTTATTGATCATATTGATTATTTAACTCCAGCTAAAATAAGTAATTCTGATCAGCGTAGGATTATATTGCGAGATATTTGTCAGGAATTAAAAAATATGGCAATTGAATTGAAGATAATTGTGTTTTTAATTGCTCATGTAAAGAAAGTGCAAGGTAGAGCGGTAGAAATGCAGGATATTAGTGAGGCGAGTGGAATTTATCAATTAGCTGATTTGGTATTAGTAGCAGAAAGAGAAATGGTAAGTAGAGAAAATTTAGGTAGAAAAGTAGATATTTTTGGTGACAAGAGCATGATAAGGATTTTAAAAAATAGAATGACTGGCGAGTATGCGGAAATGGAGTTTATTCTGAGAGATAATATAATTATTCCAGAAGGAAGCGAACCGCAAGATTTAAGTTTATTTAATAAAGATGAGCCAGAGATTATTGTGGAAGATATAGAACCAGAAGAAATTAAAACTTCTGAAATTCAATTTTAAAGGTATGACAGATGAACAATACATGAATAATATAAAATGGGAATATGAACTTATGCGTGGTGAGTTTGTTTCTGTCGGCGAACCTAGAGCTAAATCAGTTTATGAACAGCACAAGGAAGATGTTAAAGAAAAAGTAGAAGAGTTTGAAGTAGAATTTACAGAACATAATCTTCAATGGGTAAAGGAAACAGCTCTTAGATATTTGCGTTCTAGATTAATAATGGCGTTGAATGCCGATAATTTTAAATGGGCTTATAATGTTGTTAAGCAGATTGAATTGTGGAGTACACCGATAAATTATGACGAACAGAAAATAACCCAAGAAGATATTGATAGGATTAAGCAGATACCGATTAGTGAATTAATGCCAAGCCAGCCAATTTCTAAAATTGGAGATAGGTGGAAATATAGTTCTCCATTTAGCGAAGATAAAGATCCAAGTTTTGTTTGGTATGTAAAGGGAAATACTTTCTATGATTATTCTAATAATTTAGGGGGTGATAATATAGCACTTTTTATGTTGATAAATAAATGTAATTTTATTTCTACTTGTAGGTCGCTACTTTACAAGTAAGATAATTTAAACTATACTAAGGTTATTAATTAACCTTCAGACACAAAACCCATTTGTTTAATGGCTTTCTCTGAAGGTTGGCTGTTGGCAGATGGGTTTTGTGTTTATAACAGAAATATATGGAAACTAAAAAATGTTCAAAATGTAAAGAAATAAAAAATGTGTCAGAATTTTATAAAAGTAAAATAAGTAAAGATGGTTTTGTTTATTTTTGTAAAAAATGTGTCCAATTTAATCGCCGAGAATATTGTCAAAGACTAGAAATTAAAAAAAAGAAAGTTGAACAACAGAAAAAATATCTTCAAAAACCAAAAATTAAAAAAAGGAATAATAAATATCAGAAGGAATACAGTCAAAGACTAGAAGTTAAGAAAAGAAAAAAAGAACGTGCTGAAATACCAGCTAATAAAGAAAAGAAGAGATTAGAAGATCAAAAACCACGCATCTACCTTAACTGGTGGTGGTCATAGCGGTGGAAATCATAGCGATATGGATTTAATTCAATTAAACAAACCTAAGCATTCAAATGATAGAGTATATTCAGAAAAAGGATTAAGTCCAACACTCAATACAATGCAAGGTGGGAGAAGACAGCCGTTTATAATACCAGTCCTTACTCCTGATCGACTAAACAAACGACAAAATGGCAGAAGATTTAAAGAAAATGGCGAACCAAGTTTTACTTTGACTGGACAAGATAAACACGGAGTTTATGATGGTGCTAAAATTCGGAGATTAACGCCAAAAGAATGTGAAAGATTACAGGGATTTCCTGATAACTTTTCAGCTAAAGGAATAAATGAAAAAGGAGAAGAAGTTAATATTTCTGATTCCCAACGTTATAAAGTTTTGGGATATGATTTTTTAATTGAACGATCAGATGTATAAAAAATATATAAATAAAATAATTAAAGGAGATACTTTGGAGGTATTAAAAAATCTTCCGAATAATATTGTTGATTTAGGCATAACATCCCCCCCATACAATAAGGGAGAAAATAAGAAAGGATGGCTTGTTAAAAATGTTAAGTATTCTAATAGTGTTGATAAGGTATCTGAAGATGAATATCAACAAAAACAAATAGAAGTATTAAATGAAATTTATAGAATAACAAAAGATGGTGGTTCTTTTTTCTACAATCATAAATTAAGATGGGAAAGAGGAAATATGTTTCATCCAATGAGTTGGTTAAGTAAAACTGATTGGCACATAAGACAAGAAATAATTTGGAATAGAACAATCGCCGCCAATATAAGAGGGTGGAGATTTTGGCAAATAGATGAAAGAATTTATTGGTTATATAAACCAAAGGATAATAATTTAATTGGAGATGAATTAAAATCTAAACATTCATTATTAACATCTATTTGGAAGTTTCCACCTGAAAGAAATAATCCTCATCCAGCTCCATTCCCACTTATATTTCCCACTAGAATTATACATTCTATAATGGATGACACAAAAGGTTTAATATTTGATCCTTATAGTGGAAGTGGCACTACTTTAGTATCTGCTAAACTTTTGGGTAATAAATTTTTAGGCATAGATATATCCGATGACTATATAAATAATTCAAAAAAAAGATTAGAAGAATGTAAAAAAGAATTAAGCATTGTTGAAGATGAAATAAGTAATCACATTGTAAAAAAAACATTTAAAGAGAGAAAAAAGAATGGAGAATTTACTGGTAAGCATAGAAATAATAAAAATAAAGAAAAAAAATCTCAATTAAATATTTTTTTAGAAAAAGATGACAAAACTCAAGGTTTTTTACTTTCAAAATAAATAATCTATGAAACAAGCAGTTGTCTATGTTAGGGTATCCTCAAAAGAGCAGAAAAATGAGGGCTACTCAATACCAGCTCAAAAGAAACTGCTTTGGGAGTATGCCAGAGTAAATGGTTTTAAGGTAGTTAAAGAATTTGAAGATAATGCGATTACAGTAAATGTTATTCAAGCTATAATGGAAAGATTAACTAATTAAAATAATGAGTATGTATTCCTTAAGAGTATGAAAATCAAACCACAAGTAGAAATTACATTTGACCAAGAAGACGAAAAGGTAGCTAAGGTTATGTGTTTTTTATTGGAATGGGCTTTTAATCAGCCAAAATTTAATAGTAAATTTATAGATTGGTTTATCAGCGAAATGGATAAAGAGAGATTAGGATCACCTAACATTAAAAATTAGTGAAGTTGTTATATAGATAAAATAAACTTATCCACTTGACAAGTTATCAGTAATAAGATATAATGGAATTAATTAATATTAAAAATCATGGATATTAGAATAGATGAAAACTATAAAATTACATCAGATAAAGATAATTTTATAGTTAGTAAAAAGAAAAATATTAAAAACAAAAAAACTGGCATAATTGAAGATCGTTGGGTAATGGTTGAATTTCATCCTTGTTTCGAAATGTTAGTTAGTGATGTCTTAGAAGGTAAATTACGTGCGTCAGACGCAAAATCGTTCAAAGAGGCTGTAAATACCCTAAATGACCTTAAAAGCCTCTCTACCAAGCTCTCATCGGCTTATACGGCACATCAAAAAGATAATAGTTTATCAAATTAACTTAAATTTATGGCTAAAGGAAATTGTGCCAATCATACAGCATGCAAACGAGGCAAGAGAGTATTGATTAAGCCAATAGTAGGCAAGCCATTTGTAGATGTTTTTATAGAAAGAAAAAGCGGTCGTATTTTTTTAAAAAATTATGGTGTTATTACAAAGAAAGAAATAAGATCGTTTTCAATATATAAATTTAAAGAATGATTAAAAAAATGAGTAAGTTTATAATAAAAATTTTAATAATTGTTTTAGTAGTAGTTTTAATAAAACAATATATAGATATAGAAATATACAAGTTTGATACACTTTTAGCTGAAGCAGAAATAAGATTATATAATTCAATTTCAATAAATACAGAAATGATTAATAAATTAATTGAATAATAATATGAAAAAAAGAGGTTTTACTTTAGTTGAGCTTTTGGTAGTAATTGCTATTGTTGGCCTGCTTGCTTCCTTGGCGATTGTTTATTTAAATGAAAATAGATTAAAAAGTGAATGTGAAAGTGGAGATAAAGAAGCGTGTGAGGAATTAGGAGAAAAAGGTAAAGTAGATGTTACTGTTATTACTGATTGTGGAAATGAAGAAAATATATGTCGTGTTGACTGTATGGAAATATATAGTACTGATTTTTATTTAGAAAATTGTTTTGAGAGATGTTCAATAAAGGTCGAAGAATGTAAATTAAGTAATTAATATAAAAAAATTTATGAATGTAGAAACAAAATTTGGAATTGGAGTTATATGTATTATTTTGGTTATCATTATAATAACATTGTTTAATCCAATTACATTTGTTGGGGCTGGCCAAAGAGGAGTTGTTTTAAATTGGGGAGCCGTATCTGACAATATTTTTGATGAGGGATTGCATTTTAAAGTTCCTTTTGTTCAAAGAGTGGTTAAAATGGATGTAACAACCCAAAAAGAAGAACAAGAAGCTTCAGCGGCTTCAAAAGATTTACAGATAGTAACTGCTCAAGTAGCAATTAACTATCATCTTAATCCAAACGAGGTTAATAGAGTTTATCAAACTCTTAAAAAAGATTATAATAATCGGGTTATTGCCCCAACCATTGAAGAGTTTATTAAGAAAACCACTGCTAAATACACAGCGGAAGAACTTATTACTAAGCGTGAAGAAGTTAAACAAGATTTAAGAGAGAGCATTACTATTAGTTTAGAAAATAGTAATATTATAGTTGATGATATTTTTATCACTAACTTTGAATTTTCAGAACAGTTTGATAAAGCGATTGAATCTAAGGTTACAGCTGAACAAGATGCTTTAAGAGCCAAAAATGAACTTGAGAGGGTTAAAATGGAGGCTCAACAACGTATTGAAGAAGCAACCGCAGAAGCAGAAGCTATTAGAATACAGGCTAGTGCTATCACTCAACAAGGTGGTAAGGACTATGTTAGTTTAAAATGGATTGAAGCGTGGAAATCTGGTGGCGCCAAAGTTCCTCAGTTTATTACAGATGGTAACGGATTTATATTTAATATGGCTCAATAAATATGAAAATTCCTACAAACAATCAAATAATAGAATTTTTTAAGAAATATGGATTGTGGTTCATTATAATTATTGTTTGTTTAATTGCTATTCAATTTACTATTATAGGGACTGTTAAAAGTGTGAGAAATATGTCTATACCTGATTGTGAAATGACTCAAGCTATAAATGAAGATCAAACAATAAAATATAATGGAAAAGTATATAAATATTATGAATTGGATGATTATAGTAGTTTTATAAGTATTCGATTTAACAAACAATAGAATTGATATTTTTGAGTGGGGGTTCGTCCCTACTAACAAGATATTAATAATAAAAAATAAATAGTGAAATAATT
>Ga0075125_10001053_pt1 | contig 12965 bp, 18 predicted proteins | sample AntAceMetag02UKN_FD_69810 | JGI IMG/M metagenome (GOLD analysis project Ga0075125, IMG submission 69810) | Saline lake microbial communities from Ace Lake, Antarctica - Antarctic Ace Lake Metagenome 02UKN | ecosystem: Environmental > Aquatic > Non-marine Saline and Alkaline > Saline | place... | reverse complement strand
TGGAATAACTTCATTACCTGAGAATCTTAAGGTTGGTGGTTCTTTATACCTTGAAGGAACTGGAATAACTTCATTACCTGAGAATCTTAAGGTTGGTGGTTCTTTAGACCTTGAAGGAACTGGAATAACATCATTACCTGAGAATCTTAAGGTTGATGGTTTTTTAGACCTTGAAGGAACTGGAATAACATCATTACCTGAAAATCTTAAGGTTGGTGGTTTTTTAGACCTTGGAGGAACTGGAATAACATCATTACCTGAGAATCTTAAGGTTGGTGGCTCTTTATACCTTAGAGGAACTAAAATAAACAAAAAAAATATTCCTAAGAATTTAATCAAACAATGTATATTTTAACGAGGCAATAAAGATGTACGACCGAGATATGTTTGAAAAAGAGTATATTAAATTTGTTACAGGTAATGGTAATGATGAAAAACTCCAGTATAGATTAAAACATTATCTTAATAGCCTATCTCTAGGAGTAAAGAACGCAAAGCGAATTAAAATTAAATTAACAGATGAATACTATGTTAGAACTTAATAAAATATATAACATTGATTGTTTAGATGGAATGAAACAAATACCAAATAATTATATTGATTTAGTAGTAACGGATCCACCATATTTAATATCATACAAGACTAAACATAGAAAAGATAAAAATCATGATTTTTGTAGTGAAATTAAAAACGACAATAATCCTAAACTAATATCTTTATACATATATGAATTAAATAGAATAATGAAAAATAACACTGCAGGATATATGTTTTGTTCATTTGATAAAATAAATTTTTTTAAACAAGAATTAGAAAAATATTTTAATATTAAAAATATGATTATATGGGTTAAAAATAATTGGACTGCAGGAGATTTATATGCTCAATTTGGTAAACAGTATGAAATAATATTATTATTTAACAAAGGAAGAAAAAAGTTCAATGGTAAAAGAATAACAGATATATGGAATTTTAATAGGAAAGTAGGAGAATATCAATATCATCAAAACCAAAAACCAGAAGACCTAATAAGGCAATGTATAGAAAAACATTCTGATGAAAAAGATATAATATTTGATGGTTTTATGGGGTCAGGAACTACAGCCTTTATTGCAAAGCAATTAAATCGTAACTTTATAGGTTTTGAACTAGAAAAGAAATATGTTTATATTGCAAATAAAAGATTGCAACAAATTAATTTAAAAGACTTTTTTACAAAGTAAACAATCGGAATATTATAATAAAATTAATAAAAAGTGATTATGATGATACCAGAATTAACAGATACGGATTATGTGGTACTTGGAGACTTATTAAAACAGTATCCAGCAGAGTTTTATTTAGATATGACAACCTTTTTTATTACAGAAATGTATAAATATATTGATACTGCTATGGTTTGGAGATGTTCTATAATGGGACCAACAAGATCTGGTAAATCAGAAATAGCGTCAAGCTTGAATTTTTTGTATAAACAACGGTTTAATAAAAATATTGAAAGTGGGCTTTATATTAAAAATCCTACTATTAAAACTATGTTTGATGATGAAGGAATAAAATTGCAAAAAATAGATTATAATCAGGATTTTATTTATGGATCTCCTGTAGAATATCAAACAAAACAACGAGAACGGACAAAGAATAATGATATTATATTTGGACAAATTCATCATATAGACGAAGACTCAAAGACTGCTGGAGGGCTTGGTAGTATGTCACAAGCCATAGAACAGGGCAATATAAACAATATTACAGCGAAATTTATGCAGTCTGAGACTTGGCTTACTCCTGATTATATGATTACTAAAAACGCACCGTATGGGCTTAGAACATATCCTAGTGTTATGGATAGAAAAAACTTAGTTAATTATTGTCTTTTATATAAAATAGAGATGAACACGAAAGGGTACGCTGATTTTAAATTCTTGGGCTGGGTTTCAATACCATTACATCCATATCAAGAGTTTAGAGTAGAATATAATAAGGTTAAGGATGGATGGATAAATAATGAGCTTAAGGGTGGTGCGAACGGTAGAGCTAAAGGAAGGTTTGAAGTATCACAGAAATTAGCAAAATCTAAAATATTTAAGCTTAAGGAGTCTGGAAAGACGTTTATACATTCTAAATCTGAACGGATGGCGTACCTTGAACAATTAATGCTTTCAGGAGAAGTAATGAATTATAATGAGATTGAGAAATGTAGAATTGTAGAACAAGCAACATTATTAAAAAAAACAGAAGATGTTGATAATGATTAAAATATTATTTTCTGTTAAGTTTTGGAGAGAATTATGTGATGAGTTTAAACAGACTATATATATGGTTTCAAGTGCTGTATTGATTATTATTATACTTATTATTGGGTTTAAAATAAAAGGGTTGATATTTCCATGATAGGAGAAATTATAAAAAAGAGTTTTATTAATATTATGATTTTTGTTGTGACAGCTAGTGTTTTAATATTTATTATAGCGTTATTATTAACGTATGGGAAAGATTGGGCTAAGCAGAAAATTGCACAATATATCGCGGATGTATTACCGTTTTAAAAAAGAAAAAAAGGGAAACCTTCCCTTGTAGTGATTATTTAACTTTTTTCTTCATCATATAGATGACTGCTCCAATAAGACCAGCGACTCCACCAACTACAGCGAAACCAAGAATAAACGCGAATAGACCAGGACCAATATTAAGCATGAATCCACCAAGCTCAGTACCAGTATCTGAAAGACCTGTAACATTTACATCAACCATAAAAACACCTCCAATAAGTTATATGGTATTATTACCTTAAATGTTTAAATAAGTTACTATTATTAAGTAGATAACTGTAGTTATGATTTACCTATCCAATCTCTTGGGTTTTTATTCTTACGACCAAAATTTTTAAATGCTAGTTGTTGATCTGTAATAAACTTGTATAAAAAGGCTGGTGATCCTAAAGTTATTAACACTAAAACAATAAAAAATAAAAATATTACTATAAAGCCAAGACTTAAAGACATTAGTTGTACATCTAGTAAAAAATCTCGTAGTACTGTGAAAGATTCTTTAATACTATCCTTAAGAGAAGCTACAGCGTTGATTATATTTGTGTAGTCTACCATTAAAATTTCCTCCGTTTTAGAGTCATTAAGTCGTGAAGCTTATCATTAAACTTTTTAAATATATAAGGAAAACTACCAAAAAAGAAAAACATTAAGACAAAACCTGCAAATAAGTTATATATTATTAATAATAATATAAACACAATATCAATAATACTAAGCATAGCAATTTGCCATTTGTTCTCTAATTCTGCAGTCTGTTTTAATAAATATATACTTTTTTGTTGTTCTATATTCATATTATTTACGGATTGCTCTAAGATTCCCTCTCCTGTAGGTGGGATATAATCCCCACCGTTTGGTTCTTGGGTTGTAATGGAAACACTATAATTTTTATTATCTATGTCTACTTCAATACGTTTTTGTATTGTCCAAGTATTTTTATTATCGGAATCAGTAGGAAAGGATCCAGGTAATATATCTCTTAAATCCCAAGTGTTAGACACACCATCAAGATTTGGGAATCTTAAAAAATTATCTTTATTAAACGTACAACCCATTGCTACAGATTTGACGCCTGTTGTGTCATAAGAACACTGATAAAAATTATTCTCAAAACGTAAAACGTAAGGTACTTTAAATTTATAATCTGTAGTGAATCGTTCTGTTATCCAATTATAAGGGACAAGACCATTGGTGTTTATATCATAAGTGTCAATCATGGACCGATACCAAATATCACTAACACCGCTTAAATCAAATTTCACAGCTGGTATATTATCATTAACATTACAGTCTAAAAAGCATGATGTAATATAGACAGGAGAACCAATAAAATCATAATCTTTAACCTCAAGATTGTAATAGTCCTCAGTACTAACCCTATAATCCATAAAGTTGTCTATAACAGATTTTGAAGATGAAGGTCGTATATAATTATAAAAATCATATTCTTCTACTATTCGGTATTTATCGGCGTTTAAAGTAGGGTTTGGATTGTTTAAGTCAAAACCAAAATCAATATATAAGTTTAAAGGTTCGTCTTCGTCTTGTTCAATATTAAAATAATGTGTAAATACAGACATATAATCTAATTCATAATGGTTTGGAGATACAAAACTAAAAAGGCTTGATTGATAACTACTACAGTATTCTTGACCTAGTAATAACGGACTTGCACCGTCAAGACATGGAATATCATTTGCACTAACAACTAATGAACTTATCATAATTAAAAATATTAAAAATATTGCTTTTTTCATTATCTACTCCTCCCTTTTGATACTGCCTTTTCTAGTATTTTATCACGCATATATATTAAAGCGTTTGGTACTGCTTCAATTACTACAAATACAAATAAATAAAATCCTAATAAATAAACACCAATGTTTAATATTTCTACTAATAACTGTGTAAAACTTATTATATGAACCCAAACCTTATTTATATTTTCTTTTTGTAAGTTTTTTAATGATTCATACTCTAAATATTTATTATAAGTCTTATTTTGTTCTGCTTCTCTTACTGTTATATATTCAGAGATAGCGGTATCATCTCCAGGATTAATATAAGAATTTTTAATTAATATATCATCAAGCTCTCTTAATTCTTCTAGACTCATAGAGTCAAGATCTGTAAATTCTTGATCTAAAAAACCAGTAACACCAACAAGATTGTATAAGGTCGATTTACTAAAATTACCGTCAAGATAAGCTTGATAATAATCCTCATAAAGCATTTCTGTTTGCATATCAGTTTCTTCATTCATAGTACTAACAAAATCTATATCTTGATAACTTTGAGGTCCATAAATACCTAACAATCCAAACGCAGAAACATTAAACATTAAAGTACAAAATATAAAAAATAATATAATGTTTTTATTCATTGATATACACCTCATACTCCTTTGTTAATCTACAATATTGGTTTGTCTTGTCTAGACCAGTACAAATACCCTTCCAATTACTATTAGTATTATTTTTAAAAACATAAGCGTCAATACTATGCTTTATAGTACCGCCCTTATTGATACAATTAAAAGATCCCTTGATTATAGAGTTATAATTGTGATCTTTTACATAGTCTATAAGCCCATCATTATTACATTCTGCTGTAACCTTATGAATACTGTAATCAGGACCTAAAGCAGACATATCAATAAAATAACCTTGATTATAAACACGACCATTGATATATGTTGGATTATCCATGGTTTTAATAATACTAAAAACAGGAATATCTCTTTTTATAGTACCATTAATAACAGTATTATAATCACTGTATTCTATACCGTCATAAGCCCGACATCTAAAATCATAGGTTGTATTATACCCATCATTACCGATAGGATAAGAATATAAAACTATTTCAGACTGATTCCTGATAAGCTCCCAAGAACTTGAATTTTTACGAGTAGAAACCTCATAATAAATATCTTGTGTGTCTGCTTGTCCATCATAAGCACCAGCGCACATTATAGGTATAGTATATTTTCTAATCCCATAATCAGGCTTTAATATTTCTGGAGTTTGTGGTGGAGATTGAGCAACACCAATCTCTCTAAAATTATTAACATAATACCAATCACTGATTAAGGCTGGAGTTTCGTTATCAGTACCACGACACCTATAAGATATAGACTCTCCTGTTGAATGTGTAAAAGAAGATATATTTCCACGCCATTCAGAATCTATATAATATTCTGTTAGATCATACCATATAGAACCCTTTGCCCATTGTATATCTACTATTAAATCATCCTCGTTTGTATCAGAATCTATAAGATTACAAGATACATAATAATCAACATTTTCATAAATAGTATCTAAAGAAACGCTAATACTTGAGACAGTAGGAGCTAAATTAAGATTTGTAATATTAACATTCCATTCAAAAGAATCTTTTTGACCAAATGAATCAGTAACAATAGCAGTAATATTTTTATTATCTCCCTGTTCATTATCTCCTACAATCCAGGACCATACAACACCATAAGCTTGACTTACAGAATCCTTAAACCATTCTACAATATACTTTAAAGGGCTTGATACACCTATAGAAAACTCTTTTGTATCTCCTTCTGTTACGTTTATGTTTTGGCTTGGGCTTGTTGTTACTATGGTTGGACCTGTAACATTAGTAACCATTAACCGTCTTGTTGGGGATTCCACATTATTACATTTTATAAACCATTCATAAGCACCATTATCAATAAAAGTATATTTTAGCGTATTAATTCCAATATTTAAACTTGAAGTAGTATTTTTTTGTGTATCATTAATATATAATTGGCATGAGTTTAAATCTGTATCATCAGAAATATTATATTGAAAACTTAAAGTTTCAGAATTATTAAGAATATACCCATTTTCTGGATAATATAAATTATGTTGGTATAAATCAACTTCTAAATTAACAGTTGTATTATAATTATAATACGTTCTACTATGATAATCATTAGCATAAATACTTAAATTTACAAGATCATTATAAAGCCCAAAAACTGTGCCGTTTGTAGTGTTTATATTAGTAGTCCCTGAATCATTAATAAAATAAGATTGATATGTATTAATTGTTGAATTATCATAAATAGATGTTGTAATAATATTAAAAATTTCTCCAGATGTAGATTCATCATTAATACTAATATAAGCTTTTGCAGGTGCATTAACACTAGTTATTTTTGAAGCTGTCATAGTAGATAAACCTAAAGGAGAATCTGTATCTATTGAAAAAGTATCTGTAGAATATAATAAACCGTTTCCGTCAGAATCCGTTTTTGTTATTACAATATGATAATCTGTATCATGTTCTAAATCTGCTAAAGTACTAGAAAAATCAAAATCGATACAACTTGCCGGGAAACTGGTACAAGCGCCAATCGTCATACCTGTTTGGCTTTCTGTATAATATGTTACAGTTTCCGCAGTATTTTTTATTGATACGGTATAATCTTGTGATGAAGAACTAGCACTAGTAAACTCAATCCCTTTTATTTGGTAATCTCCGTTTCCTTCTGAATTAATATTAAATTTGACTGTTCCGTCAGATGCTCCAAGTTGTCCTGTTTCCGAAGCAGATTTTGCATAGTATGTTTCGTCTGCACTAACAAAACTAGAAAACATTAAAATAAATAATCCTAAAAATATTATTTTTTTCATTTTTCAACTAACCTCACTAATAAAGCACCAAGAACACCAGATTTAATCAAAAATATTAATAAGATAGGCACGACCACTACAAGAAGCCATTTTCCCACGTTTAACAATACCCAAATCTTGGAAATCTCCCAATCAGAAGTATAAATAGCAAATTCAACATTCTCTTTAGTTTTAAACTCTATGTCTACTATATTAGATATAAACTGTTCATCCCCAGAAAAAGGGTTTGTAAATCCTAAATCACTATTACTAGAAACAACCTTAGAACCCACCAAAAAAAGACTATAATTCCCAGTATCATACAATGTCACAATACCTTGACAATTAGAATAAGCAGAATTATAAAATAATGCACCATCAGTATTAAAATCAGTATTTAAAAAGGATTCTGTATAATCCCCAAAATAAGGGATACCATTAATAAACTTATTAATATAAACCGCTGAGTTTTCAGAGCTTGAAAATATATCTTTATCTTTTTCGTTTACTAAAAAAAGGTTTGTGAACTCATTACAATACTGAGACGTAGTACCAAGCCCTGAAACATTCTCTTGATATAATGATATTGATACATTATAAGGTATTCTAAACCTCAAAACACCCTCTAAGACATATAAATACTCGTCTTCTATATCTGCAGATCCTAGAGCATAATTAATATCACTATTAATACTATAATTATAATCCGTATAATTATCTAATATCCCATTTTTCTCAAAAGGGATAGTATCATCATAAGATAGTTCTATTTTATTATTACTATCGCAATTATTACAAATAAATCCAAAATGTTCTCTTGGGCTTATTATAGGATTAACATAAACCTGTGTAAGCCTAGAACATACAGTCTCAAAAACATTATTAGTTATAGATATATCTTTATCTATAGTCCATTCTATATTAGTACCATTATCGGCACCAACAATAAAATTTATTATAGGATTACCAGTTTTTTTTTTTAGATTAGCACACATTATATGTTCTTCTGCATCTCCTTCGGTATGATTTAAAAAATCATGGTTTATCCAAAACGAAAATATAGAATTATTATCTATAATAAAACTACCATCAAAATCATTATCAGTATTTTCATAAATATGAGTTGTAGTATTTTGTCCAACCCCGAAAACATTAAACTTTATATCTTCCTCTTTATCATTAGAAATATAAATCTCAAAATTATTATCTCCAATATTAGTCATATTAAATAGTTCATTATCTATTAATATAACACTTCTATTAATATCATAATTCATAGCATTAATAGAAATAGTACTACTTTCATTTACTCCTGTATAATAAGGATATTCAAGCGTTTGCGCAGTAACCCCAACAATACTAAACAAGAAAAATAATATTAATATTTTATAATGAATGAGTCGCCACCCCTTTTTTTACAAGCTGAAAAATAACATAAGGCATCATTCCGGCAAACATAGAAAAAATAAGAACAAAATAACCAGGCGCTATCATAGAAAAAAATTCTGTTATAGTAGAAATCAAGCTTCCGAGTACGTTTATTATTTCTTCCATTATATCCCACCCAATGAATCAACAACCGTTTTCATATACATTTTAATATATATAAAAGTGTACAATACGAAAAAAGCCATAAATATTAAAAAAACCATAACAAACCAAGAAGGCGCAATATTAGACAAGAACCCATATAATTCTTCTGAAAATAGTTTAAGCTCTTCTGATATGCTGTAAAATTCCCATCCGTTCTCTAAAACCTTAAATCCCATTTTCTATATATATAATTATAATAAAATTATTATTTAAATCTTTCTTTTTGTTTTTTTGTTTTTGTAGTTTTATTATAATCTTTTATTAATGTTTTAACCAAAAGCCCAAAAGATCCTAAAGTTAAAACTGCAAAAACCCCAATAATACCCAATAAAAATATTATAAATGTAAGAAGTAAAAACAATACTAATATTGTTATAACCTGAACAACCCCGATAACCCCATCAGTAGTCGAGCCACAATAACCATAATCAAAAGGTACACTATTATCCAAACTATGACCAATACCCCAATATGTGTCTTGGTTTTTACTACCTGTACAGTTCCCACAAATCCCACCATAATCTATATCTATTAACTCGAAAGATTGACGTGTATTATCAAAACAAGTCCCACAATTTCCCCCATAATCGATATACGTCTCAATCCCATTTTGTATCCCATCAGAACAAGTCCCACAATGACCTCCCTTATCAGTAGTCGTTTCATCATCATTTAGTATACCATCATTACAAGTCCCACAATATTCATTATTAGCATAATCATAAACACAGACATTAATAATATCAGTATCGGACTGATTCCCATTAGTAGACAATAACGACACTGTCCTTATCCCTGTTTCTTGTGTATCAATATCAAAATCATAATACCAGAATGGGTTTTCATAATCATACCCAGGACAAAACTCTACACAATCATCAGAATCTCCATAACATTCATATTTATAAGTCCCATCTCTCCAACATTGAGCAGTAATAGAAGGGTCCCCATAAGAAAAATCATCTAAAGAAATAGGCGTAGATTTATTTATAACCAAATCCAAAGAATCAATAAAAGCTACAACATAAGCAGAAGATACAATATAATTTTCTACATCAAAATAACTCCATCCTTTAATATTTTCTAAGGCTAATACTTTTAATTCATACTCTCCAGGAATAGAAGCTGTAATAGTTTTTACTGCATTAAACGGACTCCCACTATGACAACAAGCATCCCCATTACAATACATATTTTGGATTAGAATATCACACCCAGAACCATACCCAATATCATAAACACCATCATTAGTATAATCATATAATAATACGTTTGGAGAAAAAGTCTGTGTTGATGTTGATTGTATCGTAAAATCTGATCCTGTCGTTATAGTAGTTTGATTTATATTAAGACTAACAGAAAACCTCTCACAAGGGTTTGGAGGACTTGAAGAATCTATAATATTATCATTTTCACACATATAATTAATAGGACAATTAAAAGCAGTAGATTCAACACTCCAAGAAATCCCAGACTCCTTTTTACAATACCCCTCAATCTCTCTATTATATTTATAATACGTTTCAAAATCAGAACAGTCATATTTATACTCTTTTTCATTACTCCCAGAAGCACAACCATAAAAACAGCTATTTTGTACTGTATCAAGCACAGTATCGCACCAAGTAATATCAAGCAGATCACAAACACCCAAATCTCTTTCTTTATAAGACAAATCAGAAGTAATACATTCAAAATCACTCCAATCAGTAGTATAAACAGAACAGTCCGTAGTAGTAGTAATCCCAAAATTGCACCCAACACCACTACAAAAATAATTCCTTAATTCTCTAGATTGTCCATTACAATAATTCCCATCCCGATCATCACAATCCTCAATAAAAACATCACTAGAATAACACATATAATTAAACATACTACACGTAAAATCCTTTTTATACTTATCATTCCCAGAACAATAATAATAATCAGAAGAACAATGTCCATCATCTAAACATTCAAAACATCCAAGCGAATCATCACAATAAACAGAACAATATTCTATAACATCCTCTTCACAATATCCTCCCAGAAACCCATCATATAAACAACTTCCTGTATACTCCGCAAAATCATCACTACTATCACAAAAATCACCAGAACAAGTACCCTGTGAGCAAGGATAAGAAGAGCAAGAACATGACTTAGCAGAAATAGTCGGTATAATTAATAAAAAAAAAACAGTAATCCCCATTATTATTAAATTTTTATTTGCCATGTTCTTGTCTCTATAAATATTATAATGTTATTAATATATATTCTTTGCTATTTCCGTTCTTAATAATTCTTGAATTAAATAAATAAGTATAAACAATTGTATAAAAAATCCCCAAAATAAATAAAATCCATAATCAATCATCTGTTATAACTCCTATTTCTAATTCATTATAATTATTTATATCAATACCAATTGAATCTCTGCACATTTCATAAGCAATGTCTGGAACAGTCATATTACCAGCAAAAGGGTCTAATACTGTAAAATATGGATAACTATATGTTTTAATAAGCATTTCAACTAATTCTCTAGGTAGTTGATTTATTCCATTCCTTTTTTTATCTTTAGAAACATTTTTACAAAGATTATAATTAAACACGTCATAGTGGTTAGTTCCCTTATGTCCTTCTGAAATTCTTTGTTTTATTCTTTTATCATTGGGATTTTTGTATGGTTGTTTTATAGGGTTAAACTCATAATCTTTACATTTACTTTTACAAAATACTAAAATAGTTCTATAAGTTCTAGTATATTTAGTTTTAGCGTGACCAACATTTGTTGGATAATTCCAAATCAATTGTTGAATAAAATGATAACCTTTTTTTATAAGTTTAGTATAAAGAATATTATTATTTTCAGGATAATTAATTATACAAATTATCCCTTTATCATTAAGTACTTTAAAACATTCTTCTGCCCACTCTAAACACCATTCATGGTAATCTTTTTTATTATCATTAACTTTATTTGAATAATTCCAACCAATATTATATGGAGGATCTGTTATTATTAAATCAATATTATTTCTTATTGAAGATAATTTTTGTAAAATGTCTCCATGTATAAATTCTTTTGAAACTAATATTTTATCTGATTTTACCATTTTATTCATCTGTTTGTTTTATTTCTGTTTCTCTATCTATATAAGGTGGGTATTGTTTACCTGTATTATTTGATATATGTGTTATCACATTTATCAAAATCTCCAGGATGTATTGGAGCGCAAACCTTAATATAATCTATATTTGATTTTTTAAGCCAAGTTTCCGCATTAATACAAAAACTACACGTTGGACTAGAAAATAATATTATATCTTTAAATCCTTCTGATATATCAAAGCCAGGGATTAAATTATTTTTATAATCAAATCCTTTATACTCATTATTATTAACTAACCATGTAGGAGTCCCAGAAACTTTATCTTTACCAAGTTTATCATAATATTCTATAGCTTTATTCGATAATAATAAAAATTCATCATTTTGATTTATTTGTTTATTTTCTTCTTGTTGTGGTAAATTTACATAACTTAATAATAAGTCTAATTTCTTATTTGTATTATAAGATTGATGTGCTGAAATCCCAGCCAACGATCCGCAAACTATTAATACTAAAAATAAAATAACTGCTGGAATATTTTTTTCATTAATATCATTTCTCATTTAAATCTCTCCTCGGCAAATTTCTATTAAAAATTGTTTTTTCATTTTCTCTATCATCTATAATTTTAATAAATCGTATAAGTTTTTTTGACATCTTTTGATTATTAATTCTCCTTAGTGCTTTAATTATCCTTAAAACATCTATCTGTTTAAAATCAACAGATAGTGTACCATAAGGGAAACCGACCTCATACGATAAACTAAGCTCTCTTTTATCAGTTTCATTAAAAGGGATCATACTATTAATATTATCTCAGATGTATATAAACTCATAACATTACTATTAGGTAGTAACATTGATGGGAAGGAAGTTATAGGTACCTTATATACCCTCTTTACCTTTTTAAAAGTGTATAAAGAGTAGTATTCTGTGCTGAAGATTGTCAAATATCTTGACGTCTGTCCTAGTACTTTTCTAGAGAATAAAGGTATAGTTGGGAGTTAAGGGTATAAGGGTAAAGAGGGTATATAAGGGTAAGGAAAATAGTATACTAGTATACGTTTTCCCACACTAATTTTAT
>Ga0075125_10001048_pt1 | contig 13003 bp, 16 predicted proteins | sample AntAceMetag02UKN_FD_69810 | JGI IMG/M metagenome (GOLD analysis project Ga0075125, IMG submission 69810) | Saline lake microbial communities from Ace Lake, Antarctica - Antarctic Ace Lake Metagenome 02UKN | ecosystem: Environmental > Aquatic > Non-marine Saline and Alkaline > Saline | place... | reverse complement strand
CATTGACCCGTCCATAAACAATCCCGCTTCGGTATCTTCCAGCAGGTTAATCACGTCCGCTTGTGCCAGGTCGCGTATCTTTTTAGCAGCGTTAAACTCGGTCTTTGCTTCTAACCATTGCTGTACGATCACTGCTTGGTTCGGTTTATAGAGTTCAACTGAGCTTGTAGGGTCTCTATATATGCTCTTTAACATCTCCAGTTTCGGTGTAACATCGTCAGGTCGGTGTTCCAGCAGCACGTTGTTCTGCCAGAAAGCCAATCCAGCTTCTTTAATCGCTGCAATAATGGTTTCGTTCCGGTCAATCTCAAATATCAGCATACCTCTACCACCGATCAGGGCAGGTACATAAACTTTCTCCAATTCCGCAACAAACATCTGGTGTTGGACTTGGATAATAACCTTGTTCGGCACTTTGTCTGTGCCATCTTCTCCCCACTCTGACGAGTCAAACGCTGGGTTTGTGATACCGCTGGTCTTTGTTTCCAGACCAATAGGCTTTCCATAAAACTCTTGCGCGTCGGGTGTTGCTGAGAATATAGGTTCCTCTTTTGATACTCTCCCGATGTTCTTACGGAACTTGATACCCAACTTGTCAGAAGCCCAATCGATCAAGCTATCTTCTAATCTGTTACCGATCTGAATAGCCTGGTTGGGTTTATCGTTCTGTTCTGTGTCATATACTTTCGATATGAACACGTCCGCTGCACTCTTGAACGGGTCAAAGCCCATGATAGCAGGACTATCACTTGCGCCGATATGGTGCTTTCGTGCTTCTAATTGTTTCGGGGTTATTGGCATTTCAATCTCCATTGGTTTTGTGTTTGAACATTTAAGCGGGGAATTACAATGAAACCATGTATTAGTGCGTCAATACATTAACCAATAAGCCATGTAGCTTCGCAACTCCCTGCAATTTATCTCTCTTTGGGGTCTCCTTGCTGTAGGTATCTCTCGTTGATTCGTTTCTTATATCCGATAACGTAATTGATGTCAAGGATTATCTCACTAAACTGTAATTAAATGTGTAAAGGATACTTGACAGGTAGGGAGTGCAGATTAATGGTCTCGTAACTTTGGTGGAATAATGACAGGTGTGAAAAGTAAAGGGAATTGGTCTCGTAGCGTTGCCTTCGTAGTGTTGGCTCTGTAACGTCAGGACAAAGAAAACGGCGCGGGTGTTGACAATCGAAACCTACTCTGCAAGGAGTAAAAGGGTAAGATTCCCGCGCCATTGAGAATATAATCTAGTTTTTTATTTGTTAGATGTCAAGGTGTTTCTTTTCTAATTTACGTCAATCCATACGGTGTTATAATTCCAGTTTGACCGCTCGGAAACGGTCTGTATATCTCCAGCAGGGTGATCTTTAGCACCTACACACAAGGTCGCGTCATGGTAGCCAGCACCATAGTCGCGGGTACATTCTCGTTTTGCTCCTAGCAATGTCTTTGCTTTGCATCTTGTCCATTGTCCGCGATCACTGTCCCGTTTACCTGTCATAAAATAAATCATTCATTCACTCCTCTATTTTATCCGCTTTAATGTAATACCAGGCCAAGCATACGAGTAAGGCCAAGTATGTTATTGCTAGTGCGGTCATTCTGTGGCTTTGGCTATTGCTGCCCGTGCTTGGCACAATACACAAGTATCAGGATTATGCCCGTTAAATTCGTGATCTAGTATCAGCGGATCACTGGCAAGCAATGCTTCTGCATCTTGCAATGCCTCCAGCAAGTCCGGTGCCGCCGCTATCAGCTTGGCGTTCGCCTCGTGTGCGGTCGGTGTCATTGCTATGGTTGCAACCATAAAGCCTTCATCTGGTACAATCCCAATGCTGCCATCACTAGCAACGTCTGCATGCCACTTGTTTAACATAATTTTAGCTTTCCGGTCTAATGCCTTCGCAGCTTTTAATGTTTCTGTTTCTGTTTTTCCTGGTATTTGCTTCTGTTCTGTCTTTTCCATGATCGCTCCTTGCTTTGTTTGTTAATGTTCCAACCGTCCACGCTGACAGAGTAAACCGCCAGCGTGGAAAGTCAAGACTATCTAAGCTCAAACACGTCCGGATCTACTTTGCCGTTGATCTTGTTTAATGTCTGCTTGCATTGGTTTAATAGCATTCTCATATGCCCAGGTTCAATCTTGCCATACGTGCCGTCAGAATGACAAAAGGCTTGCATAAGGTCGTGCGCCTGTTGGCATACGTCCAGCAGGTCTGCATGGTTGTTTACCGCTTCAGCGATCAACTCCGCATTGGCTTTGCGCTCGTCTGGTTCGCCTTGTGGCACTTCGCAGGTCTGCGCTACAGGGTAACTATGCGCCATTATTCCAAGCTGGTCTGATACTGTCCACGGTGTTGCGGTGTGTTTCATTGCTTTATCCTTGCTAGACGGGTTTTCACACCCGCCCGTTGTTGTGATCTATTTGTTTAGCGTTTCGTTGGCGCTGATCTGAATGTCTGAGGCCAGCTTTACCAGCTCGTTGCTGAACGTAAGCGCGGTGCTGCAATCTGTATGGTTTCTGATACAGGCCAACATCACCTCAACCTGTGGCCTGAAGCAGTCCCGCAACAGAGTTTCACAAATTATGATCTCTTTTGCGCCTGCTGTGGCGTTCCAGGGCTTCTGTGTAGTGTGTTGTGCTATGTTCATGTTAGTTGGCCTCCTTAAATTCTCTGTGGCTGATTATGCTGCAAAACTCTTCCATGCAGTTAATGACTTCAGGGTCAGGCATACCAAACTCACACAAAAAGTTTCTGAAATGTCTGAATATGTCATAAAGGCCATACTCTGTAGCTTGTCTGTGTGCTTGGTCAAATTGCCCGTTGACCATACTGTCATAGATTGTGCCAATGCTTGGCCTGTCTTTAGTTGGGATATACGGCTTTTCTGGTTTGACCTCCTGTACTGGCACGAATACAAATACAAAACCTGTTTCGGTTCCGCCGCTTGCCAGATAATGCTTGCCTTTGGGGTTCCAGTCATACTTAGCGCACAAGGCATCAGCCGCTTTTCGGAATGCTCCGTCCCCATCAAATTCCCCCTCATAAGGAATTGTAATACTACACTCTCCAGATGCGCTTGCCTTGATACGGCTTGGCTTTGTGTCTGTTGCTCCAATGTACTTTGTTGTGATTGCTTTCATCTTTAATACTCCTTGCTTGTGTTTTTCCCCCTGACGTTTTATCAGGGGGAATAATTGACGAAATTAAAAGGATTCAACCACGATATAGTGGAAGTAATCGTAATTTTTACTGATATCACTGATAGCATGATGGATTGCACGGTCGCCAGTTATTACTTCTGGAAGTGCACCAAGCACCAAAGGGAATTCAGATAGATATAAACCATCAGGTATTAAACCCTGCTTGGCTTGCTCTGCGATAAGGTCACGGCTTGCCATACGTGCAAGCACTTCCTCATTACTCAGTAGGTTAAAAGGATTGAGGTTGCTTGATGTTCTTGAAACAATGTGTTCTGTTGTTCTGCTCATAATGTGCTCCTTGCTTAAGCGGTTAAGGGAAAAACTGATTGTCAACTCTCATAGTATACACAACCTTATAACGGCTGTCAACCCCTTTTCTTTAACTTTCTTTTAATTATCTTTCCCCTACACTTAAACAGGTCTCATGCCAATACTCAAACAACCAACACAACACGCTCCAGAGCTAACAGGATCAACCACAACGCAACGCCACCAAGACAACGGGGGAAGGGGACTATAGGGGATAGGGGCTTCTTTACTTGTTTATTATCTTATATAGGGTATACAGTATCCCACTGATTTAATACCTGCTCCAATTCTTATACCTGATACTTATTGGGTAATATTCCCCATACCAGCCAGCTTCCAGCCCTATTGTTAACCGGATTAGCTTAACTGGTTGACAATGCTGTTGAGTGACACGATTGCCCAGGATCGTGCTACTGGATACTGGTACATTGGACACTATCAGGACACTACACCATACAGCAGGCAGGCATTCATGCTGTAAGCTGTTCCCACAAGCACAATACCATACATCAGGACGGCAGTAGGTAGTGGATTGATACTCCACTTCCTATCAGATCGGGGTTGATGGCATGGGTGATCGGTGCTGGTGTAGGGGTATCTCAAAAGGTACTGGCACCAAATCGCGATTCCACTTATGGGGTATGACTACTGAATTGGTACTTAATACTACCCACTCCTCTCTCCCTCCGCATATTCTGGTTTCCCCTGCTTGGTTCTATCTGTCTCATTGGGATTGTAATTCAGTGGAGGTAGAAAATTATTAAAAAAATATTGAGCACATACTCTGTGTACTCTGTGTAATTGGGATAGGGCTCTGTAAGGGATTGGAAGGTCTTGATGGTGTGTTGACACTGTTGAGCAGCAGTTAATCGTTTCTATGGGGCATTCTGTTTGATTGGCGGGTATTTTAGGGTACCGGAAGTGGTCGTGTTCTAAGGATAGCTATAGACCTCAGATTTGAGGTATGGTCATTGTGGTTATAAGTTGTTCTTATTCTAGTTCTAACCTGTGCGTGACTAGGGTGGCGTATTGGTATTCTTACCTGTGGGAATTTTCCTACAGGTCATTGAGCACGAACAGTGGTAGTAAAGATTGTTCTTGACATCTGATAGGAAGTGTGTTATGGGTTATTTCCGTAACTGGTATTACTTTGTATTACTTTTTTAATGTAACTGAGGATAAACTGAGCATGCACCTTTATTTGTTGGCTGGAATAATGTTGAGTCAGGGAGTGGTGGTTTATTTTCAGGTTAGGATATTTCGTGCTGTGCTTGTTTTTCTCTCCTCCTCCTTTTTTATAAGGCGTGGCACAAGTGGTGGGTCCGGTGGTATTGCTAGTGAATCGGACCTGCCTATTTCTTTTGAACGTATTGATTCTGATGAAACGAGGACGAATCCTATGCGGAACGGGAAGTTTTGTTATAGCGATTTTATGTATGAAGAACCTGAAGCTGAAGAAGATGAGGAGAATGGTGATGACTGATCGTGAATTATTGATTATGCAGTTAATTGAGAATGCATGGACTAACGATAGTGACTGGACTACAGAATCATGGGTTGCCACAGTACAGGACGTGCTTGAGAGTGAGGCGTAATGGCAGTTAAACCGGTAAAGAGAGCAGTAGGCGGCGACGATATTGTTGACTACATAAAAGTTGACGGTAAGGAGTTAGGGATAACTTCTAAGATGCGGGACGCTGCTTTTTATCGGCAAGTCAAGGGAATGACACAGGTCAAGGCTATGTTAAAGGCGGGGTACAGTGAATCGTATGCGAGTCAGAACGCCAGTAAGTTCTGGAACGGTACGATTATGCAAGCGTTATGCCAGGGCGGTGAGATCAAGGTTACTATGCGGCGGGAAGAATGGGACGCCAATTTAGTTACTATCGCGAACGATCCTGACGAAGCGGGGAGTAACAGGTTTCAGGCGTTGAAGATGATTGGTCAGAAGAACGGATGGATGGAGAACGACGCTAATAGCAGCGATACGGTGTTTAAGAAAGAGCAGACTGCTGTTGAGAAGTTGTCTGATAAAGAGTTGGTTGCAGAAGCGGAACGGTTAGGGGTTAGTATTGCTGATGGAGTGTTAGCATGAGTAAAGCAGAGACCGTTAAATGGAAGAACGTAGTCTGTTGTGCGATCTGTGGTGTCAGAACGGAGTATGAATACCCTAATGACAAGCCTGTTAAATGTTCCGGTACATGTGGGAAAGTGTTAATTGAAGTTGAGAAGAAGGGTAAATGAAACAACCAGTACGATTAACCAGTCTTAAGCGCAGGAAACTGCAATACGGGGTTATTGACGCTCGTGTTAAGGATGTTGTGCGTAGACGTGCTGTTCAGTGGGAACTGTGCCGTCGGTCTCCGCATTACTTTTTATCGACGTTTTATTATACTCTTGATAGGAACGCTGCTGATAAGGTCAGGAAATTCCCTGACTTCATGCGGGATCAGAGATGGCATTATATTCGGGTTATGCTGGATCAAATACAGCAAGAGAACCTGATAATTACATTAAAGAGCCGGCGTATGTTAGGGTCTTTGATTACTATTGGCTGGTACTTATGGGAAACGATGTTCTTAGAAGCGCGGTTCACGATCTTTTCAAGAAGGAAAGAGTCTGATGCTGAGGAACTGTTGGCATATCTGAGGAAAAGTTATAAACGGTTACCACCTTGGATGAAAGCGTTACGTCCTTCCAGCGCTGAACATAAAGAGAATAAAGGCCGGTTCGTGGTTTCTATTCCTGATAGGAACACCGGTGAGATGATTGAGAACGTGGTTCAGGCAGTATCGGCTGCTGGTGATGAAGGTCGTGGTGAAACTCTTACGGGAGTATTGGCAGATGAAACGGCGTTCCAGAAAGAGATTGCCGATAGCGTGACAGCACAGATTATTGCGTTAAAAGGTGAAGCAACGGATATGGGAGACCGCCATTTCATTTCCGTAACCACCGTTAATGGTAAGAACGAAGTCTATAAGATGTCGTATGACCTTGATGAAAGCGGTATTACTTCTGATATGGACGGGTCTGGGGAAGGTCGGCACGATCTTATGCCTGGCCTTGCTACCTGGAAGAACGGGATTAATAAGTTTCGGATACTCAGGTTACATTATACGGCGGACCCATCGAAACGCAGTGCAGAATGGAAAACCAATGCTCATGCTGGTATTACAGAATCCAGATGGAAACGTGAATATGAGATAGATTTCTCAGCAAACGACGGTGTTGTTGTTTATTCAGCGTTTGATTTCGATAAACATACGGTAACGGGCCTTGGCTTTAAGGTCCTTAAGCACGATAAGAGCTTACCGCTATATAGGATGTTTGACTTTGGATATAGACGACCGGCCTGTATATTCTCTCAGATCGGGAACGACGGGAGATGGTATATTCTGGCAGAGTTTTTAGGCAATAATCTACCGTTTTTTATCTTTAAGAACCTGATGTTTCATGTATCGGGCGTACTTGAAAGAATCCTTGAGACTCCTGACCGTGCTAGAATTGATATGACAGAAAAGATTTCACAGGGTCGTATTGAGAATTACCGGAAACTGGCTGATATTCCTGTTTTCAACGGATGTAAACAGTTTTACGATGCAGTTGACCTTCATCATGGTAAGCAACATAACGATAAATCAGGCTATGAGACCTCTATATCTATGCTAAAGCGTGTCCGGCGAGTTGATAGTAGCCTTGTCCATATAAAAGAAAAAGAACGTCCTAGAACCGAAGGTGTTGATCTTGTAAGGCAACTGCTGGAACAGGATAGGATAGTGATTGACGATCAGCGGTGTCCTATTCTTGTTGAAGGGATGCAGTCTGGTTATGTATATACCGATAAAGAAGGCAGCACCCAGAAAGAGTTACCGGACGGAGACGACTTTTACTCTCACCTTATGGACTGTATGCGGTACGGGGCAGTGAACTTCTTTGAGTTTGCTGAAGAAAACAAGGTAGTTGAGTTTATGCGGGAACCGTCAAACGAAGATTTCTTTAATGATCCTGCTTATCGTGAGATGGCTGAAATACGTGACCTTGACGATGGCAAGATGGCAGCATATCAGGAGGCAGCAGTGTCATATGGCTAAGATAACGAAACCGATAGTTAAACCGGCAACACCGTTTAATGCACAGACCCGTTTCTCGAAGAAACAGGCTGCTGATACGGTAGTTCGGCATATTGAAGTGAATGTTGCTAAGAAGATAATGCTAGGTTCAGCACGGTTTAAGAAGGAACTGCTTGATTTGTTTAAGAACGAAACTGAATTATTGGCCTTTTGCCGACTATACCCTGGCAACAGGGACATTATTAAATCATATAAAGAGTTACGGCGTGGCGACATTGAGCAATCTGAAGTTGATCGCGTTATGGAAGCAGTGGAGAAAATAGATGGTTGATACTCCTAAATCTCCTGGCACTGATGAAGCGTTACTGAACCATGTAAAGAGTTTATATGCGTACAGTAAAGATGAGCTGGCAGATTTTCATAAGAAATGTAAAGAGCGGAACGACCTGTATTATGCGTGGCAGAAAGCGCGTGAGAACGGGCAGTCTGAGCTACAGATCAATAAACTGTTCAGTGACACAGAAGATGTTGCTTCTTTACTGACACAGTCTGACCCTGGCTGGCAGGTACATCCTGACGCAGAATCCGCTCGACCAATAAAAGAAGCAGCGTTTCAGCTACAAGGCCAGATAAAAGGGTGGTGGCAAGAGTATGCAAACAGCCTGACGACCTTGAACGTGGTACGTGACTCTCTGATACATGGTCATGGTATCGCTGGATACCCTTGGAACGACCGTATGGTTGATGGTAAAGGCGATATTGACTATTTCAAGTGCGATATATTGGGATGTTTCTGGGACCCGTATGCTGAATCTGTTGATGAAAGCGAATACTTTATCCGGCGATACCTGTTATCCCCGAAGAAGGTGCTGGAAATGTACGGGGTTGAGGTTGAAGCACGAGAGAACTCTGACGATCCGAAACATAAAGCACCCCAGAAAGTAAAGGCTGGTGTTTCACTTCCAGTTAGCGCAGTGTCTCCGACTCATACAGTGGGTGATGGTGGTGTTACAGCAACGCCATTTACTGCGGTAGACTCTGTCAGGTACGATTTAAGTGAAAACAGGCCGATTGAGTTTACGACCGGTACGGTTGAAATACTGGAATGCTGGTGGTATCCGCATGATGAACGGACAATACCGTTATCTGAACGGCAGTTAAAGGCGCAGGAAGAAAACCAGAAGGTCCTTGATACTGGTTCTGCTATTGAAGCGCGGTATACTGACGACCATCAGACTGAGATTGAGATACATGAACTGTTGGTAGAAGATTTACAGGGCGTTATCAACGATGTTGGTGCTGTTGTGAATGACGGTACACCAAGACCGGAACAAGTTGACGCTGTAATGAACCAGGTTGCTTTACAACTCCGTATGTTACAGGACCATATCAACGATCATAAAGAACGTATGGCGTATCTTGACCTGCGTGGTGAGACATATAACGATATTGAAAAGATGTATCCTTACGGTAGAGTAACAATCGTTGCTCCTGAAGATGAGAAGGTCCTTCTTGATGAACCGAATACACAAGAGTTTATCCCTTATACGCACCTGAACCTGATTTCCAGTACGTCACGGATAATTGACGTGTCACTGTTTGACCAAGCTACTCCGATTGAGAAGTCACGGAGAGATTTGTTACAGCATATCGAAGAAGGTATTATCTTAAGGATGCGTCCCCCGAAATGTAACCCTGGTGGTTTAACACCAAAAGAACTGCTTGATATGCCAGGGGCTATTTATAATTGCGATAGCGAACGAGATGCACCGTTCCCATACAAGTATCCTGACGCACCTATTCAGATGGCACAGAACTTTGTAGCGTTCTTAGGGTATGCTCAAGAGAACCTTATGCGGAACAACGCTGCTATGCAAGGCCGGTCACCTGATCAGCCGAACCCTTCTGGTAGAGCGATTGAGAACTTACAGTCTGCTGGTATGTCACGATTAAACTCTCCTATTAAGAACCTGTCAGGTTTCTTGAGGGTAGTGGGCCGGAACGTGTTGAAGTTAATGTTATCGCGGTATTCGTCTGCCAGGACGTTTAACCATACTGGCGAACTGCCGAAATGGTATCAGAACGATAAGTTGAGTGCCGAAGAAGCACCTGTTCAGGGACCAAGAATGGTAACGGACTTTGTACCGTCAGATTATCAGGACTTACAGTTTAAGATACATATTAACGCTGAATCCATGTTGGCTGACGAAATTAAACGTGACCCTGGGTTTATCCTTCAGATGTACGGACAGGGATTGTTTGACAAACAGGTTGCTCTTGAACAGTTGGCCCCAGAAGAAGCAGACGGTATTATTGAACGTAGCAAGGAAGAAGAAGCCAAGCTGGAAGCGTTAGCACAGCAACAGGGGCAGAGAGAAGATAGCATAGATCAGGCTAGGGCGCAACAGGCAGCAGGAGGCGCGTAGTGGCAATGAAATTAAATACAAGTAACGCATTTAGATTGATGGACGTAGTTAAGGTTAATGATAAGAAGTTTATTGGTAACCTGCGTAATGACCTGACGGTTGAACTTTATCTAGCAGCCACCGATCATCTTTCTGAGTATGCAGGAAATAACGGCCCATCAGCAGTGGCTAACTTTAAAGAAAACCTACGCTACTCTCTCGTAAATGAGATTATCAGGCTTACAAAAAACGAACTTAGTATAGACCCAATAGACAGCTTGTCTGAAGTTGATTGGTTAAAACTTATTGCCAAGAGATACGCCGAGAACGAGGACTTAAATGCGTTGGCTGCAAAGAAGTTTACGGGAAGCGTAACGATACATTTCCATGAAGGCAAGCCAGAAGCGATTGAACGGAATCAGAAGATTAAAGGTAAGATAGTATAAGCAAGCTCTGAGGAGCATTACATATAGATACACGCGAGGTAGCGTGAAAGATCGAGCCTCATCATTTCAAGTCTGCGGACAACGAATGGTGAGGCTTTTTTATTAAAACGACCAGTAAAGGAAACACAACAAATGGCTGAAATAGCTGAAAAGCCAGTAAACACTTTTTATGCTGCTGAGGCGGCATCCAACGGAGCGCGTGTAGCCAATGGCATCCCTGAGCGGGATAACGCTGATGTTCGGAAAGCATTGCTGGCAAGTGACGAAGATGCGGACGACGCAACACCTGAAGAAGAAGAATCGCCAGATGACGGTGCGCCCGATGGTGATGAGGTGAATGAAGATGATCCTGAGAATGACGACGACAACGACACTGACGAAAAGCCGGACGAAAAAGATGACGACGATAAACCGAAAGCAGAGTATGCGGAACGCAATATGCTGGTCAGAATGCGGGATGGTAGCGAGTTACCAGTATCTGATCTCAAACGTAACTATGTACCGGACGATGCAATACTGTTCTTGAATCAGTTTGAAGAACGGTGCAAAGACCAAGCGTTTGTGGATAAGTACAGGGCTCTTGCTTCTGGACAACCTCAGGCTGAGGCTAAAGAGGATGTACCTGCAAAGCGGTCATCATCAACAACAATAGACGATTTTCGCGCCCAGTTGACTGATGACGATGATAAAGAGTTCTTTGAACCGGTAGCGAACCTACTGGAAACGTATGAAACGAAAATGCAGGAAATGAAAGACGAGATTTCAGCGTTACGTGAAGAACCGAAACTGTTAGAACAGGCGAATAAACGTAAACAGCGCATGAGTTCCCTGGAAGAACAGATAGATGATTTACGTAAAGACGGCGTAACAGACGACGAGATTGACGATTATCTAGATATGCTGGCGAACCCTGGTCAGATTGACCTGCGATTGTTACATACAGGTAAAGGTGGTAACGGTAAACCGAGTAAGACCACAAAAGAGATTGAAAAAGAACTCCTTGAACAACGTAGAAAGCGCGGACCTTCTATTTCTCGTGGCGGTAGAACGGCTGGACCATCAGCCAAGAAAGCGCGTACAGGCGAGGAAGTGAAAAGATTGATTCTAAATGGTGAATTATAAGGTAAATAAATATGAGTAGAATGGATAACAGAAAACTAGCTCGACCATATGAACTGTCCGGCGATACTATTGTATCTGCTGTTGATGCGTTTAGTGGTATAGCAGTTGACAACTTCTGGGATAAACATTTAGTTACAGATATGATGCTGGCTAAGAAGAAAATCCGAGACGTTGGTGGTGCAGAAGTAACGACAGCAGTTGAGCTTGGTGCAGCAAATGAAGGCGGTACTTTCCGAGGTAACTCCTTCTTACGTAACGTCCCAAAAGATAGCCTCGATATGGCTTCTATGCGGTGGGCGAACTATTACGCACCAATCAGTATCAACTTCGACGAAAAGACTGAAAACACTGGTAAAGAGAAGCAGCTTGATTTGATTGAATATCGTGTAAACAGCGCATTCAAGACGATCAACAGAAACTTCGGATACGGGCTATTTGATGCTGGCACGAAAGATTATGGTGATGGCGTTAAGAACGGTCTTGTTGGGTTCCCGAAAATGATTGATGACGGTTCGACTTATGCTGAATACATGGGTATCACATATTCCGCAACCGCTTCAACAACCGGTCCTGACTATTCGAAGTGGGCTGCACATATGACTTCCAGTGCTGGTTATATCACGCTACAGGACCTTGAGTATATCTCTACGGTAACTGGTGACGGTTCAACATATAAAGACGATATGGTTGACCTGATGATCACTACCAAAGACATCTACCATGATCTTAGGAATCAGGTAGCTGCTAAACTGCATGGTACTCCTGAGATGTTGACACAGTGGTCAAAGCATAGGCATTTTGTATGGGATAACTTGGTTATCACGTTTGACGGCAACCAGACATCTGGTCAGGCTGATTTCGTTAATACAAACATGCTTGAGTTGGAAGTACATAAACAGGGTAACTTTGCACGTCCAGGCTGGCTTCGTGCCAATGGTCAGATGAGTGAAGTTGATTACGTGATCTTGAAAACACGTATGTACTCAGCTAAACGTAATGCTCACGCTACTGTGACTGGTATTACTAACGGCGTAAACATCACAATGACTTAAGGTCAGAAAGGAATAAAGTAAGATGAACGAAAATACTATGAATGAATCTGACCTATACGCATACACAACTGTTAAGAAAGCGTACACGCTTGGAAAAGTATACTACTTTGATAACAAAGCGTATCGGTATGTTCGGTACACAGAAGAAAGCACTGTTGGCGTTGTCGGTCATACAGCAATGTTTGACTACACTACGAGTAATGTGGAAAGCGAAGTGTTCACTGATGGTGATATTGTACTGACAACTGACCTTACTGATACCAATTTTGCTGGTGTCATGTTGGCGACAGTTCCTGTTGCGGTTGATGGCACAATCTATTACTGCTTTGTGCAGTGCGCTGGTGATTTTGGTACTACGAATGCCGCTGGTGCGGTTACTGCTGGCCTGAAATCA
>Ga0075125_10001047_pt1 | contig 13012 bp, 25 predicted proteins | sample AntAceMetag02UKN_FD_69810 | JGI IMG/M metagenome (GOLD analysis project Ga0075125, IMG submission 69810) | Saline lake microbial communities from Ace Lake, Antarctica - Antarctic Ace Lake Metagenome 02UKN | ecosystem: Environmental > Aquatic > Non-marine Saline and Alkaline > Saline | place... | reverse complement strand
TGAATGATGAAAAAAACTTAAAAGAAGAAAAAAAGCAAAAAGAAGAAGAATCTAATAACATAGATGCATTAATGAAAGAAAAAGAATCTTATCGAAAGGGATATTATATTTTACTTAGTTATTTTAATAGTATCAATGATGAGGAGAAGAAGAAAGTTCATAAAGAACTTAAAGAGGTAGGACTATGAAATTTGAAGAAGTAATGGAAAAATACTGTGAAGAAAAGACTAAAGTTTTTGTTAATGGTATGCCTGAAGAAAACGGAGGGTTAATAAAGGAAGTTGGAGAAGACTACATATTATTTGAGATACTCGAAGGAGAAAAAGCAGAAGATAAAACAAGAGAAAATGTTTATATACCAATTAGTAAAATTGATACTGTTTCTGAAACAAAAAAGATTGGCACACTAGAAGTTAGTGCTGAAGAAAAACCAAAAGAAGAATAAATCCAGAGGTGGTTAAAACATGGAACAAGAAGCTGTAGCGGGAGCTATAACAGAAGTAAAAAAAGAAGAAAATAAAATTGAAGAGAAGCCTTTAGAGATTGGGGCTGATGCAACGATAGAGGTAGAAAATACGACTACTGAAAATAAACCAAAGAAAGCTAAAGAAGTTGAGAAACCAAAAGAATACGTTAAAGCTGGAACAAAAAATAAACACACAGTACTAGCTATAGAAAAACCTGAAGTATTAACAAACTTAATCAAAGGAGTTAGCGAACTTATTAACGAAGGAGAATTTAAGTTCACAGACAAAGGACTAAACCTCTTAAGCATGGACCCAGCAAATGTTTGCATGATAAACATGACAGTTCCAGCAAATACTTTCTTAGGTTTTAATAGAGGAGATGAAAGTAAGTATTGTCTAAATCTTCTTGACTTCAAAAAAGTACTTAACAGAAGTAAAGGTGGAATGATTAAGATGAGATTTGGTGATCGTCTTGAAATGGTTTTAGAAGAAAAAAATAAGGAATTAGAATTTGGGCTACCATTACTAGCAGAGCTAGAAAACAAAACAACTAAAATCCCTGAGTTGAACTTCACTGCAGAGATTAAGATGAAATCAAGTGAGTTCAAAGAAGCATTAAGCGATGCAGGTCTTTTTAGTGAAAGCGTAGCTTTTGAAATTAAAGGAGGAAAATTTCTTATAAGTAGTGGTGGATTGAGTACTATGGCTAATCTTAGTAAGGAAGCTAGTGTTATTAAAGGAGATGAAGGAACTAAAAGCAAGTACAGTATTGAATACTTGAACAAACAAGTTGTTAAAGGATTTGACAAAGTAAGCATATTCTTTGGTAACGAATATCCTCTTAAGATAGTTTATGAGAAAGACGGAGTAATGGTAAGTTTCATAACAGCACCAAGAGTAGATTCGGAATAACAGTAATTTAAAAAAAAATATCAAGAGGTAAACAAAAAATGGTTTTTAAAGAAATAAACCTTAGAGGATTTGGAAAAATACTTGTTCAACCAATTTTGTTAAAAGAACAAGAACTTGAAAGCGTTGATCCAAGTGGAAAAAGTCTTACAAGTGAAAGGATAGGAACTCCTAGCAAAACGATTTATAGGAATACTGAAGGAGTTGAGATTCCTAGAAGTCAAATTTGTAAGAAAGCAACAGTAGATGAAGAAGAAATAATCATCGGTAAGTTTGAGCAAACAAAAGAAGTAGACAAAGAAGATATAGAATCTCTTGAAGAAGCAGGAATAATTTATACTGCACTACAAAGAAAGTTCTATGCTGTAACAACAGATAATGAAAGATTAAAAGATCTTGTTATAAACAATAATAAGAATCTTAGTTTTCCTTTTGTTGCAGGAGGAGGATTTAAGATTTGGAATGCTGTACTTACTAATTGGCATGGACACCTTCTTATGATTGGTTGCAGGGGAGATTTAAGCAAAGAACTTAGCAAGTATGATGAGGAAACTGTAAGCATAGAATTAGAAGTTATACCCAACAAACCAAGTATGAAAAAGCTTGTTAAAGCAATGGTGATTTAGAATGGAAAACATAATGGACGAACTTTTACAAGAAGGAAGAGAAGAACCTATGAGTATTTGGATTGAAGAAAATAACTCAGTTCTTGAAGAAGATTTTATTAAAAGTTTTCCTGCAGAGGATCAACCATTAGATGATGACACATCTAACTGGATAAATAATAATTGTGATGAGTTCAACACTTTTTGCAAGAAAGAATACTTGAAAACGGAGGAATAATGTATGGCAAAGATAGAACCAATGTTATTGAATGAAATATTTTATAATGAACAAATGTTTGAAGAACAAAAAAATCGTTTGTTTCAAATTAAAGAGAATGGTATTAGAGGTCTTGTTCATATAAAAGATGGAATAATAATAGGTATAAGAAACAGAAATGATAAACCAATACTTTTTTGTTTTCCTGAATTTAAAGGATTAAAGTTAGATATTAAAGAAGGAATACTTGATTGTGAAATAGTGGTTCTTGACAAAGAAAGAAGTATTTTCTATGGTGGTATAAATCAAAGAAGAAGCGTTCCAACAAATAAGATATTGGAAGAATATCCTGCAACAATAATAGTTTTTGACGCATTAAAAATTGATAGTGAAGTATTACTTCTTAAACCATACAAGTATCGTTATGAAAAGATTAAGAATTCAGTTTTTGAATGTGAAAGAATAAGAATAGCAAAAAATTATTCTGACCTTAAAGAGTTATGGAACTTAGTAACAAAAAATAATTTTGAGGGAGTAGTAATAAAAAATCCTGATAGCGTTTACGAGATGGGAAAGAGAAGCAGTAATTATATTAAAGTAAAATATTATAAATACTGTGAAGTAATAGTTGAAGAAACAGTCCCTAATGATAAGGGAACAAAGATTATAGGAAAAACTATTATCGATAAAGAAGAAATTGTTGTTGAGTGTCAAATCCCTGGAGATTTTGATATTAATAAAGGAGATGTTAAGAAAATTAAATATCTTGATGTTTACAACGGAAAGCTCATACAACCAACTAGGAGGTGAAAAACGTGAATTTAAGAACAAAACAATTAGAAACAACAGACATTGAGAGATTGAAGACTTGGTTGAAGAAATTAATAGGAGATGAATTTGATAAAATTGATTTTCACAGCCACGTAGATCGAACATTAAACTATACTGAAAACCAAGATATCTTTAGGAAACTCATAAAAAGTAATATGAGTAATATGGAAGAACAAGTAGAGGAGTATAAGGCAGAGCAGGAAAGGTTAGAGAACGAAAGAAGAAGAGCTGCAGAATTGGAAGTTGAAGAATACAATAGCAAGATAGTGTTTGATGACCAGGTAGAAGTTGAAGAGTACTATGAGAATATTAATCATGGTATTATGAAGATGACTCAAGGATACAGTAACCTATTATTTGTAAAGGGCAGAGCTGGACTCGGAAAATCAAGAAATATTCGTAAAGCACTTACTCAACACAAAGCAGACTATATTGAGCTCACAGGAGAAGTAACAGAAGCATACCTTTATCGTCTCATCTTTGAGAATAATGGAAAGATTATTTGGTTACGTGATGTTGTAAAATTAATCTCTAATACGTCCACGATTAATCTTTTGAAGGCTGCAGCTGAATCTGAAGAGAATAGAGTATTAACTAAGAGTAGTTATAGTAAGGAACAAAAAAACTTGCCTGATCGTTTTGTTTGTAAGTGTAAATTCATATTTGACTATAACAATATTATTGGTAGCGCTACTCAGATGCAGAGTGACTTTGAAGCACTTGTTAGCAGAGGAGATTATATTGAGTTAAGCTTTTGTGATAAGGAAATTACTCATATGATGAAACTCATAGCTAAAAATGGTAATGAGAAGACTGTTACAGAGTACCTTATTAAGAATTATGAGGAGACAGGACTTGTAAGACTAAACCTTCGTACTCAGTGGAGAGCTTTCAAGACTTATGAGTTCGCTATTAAAAATGATTTAAACTGGAAGAAGGAACTAGACCGAGAGTTCAAGCAAACTAACAGAATAAGAAGTTTACTATATGGTTTGATTGGTGATAAAGCTGTTAGAGTGGCGGAGCTTAAGAAGAAGATGCTTAAACTTAATATTGTGAATACTCTCCGTACTGCTGATAATAGAATAAACGAATATTTATATATTGATGAACTTTTCAAAGTCAGCGAAGATGTCAAAAACTTTTATGTATGTATTAATGACACAAGAAAAAAATTAGGTGAAGCAATATGATTAAAAAACTTAAAGGATTAAATAATAATGAACTAATAAGAAAAACTGTATCTTATCAAGGAACTCTAACAAACATGAAAGACCTACTTATAGAATATAAAGTAACAATTCTTTATTTAAAGAGAAAAATTGTTAGTCTTGAGAAAGATGTAGAATACTTAAAAAAGAAAGCTTACTCTAAGAACACATTAAGATATAAAGTTAAAACAGATAAAAAAAAATTAATTTAATATTCTACTCACCCCCCCTTAAGGGGTTAAGCTCTTTGTTTCGGGAGAGTTTAACCCCCCCTCATAATTTTAAAGAAATATGCGAAAAAAGGTGAAATAATATGAAACCAAAAATTGATGAAGAAGAATTAAAAATTATTTGTGATGAACTAACTAAAGAATTTAAAGAAGAAAAAAAAGTTATTAATTCTTTTAAGAAAGTAAAAGCAGAAGTTATTAATAAAACGGTAGATTTCTCTGACGATGCAGATAGTGTTTGGGAGAGAGAAAACCAAGATTTTAAAAATAATTAAGATATTAAAAGCAATAATGTTTTTAGAAACAGAAGCTAATAGGGATTGCTTCGCCGGTAATCTTGAAAAAATAAACAGAACCATAATGAATAGAGATAAAGAAAAAGTAGAAGAAGGAGGGATTTTATTTGGTTAAATTTAATATTATTAAAAAAGGAAAGTGGCTTTATCAAAGTGGAGGAGTAAGTAAAACTGGAGAATCAAATAAGAAAGTTTATTATGATGTTTTCAATCACAAAACTCAAGAGGTTCATAAAGTAGAATTAATAAAGCTTTCTGATAAAACAAAAGGAACTATGGCAGATTGCACATGCTGCAACATAACAATTAGTAAGAAAAAAGAAGGAAAAATTTATCCAATTTTTTGTTCACATATTTGTGCAGTTATTTTTTTTGAATATTTTCATATAAAATTAAAATGAGGTAATAAACAATGATTGAAATAAAATGTGTTAATCAAAATAAGTATAAGGTAGGAAATGGAGTGCTCTTAGGTTATATTGAATTAAAAGACGAATCTTATAATAATGAATCTTGGTATTTTAGAAGCATAGGAGATAAAGGAGTTAATGAGCAACAATTAAAAAATATTTTAAAACACTTAAAAAAACTAAATAAAGAAATAAAATAATAGAGGTGATTCAAATCGGTCAGACTGAAACGTGGGAATTTTTGAAGAAGAAAATTCGTTCTAAGAAATGGTATAGTGCAAAAGAAATAAGAAAAGGTATGGGAGACAAAACCACTAAAGGAAGCATAGAAACTAATCTTAAAAAATTAAGGAAAAGAAATTATGTATTATGTGAAGAAAAGAAAGTGAAAGGATCACCTTATATAAGATTTGTTTATAAATATAACCCTGGAAAGAAATAATGGGTTTTTCTCACTCACAATTTCGTAAGCTTTAAATAGTTAAGCACACAGAAGTATTATTGAGTTGAAAACAATTTCTGAAAAGAAAATTTAACTCACCTCTTGCCTTAAACGGTGAGATTCCGTGTCCTATGAAGAACTAACAAAGGTTTCAACGATTGTTAGTTTGGAGGGAGGTTTTATAATCATAAAATGTTTTCGACAAACAATCCAATAACAAAGAACAATTTATAAGCACTTCAACGGTAATTATTTAATTAGTAATTGTTATTGGTTGTTCGAAAAAAAAAGATTAATTTGAGAGGATTAAATTATGAAACAAAAAATTAAAGCTTTCAGCGAAAAAAATAATATTGAACTTCATAAGTGTGATTGGTTTGCTTATGATATTGCAAGTAGCATATTTGATGAAATTACCCGTATTAAACCAAGTTTTAGGGCTGTCGGAAACCAATCTGATATTAGCATAAAAAAAATATTGATTTTAAAGAGTAAGATGTTGGAGGATTTAACAAAAAATGCAGGAATTTAATCAAGGTGAAAAAGTAGATGTTTATATTGATTCTATCTTAGGAGATGGTAGAGGAATAAGCATTACTGAAGATAACAAAATTTTTGTTATTGAGGGAATTAATTCTGATGATGAGAATGTTAAGATAGAGATAATTAATAGTTTTGAATCATTAATAAAAGCTAAAAAGGTTAGTAGAACTAGTAAGCATGTTATGAATAATCCTGAAGATGATGATGATGATTCTGCTGATGTTTATGAAGTTGATGATGAAGAAGAAGATGATGATGATGATGAGTAAAGAGTTGGGAAGCCTAAAAAAGAATTATGAGGGAGATAATATGCATACTGATGAAGAAATGATGTGTTCACATAAAGGATGTAATAATTTTGCTAAGTTTATTTTTAAAACAGAGTTTAGTATTATTAAATCATGTGATGAACATTATGAAGAAACAGAAAAATTTTGTAATGATGACAAATTAGAAACTATTATTTATGAAATTACTGAATCATATAAAAAATAAATAAAACTTTTTTTGTTAAGAGGAGAGTGGTAAGTTATGGAAAAAGATAAATTTGAAGATTTCTTTAATTATTATTTAAGTGATGAGTTCATTAATAATCTTGAGCTTCCTGAAAGAATAGGGTTCACACATTTTAGGGGAAGAACAAGTAAGGGTGGTTGGAGGAAGATTCCTGTTAAGATAAGTAGTAAGGAAGAGCTTCAGAAATGGATTATAAAACTTGGTCTTGTGGATCTTTATTATAGCACTAGTGAATGGCTTAACCCTCATAAGGTTAGTGCAAAGGTCGGTTCAGGAAATTATTTATGCGCTGACAATCTTATTTTAAAGAATAATTTAGTTTTTGATATTGATTGTGAAAAACCTGTTACTATTAAAGGTTTAGATAATGCTCGTATTGCTTGTAAAGAAATACATGAGAGCATTTCTCGTATGAAAAAGAAAGGTAAAGATATTGAAAACAAATATTTTGCATTTTCAGGAAGTAGAGGTTTTCGTCTTGTTTATGATGATAAAAGTTATGTTATGCCCTCTAATTATAGGGATCGTCTTGAGAAGACTGAACAAAATCGAAAATTATTTATACTCGAACTACTAAAAGATATTAAAGGAAAAACCTCAGAAAAGCGTTTTAAGATGATTAGAGGTGTTATTGACCAAAATATTACTACAAATCCTTTGTGCATTATTAGAATTATTGGAAGTGCTCATAGTAAGACAAGATTTATTAGTACAAAACTTCCATTAGGTTTGCTTTATAAAAAAGTTGATACTTTCATTAATAATATTCCTTACATAGGAAAGATTAAACCAGGGATCCTTAGAAATAAGGAAATGACGCTCGAGGAGGAGAATAACCTTGTTATTCCTCCGAGTCCTCGGTCAGACATATTGGTTGATGATGTAGCTGGTTTAGCATCTCTTCCAAGAAATTATTTCCTAACCAACAGAGTTTTGGGGGTTAGGAAGTGTTTCATTCCTGTGCTTGTTTATGGTAAGGGTTATAAGAAAGAAGTTAAAATTCTTCAAAAGAAGTATCGTCTTGGGAAATTATTTGTTTTTGAGGAAGAGGACAAAACTATAATTTTGAGTTTTAAAACTTTTCAAAGGAGAGCTCTTCAAAAAATGCTTAATGAAAGTAGTAGTAAAACAAAGTATGATTTTTTAAGAAGAAGGAGGATAATTTTCCCTATGAGTATGAGTTTGAAAAGAGTTATTCTTGGAGGATACATTAAAGGAGTTAGTAGAGGTCATAGTATAATGTTTAATAATGTAATTAATTCTAATCATATGTGTGGTTGGGATAAAGTTGAGATTGTTAGAGCAGAGAGGGATATCTGATGGGTAGTGGAGAATTTTTTATAGATTTCTTTTTTAGTAATGTTAATTCTAGTGATATGAAAACTTTGCAAGACGAATTATCTGAATTAGATACTAGTGTTGAAAAACAAAAGCATATTGATGAGTTCTGGTATAAACAATTTGTTGTTAATCAGGAAAATAATCCTTGGGAGAATGCTCAAAGAAAAGGAGCTAAGACTATGATTGGTAAATGGGGTCAGAAGATTAGTGAAGGGGGAAGAATAAGAGGTTATGCTCAAGGAGAAGATGGTAAGAGACCTCTTGTTGATTACACAAGCGTTTATTCTCAATTAAAAGAAAGTTATAGAAGTGAAGAAATAAAATTACGTATAAGTGATGAAATTCAAAAATTGAGCACTTTAAGCGAGGCAAAAGAAATAAAGGGTTGGGTTGATAAAAAGAGTGATGATTACTTAAATGATTTTATAAGAATTGAAGAGAGAAATCCTAAAATTTTTGATGGAGTTAATCTTAAGAAATTTGAAGAATTAAATAAAAGAATTAATTTAAAAAAGAGAGGAGGGGGTAATGTTTATAATGAAGAACAAAAACTTCTTGATGATCTTAAACTTCTTGCAGAGAAAAGAAAAATAGGAACTCATAAGTTAAAAGTTATTATGAGAGAATCAGAAGGTATGGGTATAAAAGAGCCTTATGCCAAATTTGAGAAGAGATGGTTTAAAAAGATTAATTTGAGTAAAGTTGGAGGAAAAGAAAATCAGTTAAAAGAAATTAGAAACAGTATGAAAAATCTCTCTCTCAATTATGATAAGTTAGATGTTCCTGTTAAATCTCCTCTTGTTCTTCAAAGTCTTCATGATAAAGCTAATGAAGAAATTAATAATATAAGAAAGAATAAAGGATTAAGTATTAGTCCTAGTAAGTTCTTAATAGCTGAACCTGTTAATGTTGATCGTGAGCAAGTATTATCATGGGCTAAAGAAAAAGAACTTGATGATAGTGCTCTTAAAAGATTTGTTGATGAAAGTATTGCAGAGGTTGGTTTTATAAGTCCTAATCTTGATCGTAATACCAGAAATAAAGAAGTTTATCGTAAAATTATTCATAAGATGCCTGGTGTTAGAACTACTGGTGAAGAAGTTATTGAAAGGTTTATGGAAGTAGAATACGGAGATAAAACTCGTAATCCTGGTCTTAAAGATTTAGAGAAAATAAATAATATTAGTAATAAGAATTGGGATTTAAAATATTCTTCCACTAGAGAGATGAAACAAAAAGGTTATAGATCAAAAAGTCGTGATGAAATATTGAATGATTTGATTACATTTAAGAAAAGTGATGAAAAATTAATATCTTCTTCAACTATTAAATTAAAAAAGATTGCTAAAAGTAAAGGTATAAGTGTTGAAACACCAAAATATGTTAGAGACATTAATCAAGTTGTTCCAACTCCTATTTTTTCTCAGTATAAGAATAAGTTATCTGATAGAATTATTGCATTGAATGATAGTGATAAATTAGGTAAGAAAGTTAATCTTGAAACAAGACAATTTAATGATGTTGTTGAAGGAACAATTAAAGAGATTAATGATAGTTTTGGATTCCCAGAACCCACAATACCATTCTAAAATCGAAAGATTTAAATAGTTGCGTTATCAATACATTGATAACAGGTGGATAATGAAAACAAAAATACAGATAGACCAAGAAACAGCAAGAACTCTTAAGAAATTAAAGAAGACAAAGTTAGAAACATACAACGAAATAATTTTGCGGTTAATAAAATTTTATGGAAGGTGGAAAAAAGATGAAAATAAAAGACTTACAAAAAAACACTAAAATAATAAATGTTGAAGGAAAAATAGTTTTTTTAGGAGAAGTAAATCATAATGAAACATTCAATGTTGATAGTGTTGAAGGAATACTTGAAGATGAAAGTGACCAAATAAAAATAGTATTATGGAATGAAGAAATAAAAGAATTTAATAAAAATGATAACATCATAATAAAAACTGGATGGTGTAAAGAGTTCGAAGGAGAACTTCAAGTAAGCAGTGGAAAACACGGAAAAATAATTAAGGTATAAAAGAGGGGAAACGCAAAGATTTTATGAGAATTAAAGGTAAAATAATCAAAAGTTATAGTAACAAGTTATTGGTTGAGATTTCAGAGGATGATTATGTTAATAAGAATTTTGATGATGCAGAAGTAATAATAGAAGGAAAGTGGAGCGTGAATGAAGATGGATCAGGATTTTTTGTTGAAAATTAAGTGTTTGGATCTTGCTGGTAAAGAACAATTAGAAATGCATGGAATGATTAAGGCTAAGGATTTGTTTGATAGAGCTAGGGATCTTTATTCTTTAGCTCAGTTAAATAATCTTCTTGAATGGGGGGTTTCTGCAAAAAAAGAAAAACCTCCAAAAAAAACAATCCAAAAAACAGAATCAAAAAACGATAAGGTAGCTTCAAAAGGAAAGAAGTTTTGTCCTGGATGTGGAGAAGAAATACCTGAAGGTTTTAAAATACACCGATATAATAGTAAAGGGGAAAAGTGTGGAACAATATTTTAAAAAATACTTAATAATAATCATAAGTGTTTTAATGATTTCAGCCACCATTCTTGCCAGTATAAATTATGATGATTGGATTTTAATGTTGGGAAAAATTTTTGTTTCATTAATTTTATCAAGCATCATAATAATTATTTTTGAAAAAAGGAAGGAGGCAACTCATGGTTGATCTTGAACCAAAAACAGTTTTTGTAGGATTAGCAATAATCATTGTTTTCTTCTTATTAATTCAGAGTCAAACAACAGAGATAGTGAATAATGATAGAGGTTGTGAAGGTGTCTGGATTGAGTATGAGGGTCATTGTTGTATTGATAATAATTATAATAAGGTTTGTGATTTGTTAGAAAGTCAAGAAATTTATAACGGAAAATATTTTGGTAATTGTAAGCTAACAAGTGATTGTTCTGGAGGAGGAGAATATGGAGTTGTAGGATTCTCAGGATTACAAAATATTTGCCGTCAGCAATGCAGTGCAGGAAAATGCGTTGTAAGTGATTGTTTTGTTCCAGGATGCATAACTGATGATGATTGTAGAGAAGATTTTAGTTGTAAAAATTATAGGTGTGAATAATGATTAAAGAAAGAAAAAAAACTAGTATTGAATTAAGTCCTTTAATGGTTGAAGAAAGAAGTTATTATAATCGATGGTGTCAAAGATGTAATAAATATTTTTGTAGTGAATGTGTTGCGTTCCAGAAGATAAGATTTCATATTATTGAAAAGGTTAATAATAAAGATTTTGATTGGATACAAAACCTTGTTTGCCCAAAATGTTATAATGAATTAGTAAGAAAATATTATGATCCTAAAAAAATCGCTTAAATGATTTTTTTGAGATAAAAAAACCAAATATTTGGAGGAAAAGAATAAAATGAAAAAAATAAATTTAGGAATTGGATTAATGGCTATGATGCTATTAATGATAGGAAGTGTGAGTGCTAGTCCGGTAACAGGATTTGATTGGGATAAGCACGTGGTAGTAAAGGGAGATTATGAATGGACAGGAAGTTGGCAAAAAACTTATCCTGCAACAGCAACATATGATTATGTGGTTAGTAGTCCATTGGCAACAATGAACTCAGTTCATAACTTCGATAATCTAGGAACCACTTGGAAATACGCTGGTCAAACAGAAATAAGAACAAATGCACCTGCAGAATTTCATAGCTATTTAAATGCATGGACCGTAAACCCTCCTGCAACAACACCAGGAACAGCTTACACAGCATACGAATTTCATGAATTTACGCAAGTAAATGATGTTAATGCAGCAAGCAGTGTAGCAATCAATATGGTTGGTAATGGTAATGTGAATTATGAATCACACACTTTTGCTGATGCTGAAAGTATGCAAGGCGTATCTGTAAATATTAATTAAAATTGATTAATATGAACTTATAAAATTATTTCTTTTTTTTTTTTATTAAAAAATATTGTATAAGGTTTAGGAGATGATAAAATGAAAAAAATGAATATGTTAATGATTATGTTATTATTGTTAGTTAGTATGGTAAGCGCAGATAATTATGTTAGTGTTGAATTAACAACTGATAATGATATGTATGTTAAAGAAGAATTTAATGCAAAGGGAAATATATATTATAGTAATAATATTAATTCAGGAAATAATAGTGAAGTTTGGATTGATGGTCTTAATTATGATGATGAACTTAATCGTATTTGGTCTAATGAAGCAGATTGGAGAAGTGGATTGAGTTACATGAGTGTTGCTAAAATTATTAAGTATAGTAGTGCTATAGTTCAATTTGGTAATGTAAGAAAGGATTTACATCATAGTCCAAGCGATGAAGAATTAATGATTGCAGAAAGTCTTGATAACGCTTTTATTAGTCATCAAGAAGGAGAATACTTATTGGAATTAATAAATCAATTAAATATGAGAATAGAAGCTCTTGAAAATACTTTAACAGAACTTAATGCAGAAGTTACTTGCAATCATAAAATTGATGTAAGCAATAAATATGGGTTAAAAAGTGTGGATTGTGAAGACATAACATTCTATAATACTAACATTAAAGGATTTGAAGCAATAGGAATAAAAGAAGTTTATGTTCCTCAAACAGAAAATAATGAAAGTAATGAAATTAAATGTGAACCGGGTAAAAGTTTATGTGATGATAATATTTGTAGATATGTATGCATTAAACCATTACCAGCTCCATCATTAGAATATGTTTGTGAAGAAACAGAATGTGTTAATGGGGAAAAAGTCAGAACTTGCAAACCAAAAGGATATAGTAGTGGAGTTATTAAAAATAATGTAAGTTGTGAAATAAACTAATAATGTGAAGCTTTGCGAAAGGATTTGAGAAAACAATTTCTAAATCTATGGGAGTAGATGCCGAGCGTTTGTTTAAAGCAACTCATTTCCTCGCAAGAAAGCTTTACATTACAGCAATAAATTAAGATTAAACAAAATAGGAGTTGATTGAAAGATGA
>Ga0075125_10001046_pt1 | contig 13013 bp, 24 predicted proteins | sample AntAceMetag02UKN_FD_69810 | JGI IMG/M metagenome (GOLD analysis project Ga0075125, IMG submission 69810) | Saline lake microbial communities from Ace Lake, Antarctica - Antarctic Ace Lake Metagenome 02UKN | ecosystem: Environmental > Aquatic > Non-marine Saline and Alkaline > Saline | place... | reverse complement strand
TTCTGTGGCTCATCTATCAGATGAACATAGACTGCCCCACAATCGCAACAGGCTATCAGTTGATAATCATAGATTACTACGATTACCTCGCCACAGTCTGATTTGCAAACGGGGCATTCGCATTCTTCGTTCGCATCTTTCATCGTTCACACCTTCTTCTGTGACTTCCCTTTATAGAGGCATTGAACCGTGCATTGCTTGTTTTTCTTGTACCATATTGCTCCTCTGAAAGCACAATCTTGGGTTTCGCATGGGTGGAGAGTGGCTTTTATTATGTTTTCGTGACCTCTCCAAGGTTCTCTTATGATGCTAATCGGCTCTCCCGTCGTGGGGCATACGTCTCCATCTTCAGTTTTTAAATATTTCATCGTTCACACCTTCTAGTTCTGTGTCAGTCTCCAAATAGTAAGAGCATGAGAACGCTAACTCCAAGTATGATGATGACCGACACAGTTATCCAGACCACAAATTCGGCCTTGTTCTCTTCTTCCCAATTTTTTATATTCATCTCACTAATAAAGAGATGCCCCCTCGAAGTCCAGAATTCTTTGTATATTTCCTTCCAGTTCTTTTCTTCGTTCATCGTTCACACCTTCTGGTTCTGTGGCAATTCCTCAGAGTGGCTCTTCACCGTGTCGAGGATTCTCTTTAAGATTTCGATATTCTCATCTGTCAGTGGTAGGGTAACATCGGCTTTGCCTCCCCTAAATCGCATGAGTCCTCTGTTCTTATCTTCCATCAATCATTCCTCCAATAGCATTCTGAAGTCAGGGGGCTTCAGGGCCTTGCCCCCCACCAGATCGGGGAGCACGTGGTCTATCAACCTGATAGATCTCCCACCCGGAAGCGGGAGCACGGTATCCGCAAGGAACACCTGTTCGAACAGCACGATCCCTTTGTCGATTGCGTCGAACTGGGCCTTGAGCCAGTAGAATACGGAACGCCATTTGGTACGGATCTCCTGCTCCCTCTGCTTCTTGGTGTTGCACTGGGAGAAATCGAATGTGACAGGAATCCTCACGGCATGGTTCCTTGGGACCTTCTTATCCTCGATCACCGCCGTCCTCTTGGTAATAAATTCCACGGCAAAGCCCTTGTTGATCTCGTCAGTGTATCTACTGGCGGAACATTCATGGGAATAGAGCAGGGCGTTGATATCGCCCCAGGTCCTTATCGGCGAAACCTGAGTGGATTCATAGGCCATTTTATCCTCTCTGCCAAACTTCTTCCGGGAGGTCGTCATAGACCGATTTCTCCGATACATGGAACCCCTCCGGTTCCTTTAACGCGCTCGCCAGGATCTTGTCCACGACGAGTTCCCAGGTGAACACTCTCCAATTCGTGCCGGTGTATAGGAGAAGGTCATCAGAACGACCCCGCAAGAAACCCTCGTCCTCAAGAATATAGAAGAGATCCCGTTCCTTCTGGTAGAGGTAATTATCAAGTGCGGTGTTGGAGTACCCGAAGAAATTGAGGACCTGCAACGCTGCCTGCTCCGCCGCGCTCATGCTCACGTCCGTCTTGTGTTCAATTGCCTTGGTAAGTGTATCATGATCGATTATCTGGTTCATATTCAGTCTCCCTGAAGTTCCTTTTTTGTTTCCTCATTACAATCGTACTTATTACAATTGTACTTAATCCCATCCTTTATGTACCAGTTCGGCAGAAAGTTATGCGGTGCCATCCACAAAGGAGGTGTGGTGGACACCTCACAGTACCCCGCCGATCCCTTATTATGATGTTTGAGTACCGAATAGCCACAGACGCAAATCAACGAGCATGCGGTGGCGTCCATGGGGGTGTTGACTATACTGATGCCGTATCGCTCTTCCAATTCTTTAGGTGTTACCATTTTTTATCCCTCAGTCCGTATACAACTCTTTTGTGGTGAAATGCAGCACCGTGGAGTTCTCCCTGGCGGCCTTCTTGACGTACGTCCTGCGATGATAGTTCTCGATGTCCCCGATCACGCGGTTCTTCGGGTGTTCTCTGAGGTCGTCGTCCAGCTCTATCCAGAGTCCGCTCCTGGACCAGGGCACATCCACCACTTCCACTTCATCTAGCTCGTAGAACCTGCCTCCGAGGAATATCTTCACCTTCTCGTCCTTGTACTCCTTCATCAGGTCCTTTATCGTCTCGATGATCGACTCCAGGGTATCGAGCACGGAATAATTGGTGCTTATGCTGTAAGATCCACACCCGCGCTCCGAGGTAGTGCCGTCTCCCGCCGAGACCTCGACGACGTTCAGTTTCCCGGCCAGTTTCTCCGTGAACCCGTCCGGCGCATCGAGGTTGATGCCACTCACGGTGAAGTAGCCGAACAACGTCGCTATTCCCTTCTTTTCCTCGCCTTCCTTGCGGTACTCATGTGTCCCGAGAAGGATGGCGTCTCCAAACCTGATCCTCCCCGCCAGATTGAGCGGGAAGGCTCTGTTGACACCCAGGGCCGTTGCTTCACGAATGAAGCTCTGCCTGGTGTAGATCCTCTTGCCTATGTAATGCAAGAGATATCTGTAGTATCTCTCCTTTTCATTTTCCATTTTCACGACCCCCATTCCACAGGATATTTGAATGATATCAGCAGTACCTTGCGACCCATACCATCATTGTGAAATCGATTTGCGTCTGCCCCCCTCTCGAAGAGTCTTGTGAGGGCGTAATCCTCCTCATCGCTCTCCGCTGTCAGACGAACTCCTAGACCCACACCGTCCCCGGTGATGTATACCTCGGCTTTCATCTTCATACCTTCACAACGACGTTGCGAGGATCAGATAGGCGAACCCTACCCACATCGCCGCCATCAACAGGAGAAACCACTGGGCCCTCCTTCTCCAATACCATGCCATTTCCATCATTTTTCACGACTCCATCCCTGGGGTTTTGCGTAGCGCGAATCGACCCTACAGAGGATTTTTGGGATGCACTCCCCCGTCTTTGTCGCTCGCACTATTTCGCACTTTCATTTCTTCACCATCCTGGCGTTGACCTTCTTTCTTCCGACCCGAACCTTTTTTCCGCAACTCGGACAGTTAGCCATGACTAATGTTCCCGTGTAATTCCACGAGTGCCCGCATCGAGGGCATGTCAGTTTTACAGGCATTGTTATCGTTGTTGTTATCTTTTGCACAGTATTTAAGGATTTTCTACAAAGAAATAAACAGGACTCTTTATATCTAATGTTCGCTATACGGAACGTTACGAGGTGCTTTTTTTGGAAACAGAGAAGAAAAATCAGACCGCCTCCATTGGGGTTCGTGTAACATTCAATATGAAAAATCTCATGGACAGGTTCCTTGAGATGGACACACACATCTCCTACGGTGATTTGATACGGGATGCCGTGAGAGAGAAGATCAGGCGTGATGCTCCAGAACTCTATGCCGAGATGTTTGAAGTGGGGGGAGAACGTGCGGAGTGATTATGAAAAAGAAATCGAGTTCTCCAACGACCTTTCGGAGTTCCTTGACAGAGCGACGATAGAAGATCAAAAAAGAGTCGCCCTCGCCACGGTACGAACGGTACATAATTCCACGACCCCGAATAGCGGAAAGAACCGTCGACCAGACATTGCCGTACATCTAGATGGCAACGCCTCGGTCGAAATGAATTGGCGGGCGCTTTCCAACCCCTTCTTCATAGAGTGCAAAAAAACACGATACGACATACTCAACGACATCACACAAATATATGGATATAAATATAAGAGGGGTAGCCAGAAACATGGGACCATGGAGAAATACGGTGATTATCATGTTGCCGTTTGCTGTCCTGAATATCTGAACGAGGATTTCGATCTATTCGATAACGGTTCCTCTTCCTCTTGGTTGAGCAATTTTGCTCTTTGCAGGATGTTGTGGCACCTGGGGTTGGGTTGGTTCTATTTTGACAAAGGAGCGCAGAGTTACGTACTCGCGTTCAATGACCAGGAACGGATTACTTTAGTACCGTAGGTGGTTTCGTGGTGCGGACGGACTATGAACAGTTTATCGAGTTCTTCCGGCTTCTCATGTTTAGCGCCTCGCCAGATTATGTTCCGTGGCTCTTCAGATGTGGGAGGGGAAGCAAAGTTCCCGAACTGAGATTTGGTTCGTGGTCTGCCGAAAGAGCGAGGGTCACGAAAAAGGAAGCTGTCGCGTGGTTGAAGACGGGGGGTAACATCGGTATCGCCGGGATGAAGGACGACCCGCTGGTGAACGTCGATATCGACGACGAAACGACAACGGATATCAACAAGATAGTGCCGACGCTAACCGCAATATCCAGCTCTCGAATCGGAGTCCACGCCTACTATTTTTCAAATGATGAAAAAATAATCAATATACCGACGCAGGGGTATGGTGAGGTACGAACAAAGAACCAGTATGTCATCGCTCCAGGGAGCTTCGTGCCGTTGAATGAGGAGAAGATGACTGCGGTTCCAGAGAATGAGAGGGAAAACGCGGGGCGCTACACCATTGAAAACGCGAAACCGGCGGCGTGGATCGAATATGGCGACCTCCCGACGATATTCAGGGAGACAAGGGACAGGGAGGGGGCGATGGACGAGACCCTCCCAGAGGCAAGCGAGTACAACCCGAAGGAGGGTTCTGGAGATCACAGCGCGGTCTTCGATGTCACGGCGGCGGACGTCGTACGTTTTGTGGGCGGGTCGACGAACCCAAGGGACCGCTGGGATTCCCCCTTTCACGGCTCGAAGAGCAAGAAGGTCACGTCGTATTCGGACGGCCTCATAATATGTTGGGGGTGTTGTGTTACACTGAATGGTTTTCAGGCACTTGTCGCTCTCTCCAAGTACATGACAGATAAGGACGCCGGTTCTGGCTTCGGGGGTTCCAATCGGTCCAGGGTCATCGGTGATGACGGTGCGGTTCTTCATGCGTGGCTATTCGCAAAGAACAACGGCATCATATCGAAAGACGACCTGATCCCGGTGAAGGCGCTGAGATACGTTGCCCGAGAGCATGGTGTCGATTACGAAGCCGACGCCAACGGCATGATGCCGAGATGGGCATATAATCGGGTTTTAAAGATTGTGGGGGGGCTCTGATGGTCGAGAGCGGGAGAAAGGAGAGTGAAAGTCCTTATTTCAAGAAGGAAAAATTCATCCCGAAATGGCTCGCCGACGATATCTCGCAAGATTATCACTTTCTAACACATGTTGAGAGCCACGTCTTGTGGATATATCGGAACGGGTATTATGTCGTTGGCGGCGAAGAAGTCATCCAGGAAGAGTGCAGGAAACGCCTCAGCGACCTTTCAAAGGAGTACATGGTGAAGGAGGTGGTCGAGCACATCAGACAAACAAGCTTCTTGCCTGCCGCAGGGTTCGAGGCGCCGCCGAACCTAGTCAATGTAAAGAACGGGGTATTAGATCTGAAAGCGGGGAAGCTATCCCCTCACGACCCCGATCTTGTGTTCACACAACAAATACCTGTGTTTTTTGAGAAAGATGCGGGGTGCCCTGAGATCGTGAAATTCTTCAAGGAGGTGGTCCACGAAGAAGACGTGCCCCTCCTCCAGGAGTTCTTCGGGTACTGCCTGTTGAGAGAATACCCGTTCGCGAGGGCAGTGATGCTTCTCGGTTCCGGGCAGAACGGCAAGACCCAGGTACTAAACATACTCACAAACATGCTTGGGGAGGAGAATTGTGTGGGGCCTTCGCTCCAGCAACTTGTGAACAAGACCTTTGCGATGGCAGAACTCTACGGAAAATTGGCGAACGTGCATGGTGATCTTCCGAGAACCAAATTGCAAAGCACCGGGGCGTTCAAGTTACTCACTGGTGGCGACAGGATCTATGCAAGACCCATTTACAAGAAGGGCTTTCACTTTAACAATTACGCCAAATTGATATATTCGGCAAATGAACTCCCCGAAGTGACGGATAACACGATTGCTTTTTGGAGAAGGTGGATTGTGATCACCTTCCCGCACGAGTTCCCAGAAGGTGCGCCCGGTGTTATACCAGACATTGCGTTGAAGCTCTCGACGGATGAGAATCTCTCCGGTCTGCTCAACTGGGCCCTTGAGGGGTTGAAGAGATTGCTTGAGCGGGGGGGCTTTACGTCGACGAGTACAATGGAAGATATCGAGGCCCAGTGGTTGCTCAGATCTGACAGCTTGGCGGCTTTCGTTCACTTTCACGTTACCAGCGATCCGAAATACTACATCACGAAGGAAGACTTCTATCGGGAATATCAAGCTTTTTGCGGTGACATGGAATTGAAGTGCAAGGGAAAGGCGGAGGTAACTAAGCAACTTCCTACCCTCGTTCACACCGCAAGGGAATTTCGGCCTAGGATCGATGAAAAACAAGTAAAATCTTGGAGCGGTGTTCTTTTACAACATTCAATTGATGAAAATGGGGAAGAAATGTGGGGAAAAACCGAAGACCTTAAATATTTGAGTCCGGTGAGTTCGATTATTTCTTATATGTTAGATTCTAGGAGAGAAAAGAAATATAATACGTATATAGAAAGAGATTTTAATAAGCCTACTCACAGGACTCAAGTATTTAACCCTTCGCCTTTCGACAATTCTGAATCAGAAAACGATGACACAGAAAACAGCGACGACAATAATGAGAGAGTTAAAATTGCAAACGGAAAAATGCAGGAGATCATGCAAATCGCCAAGTATGTAGAGAAAGTGAACTACACGACGATTGATTCTGTCGCTTGCGTATTAGAGGATCTTTTTGACGGTGATGATGAGGCGGCGGAAACATGGTTCAAGAAAGCATGCGAGAATCAGTGGTTGCCGTTCACGCTTTCGATGGACGGAAGGGTAACGCGGAAGTGACCAAGAAGGCCTCTAGAATCGCCGTTAGCGAACGGATACAATTGAAGGGGTGATGGGGCGTCGTGGGGCAGGAACGGAGCAGGGCGGTTTAAAGAGCCCCCAAGGATGAAGGGATTTTGATATGTCTAGGAAGAGGATGACGGGAAGCAAAGAAAGGGCGAGACTTCAAGGGCACAAGAAGAAGAGGGAGGACGAAGGACCTAGGGTGCGGACGGATAGACCGACAATCGAGGACGTCGCGGTGATCAAGATCGAGAGAAAGAAGGTATAAATATCATTTTTCGCGACCTCTTTTTGAACTCATTTCTTCATTAGTCTACTTGTCTGGCTCATTTGATTCAGTAGACAAACAATTATATATGTCTGTCTAATCAGGGGCTGAAAACTATAAATATACTTACTCACTTACTCATTGAGCATGAAATCAATACACGTGACCTTCGAAGACGCCGAGTTCGAGGATCTCAAGAGGGTGAAAGGCGACAAATCATGGCACGATTTCATTGTAGCCATCTTGGAGATTCTAAAAACCTTTGACGAGAAGAAGAGCAAGCGAAGGTGAAATCATGTATCAAGAAGAGGAGGTGGAATAGTGAGGGAACCCACAATTACTTATGGAACGGGTAAAACCGTGATAGAAGGATATGAGGTGAGAATTTCCAGTCCTTCGGGGATTCACCAACATACTTCAACCACACCCATACCCAATGACATAGACATTTATATACCTGGCAAACCAAAATCTTCGGGCCGATATAAGAAATATAGAATCACCATAGAAGAACTTGAAGAGGAGGAGGGGTGATAATACGGAGAGATGGATATTGCTACTGTTCATGATGTTCTTCATGATGTTGGCGTGGGGCACAGTCTGCTTCTTTTTCCGCATGGTCATTGTTACCTATCGAGAGGACGGCGTTTCCGCTGACACACTTTTCATATCGTTGCTTACCGCGTGTCTCTCGGGTCTGACCATCCTCGGGACACTTTACGCGATCGAGGGATTGGTGGGAGGGGTATAGGATCATGAAACCCACGAAGGTGTTCTGCCCGAAGTGCGGTTACAGGATGAAGCGCGTCTCCCGCGACAAAATCTACAACTACTATGAGTGCCGGAAGCCTGGGTGTGGGGAGACACTTTCCGTCCCCAAGATGTAACCAGGAGAATTGAAAAGCAAAACGGAGGTGAAATCATGTATCAAGGAAGAGGCGGAGGCGACGCGTTGGGACCAGGCGGAGAGTGCGTATGCCCCTCCTGCGGATTTAAGGTCCTGCATCAGCTGGGGGTACCCTGTTACGAGTTCCGATGCCCAAAATGTGGGCTCATCATGACCCGCCAAGGGGAATAGATATTAGATTGCGAACAACAAAAATGACAAGAAAGGAGGTTGTAAATGAGTAAATCGTTTTGGTTAGGCATAGTTGGAGGGATAATCGGCATACTGATAGCCATAATCGTGATACTGCTAGGATCTGTCGTCTCTGCGTTCGGGTACGGCGATGTGGCTGGTGTGGTGTATCTATGCGGGGGCGTTATATTGGCACTGTCGGTTATCGGGATGGTGGCCGGTATGTACCCGGAGAATTGGATATCCGGGGTTGTCTTCATCATGTGTGGTGTTGGTATGCTCATCATGGCAGGGCTGGCCGGTGTAATTACCTGCGTTCTGTTCGTCATTGCGGGGGCCCTTATATTCATGGCACACAACGAGCAGAAGAAAACCCTATCACAAAACCTTTAATCCTTTTGGATAGTGAGGTGGGCAATACCCACTTCGCCCAAATAGGTACCACATAGGAGTGATCGAAGTGCCCAGAAAGATGACGATAAAGGTGAGTGAGGATGAATACGAACTTCTGAGCGAAGCCAGATATCTCTTGAGGGTCAAGGGCTTGGAAGCAGTCCATGTCCGAAACATCCATGAACTGCCGAAGGGGTGGGCCGACCTCACCTTCGGCGCAGTTGCGGGTATCGGGGCCCGCTTGCTTCTCGATAGGTTGAAGGAGTGATAAAAGAGCATGGAAAAAAGGTATACGGCCAACGGACAAAGACCGATAGTCTTCATGATACATAGCAATGCGTTTGATAATGTCTATCTTCCCAGAAAGCGGGAAGAAGAGGAAATGGAAGCAACTCGGCCTCGACTGAAGGTGGTAAAACATGGCGAATGAAGATGAGGAATATATCAAATCGGTTGCTTGTTTCCCAAATGGGATGTTGGCGGCTTTCAATCAGCACGGACACCAGATGCCAACTTTCCAGGGCAAGACAACCGATATGCTCGACAAGGTTCGAAAACAGATAGAAGAACAGGAATTCAAAGACGTTGAATGGATGGCATTGGACGGATGGCAAGGTGGTAGAACATAGAAGCAACTCGGCCTCGACCGAAGGTGATTGAATGAAATGCCCAGAATGCGGGAGCGAGCAACAGACCCATCCAATATACATAACCATTGTTACAATACCAGACATTAGCAAGGACGTCTGGTATTGCGAGAACTGCTACACACTTTGGACCGATTATGATGATGCATTCACAATCTTGGGTATATGTCTAGGCAGAGAACTGACCGACGAACAGGTGTTAAAATTCTGGAAGGAAGCTGACACTCAGAACCTGTTCTGCGATGCCCGTACTAAACTTCGCATCAAGTTCAGTAAGGATGTTGATTTTGAATCGAACAAAGACCCACGTGTGCCTTGGAACATTGAATTCGTGAAGGGTGATTGAGATGAAACAGAAAGAGTTGGCATACACATTCTTCCTATTGGGAAAGAATGCCGGGTTCGAGTCGTGGCCGCGCATCATCCGAGAGAGAAGGTTCGACCTCGAGGAGTTTGAGCAGTACGACGTTTCAAGCGGTCAGGCCAATGATGATTTCGACCGCGCCTTCCGCAGATGGAAGAAATTGGGATCTCCAGTTATCGAAGGATATTCCGAGGTCCCGAAGGAATTGAGGGAATAAAGGAGGAGGTAGCAATGACGAAAACCAAATTGAGTCAGGAGGAGTGGGAAAAGCTTCTCGAGGAGATGGTTGAGAAGGATAACTACGAGATAGTGAAGAACGCGCCGGACGTCATGACCGCGATGCTCAAGAAAGATGGCGATTACTGGCGGTTCAACGAGAAGGGCAAGCTGATCGTGCTCTCCGAGGATGCGGTCAACACGATACAGAAGCCCGAAGAAGTCAAACAGGAGAAACAGGCCAAGCTTGGGGGAACGAAGGAATCTTCGTCCTACCCCGTCCCGATGCCGGAGCGGGGGCTCCCCGCCGCCGTATCCAAGGTGATCACAGAGTACGCCAAGAGTAAGAACATTGACCCCAACGACGTCATACTCCAGGGAGGAAAGCCGTACATCATGCACGGGGGGTTGCTAGAGCTTGGGCACAGGAAGGGCATCAGGGCGATCACCATTGAGAGTGTGACCGACATCGAGCCCATCGAGGCTGATGAGAAAGAGTGGAAGGGTATCAAGGGAAAAATGGTGGTATCCCATGTCTACGCTCCGTTCTCGAAGGACGAGATGGAGATCATCAAGATGGCGGCGAACCTGGCCCCGGAGGTCCAGAAGGATCTTCTGGCAGGCCTCTTCAAACCTTTTGTGGGCATCGGGACGGCCACCCCAAACAACGTCAAGGTAAAGTCGTTGCTCAATTATCTCAATGAGATCGTGTGCACAAGGTCAATCAACCGCGCCCTCCGTCTCTACACCGGCTTCGGGGACACCAGCGCGGAGGAACTCAGTGATTATGAGGGTGAAGTAGAATAGAGTGAAAGAGGTGAGAAAAGTGACAGAAGAAAAGAGAAAACCGATACACGACCTGGACCGCGACCGAGTATGGGAAGTATATTCCATCCGGGGCAGGTTCAGGGACAGAGTGATAGGCGGGATTCCAGCCGACCCGGAGATCCTTGAAGGGCACCTCGCCCGCAAGGGGTTGAGTCCCGTGGAGCAGGAGACGGCGATCAAGATGTTCGAGAAGACGGCAGAGATGACGACGGTCGAAGGCGCTACCAGCGTCTCGACCAGCATCTTCCACAATGATGACACGGGCATCTTCCTGAACGACTATCAGGTGATAGGATGTTTGAAGGAAGCGATGAAGACGCAGAAGCTCATCACTTCATGGAGATCGAAGATACAGAACGGCGTGAGAGTGCGCCCTGGCAAGATCCACCTGATGAGAAATGGATCGCCCATCAAGGAGTGGGATGGGTTCGAGCAGACCCCGGTTCATGCCGAGCACATGGGGAGACCGATGACGAGCATCAAGAGGATGGCCTACATCGAGAACCCCGTGTTCGACACAGACATCTGGGTGGTCAAGGACAACTCCAAGAAGGGAGAGGGAACGCCCATCATCAGCGAGAAGGTCATGTGTATGTTACTACTCCAGATGGAGGAAATAGGTATTGGAGCCATGCGAAGGATGGGTCATGGAAAGTTCGATGCCGAATGGAGGGACTAGCCAAACGACTGACCAGTCCACCCCATGCCCGAACGAGTCAAACGACAGGTCACGCCAGGTCTCGTCGGCCCGCGCCTCGCCAAGGCAATCGACCTACCTATCCAATTCGGTTCATCCCCGGGCAATCGACCGACCGAGCCGCTCCTTCTCCAGTCTAGTCAAACGACAGGCCGGGCCGTTTCGATTCGATCCGGAGCAATTGACACGCCCGACCAATCCAATCCAATTCGGGCCAATGCAACCGACATGTCTAATCAGGTCCTCTCAGTCCGGGGCAAACGACAGGCCAGGTCAGACCATCTTCAGTCTAGTCAAACGACAAGCCAAGTCGTTTCTGTTCAGCTCTGGTCTTGTCCAAGCCCGAGCAATCGACAGGCCAAGTCTGTCCCTGTCAAGTCGGAGCAATCTACTCGCCATTTCTGGCCTTGTCAAGTCGGAGCAATCGACATGCCACCTCAGATCAGATCAGCTCTCTCTTGACAATCAACGCACCGAACCAGACCGATTCGCGCCGGGGCTATCGATACCCCCGAGCAAATCTTTTTGTTTCGTGGGGTGTTAGAGGTATCGATGTCCAAGGAAGCACACACACCCAAGTTTACTCATATTCAATCGTGTATTTTTACCAATGATCTGCTGTGCGGGCCAGAGAACCGCATCTATTGTATGGCCTGTAGCAGAACGATCAAGGAACAGATTGAAAAAGGCCAGTTCACACCCAAAGGCACGAACAGGGATTTGTGGACAAGATTCCTTCAAAAAAAGAAGTGAATGATTTATACTTGGTTCCCACTATTTAATCTACGATGGACAAGAACGAGATTCGATGCCCCATCGCACCCGGTTCGGTGACATCTGGAACTGAGAAGTTCGTAGAACAGAACCGACTTTTTCTTGAGAAACGGGACTGGAGGATCGCCAAAGGTGACATGTGGACGGACCCCACAAATCATTATAGTCTGTGGAATACGGTGGGCGTTAAACTGGACTTCGACGTGGAGAAGATGGGATGGAGATGCTTCAAGATAAGGGGCCCGAACAAGAAATCTGAGTGGAACGAACTGATGCCCGAGTTCTTTTACTACGGGGACACTTTCATTCAAAAAGATCTTGTCATGAGATGTATCAGCATCTTGGGCAAGGGTCGCTGGACCGCCGACATCATGAATTCAGCGATGATGATGATATCCCCGAAAGAATATCCCGCGTTCCTCATCATCCCCCACGAAAGGGATTATGTGGTTTTCATGATCGCCCCCTACATCGTCGGGCTCACCGGGGAAAAGGACAAACCCGTAGACCCTGCCGAACAATACAATCTTGCGGAAGGTTATAGGCCCGAGCCCCCGACCCTGGAACAATTGCTCAGGATGAGCGACTGGAGCGAGGGGGGCGGCATCATCAAAGAAATGCTCACCGACATATCACACACGATGATTTGGGTGAGTGTGAGGGGGAGTTCGGACATCCCCGCCACAACCGAAATTGTCATCCCGGAAGGGTACATCGCTTATCATATCCCGGTTGATTTAGGACAGAAACAGTGGGATGATTTGAACATCAGGATCAACAACACAGTGCTCAGTTCAGAGCTTCTTATCCAGGTGTTGAAGATATTGAACCCCGTGTTCAGCGGAAAGAAGATGACGGAGGTCAAGATCAGGGTGCACGACACATTTGCCACCCCAGCCATAGTCACATTCCCCAAGACCATCTATGAGAAGGGCATAAAGGAA
>Ga0075125_10001045_pt1 | contig 13015 bp, 16 predicted proteins | sample AntAceMetag02UKN_FD_69810 | JGI IMG/M metagenome (GOLD analysis project Ga0075125, IMG submission 69810) | Saline lake microbial communities from Ace Lake, Antarctica - Antarctic Ace Lake Metagenome 02UKN | ecosystem: Environmental > Aquatic > Non-marine Saline and Alkaline > Saline | place... | reverse complement strand
CTTAATGGTGTTTTTTTCCCTTTAAAAGATTTTGGTTACACCGTTCTTGATGAATGCATCGACGAGTGCAAAAGATTGAATGAGGGAAAACCACATGAGGATAGCAAGTTTTATTGACATGGGCAACAAAAAAAGAGATAAGTTTTTAAAGGATGAACACTTTCTGGAATTGCTTCAATTGCACGAAGCAGATTGCATGTCGTCAAGTGGTGATTTAAAAAATCTGAAATATATTAGAGCATATATGGTTAGGAAAGAAGGAAAAATAAAATGAATGAAAAATTCACGATATTTGAAAAAATAAAACTTATTATATTAGTTTTAGTTAATAACTTGGTAGGATTTATTGATTTTTTGCTTTGTTTCCCTGTTTATTTTATTCTTCCTTTTATCTTTTTAATAATTGCTACTTTGCATTTTCTTTTAACTTTTTGTCATGATTTAGATTTAATACTAAAAAGTAAACAATTTGATTTTACTAGAAGAAATATTTTCAAAAGAAGTTTATTAAAAAGTATTTTTATAGAAATAAAAAGTGGAATAGAAGAAGGCGATAAAATGTATAGAAAGTATTTTGAAATATAAAAAAAGGAGAATAATGAAAGATTTTGTAAAAGAAATTTATGAAAGATATGAAGAGAAATGGAATCTTGTAAATCTTACAGTTCTTGAAAATAGACTTAAAATTAATGAGGTAGAAAACTTTAAAACAATAGCACGAATGCTTGAAATGGCTTTGTATGCTAATCATCTTCTCATTCAAACGATAAAGACTAGTTTAAAAGATACAAGATATACAGTGATGGAAACTTCAAACGCACTGATTCATTATCATAAAGAAATAAGGGACGGATATTTAAACATGGCAAGTGAATTGAGCGAAATGAAAAAAGAAAAGAAGGAGAAATAATATGTGGAAATTATATAGAGCAGTTTTAATTTATTTGTTGAAAGGCAAAGATAATGGCATTGGATTTATTGAAGTTTTTCCTGATAAACTCGACGAGGAATTGAAAGAAGTAATAAAAATAACAGGAAGAACTATGTTGGCATACTCACTACTTGTATTGTTAGAACGAAGTGGATTAGTAGAGATATTCCCTGAAATTAACGCATATATGTTGGTTGCATTAACAAATAAAGGTGTGGAAATGGCAGAACTTCTTGAAAACGAAGAAAGATGGAATGAATGTCTTGAATATCTGAAAGAAAAAAACATACCTTTGGTAAAAGAAAGTATCGAAGATTGTTACAGAAATTGTTGAAAACTATGCGTTAAAAAGAGGAATATAAAAAAACTTATTTCAATTATCAATAATTTTGTTAATATATATGTGAGACGACTTTGACATAGCGTGTTCACCTCGAACCATTCAGGCAAGAGAGTATCGTGTAACCGGTGTAAAGTGCTTAGCGATAGAATGAAGGTGCGAACCCTTCTGAGGTCGTCTCACTTTTTTAGTTTTAAAAGGGGGCATGAATGAGCAAAATAGCTATAATATTACCAGTTTTAAATCAATCTCATTATTTGAAGAAAGCACTTCAATCTCTGAGTGAACAGACTTTTAAAGATTTTACTGTTTATCTTATTAACGATGGAAGCACTGAGAATCTTTGTCAACTGATAGAAGATTATAATTCGTCACTTGATATAGTTTATGTCAAAAGAAAGATAAATAGAGGTCTTGTCTTTTCTTTAAATCAAGGTTTCAATTTAGCATTGTCAGACAATCATGAATATTTTACATGGACAAGTGCTGATAACATTTATTTGAAAAATGCACTTGAGACAATGATTAATGCAATGAATTATCATAATGTTCACGCTTGCTATGCAGATTATCAAATTATTGACGAAAGAGAAAATACTGGAAAATTTATGTCTAAAAGGACTTATGTTCTCAATGGTTTAATAAACAGCGGACCAATATTCATGGTTACAAGAGAATCTGTCGAAAATGCAGGACTATTTGACCCAAACTTCTCTTTGATAGAAGATAGAGAGTGGTGGACTCGTATTAATATCTGGGGTGCTAACAATCGTAAGTCAATGGTCTGGATACCTGAAATATTATATCTATATCGTATGGGTTCTCCCGAAAGTTTGACACAAAAGATTATTGACAAAAAACTTTCCGTTGGTTCTGCATATGGATTGTTTGTTAAAAAATATGGAAATCTAGCAAGAAATTCTAAAAAAATAAAAGTAATAAAATATTCAGGGAAAAGAAATTCAAACATACCCAAACATTCAATTAAATCAAAAATAGGAGTGTTATGTTCTGCTTTACGAAGTGGTGGTCTCGAAAGTTATATATACGACCTTATATCTCATTTGAGAAAACATTATGAAGTTGTTATGTATTGCGATAGTCACCCTTCAACTTTTAGACTTCATTCAGAAGTAGAAATAAGAGCAGCAAGTAGAGTTTTAACAGACAAAGATATAGCTCTGGTTCATTATCATACAATGGGCGACGAAAAGAAATATGCTCATAAAATAAAAGTTCCTAAAGTTGCAACATGTCATGGAGCATGGTATTCTTTCAACGACCCTAATACTTTTGTTATAGCAGTGTCGGAAGAAGTTTATCATAATTGTCAAAGAACAGTCTCTTCAAATCGTATGAGAATGATTCCAAATCCGGTAGTTGCCCCTCATGGTGAACTTTCTAAAAAAAGATTTAATATTCTTGTAAACTCTACTAAATCAAGAAAGAGTGCTTTCGTAGGAAGGGTTGATAATCGTCGTATTTCTTTTCTCAATATTATGCAAAAAAATGGTGTTGATATAGTTGGACATAATTATAATACTAACATCAGGACTATCGAGTATCCAACAGGAGCTTATTCACAATTATATCGTTCTTATAGTAACATTTTCGGTGCTGGTAGAGTTTTATATGAAGGTATATTGAATTTAAAAAACTGTGCTTTAGTGAATGAATACAGTTCACATAATGCAACAGTCAACTCACCATTTGACCCTAGCAAATTTTCTGTCTCAATTATTGACTCGAAAAATTTTGACCATTTATCAATCACAAATTGCAGTGGTAGAAATGTAACATCAGATAATAACATTCAGAAACTCATGGAAATGTTTGACGTTGATAAAACACTTGAATACGAAACATATCAAAAAGTTTATTATCGACACTCTGCAAGTTTGATAATAAAAGAAATTATAGAAATATATGAAGAGGTGACAAATTGAACAATATTTTCAGAGAATCAAAAGATACAGCTATAAGAATGGCAGATGGTATGCCGATTAAGTTTGGTCAGAAAACAGTAGTCTTTATACCGGGGATTGAGTGGAATAAGTTTTATCAGAGACCTCAAGGATTAATAACTGCAATGGCACAACTAATGCCTGACTGGGATTTTATCTTTTGTGATTTAGGTGCATCTCTTCCACTTAAAAGGCAGTCTAATAATATTTATCTTGTATCAAATGAATGGTATCGTCAAAAGTATGACGAACTTCTCGAAGGAATATTTTATACTACAATTCCAAGGAATCATGAAGAAATTTCAAAAGCACGAGGGAAATGGTTCGATTTCGTTGACTATCCAAACGTATTTTATACTAAATCAGCACAGACAACAGACAAGCCATTGAATGATACAAATGAAATGTTGAAGATAGCAGATATTGTAACTTGTAGCAGTCCTCGACTTATGGAAGATTTTACAAAGGGTGCAAAAGCAGAAGTTATGCTTCTTAAAAACGCAGCATGGGCGAAGAATACAGCACTCGAAACTTTCAAGAAACCAGCTCCAATAGTAATAGGATTTTGGGGATTCTGTGGAGATTGGGTTGATACAGAACTTCTTGAATATCTTTCTGATGTATTCCCTGTTGTAGTAGCAGGACACCCGATTGACAAAGGTAACATAAGGAACATGGGTCTTTTACCTCATCGAATGTTAAAAGGAATGGCAGCGATTTGCACTCATTTGATAATTCCGTTCAAGAAAGGGAAAACATGTTATTACTCTGACCCTTTAAAATATTATGAATATCTTTATGCAAATCGAATGATAATAATTCCAGAGGAAATTGATAACCGTTCTGAATGCGATAGAGAGATTGAATATAAGTATGATAATCCAATTGAGCTTGTAGATGACATCAAAAAGACAAAATACTGGAATTTAGACCAGATACCGCATGAACTTCATTCGTGGGAAAATCGAGGTGCTAGATTCATGCAAAGGTATGTGCTATAAGCGTATTTAGAAGATATTAACTTTAAGTCTCAGGATTATTCCTGGGACTTTTTTTGAGCTTAAAAGGTCACCGGTGGTTAAAAACTGGAATTTATGGTAAAATATATGTATAGTATTAATGAATTGGAGTTTTATTATGGATAAAATAGAAGATTTTCTAACTGCACCATCACTCACTATTACAAATAATGGAGAAACTGCCGACCTCAATGGACAAGCAATTTTTTCAATGGGGATACATAAAGGCAATTTATTCGTAAGAGATGACCTTGATAAAATAGTCGAGAACTTTTATATACTTAAGAATTTAATGAAAGTACCTGCAAAACTCGGACATGGTGAAGAGAACTATGGAACTCGTAACGGTTATCCGGCAGTTGGATGGGTTAAAGACGTAAAACGTAATGGACCATATCTCATTGCAGATTTTACAGATGTTCCAATAGTAGTGGCAAAAGCAATACAGAGAAAACAGTATCTTACAAAGTCAAGTGAATTATTAATCGACGTTGACTGGGGTTTTGAAGATGCAATGGGTAGAGAACTTGGTATAGTCCTCACAGGAGTTGCTTTTCTTGGCGAAGAAATGCCAGCTGTTCCAGACCTCAATAATCTTGATTCACTTTTTACTCTCGAAAATTCTTCGCTAGATTTTTCAAAAGTGAAAAGTTATTCATTATCTTTTGGACATGATTTTAAAGAAGAAACAGATAAACTTGAAGATAAAACTGAAGGAAATACATCAATAGAAAATATTCCAGATACAAATACACAACCCGATGAAAATTCAGGCGAAAATTCAGATACTCAGGATAATACTGAAAATTCAGATGATGAAAATAAAGATGAGTTTAATTCAGGTGTTATAGGTGTTGATTCTGAAACTGAAGAAGATAAAGAAGAAATTGATGAAGAAGCAAAGCAGAAAGAATTTTATACATCTGCTGATAGAATTGTTAAGATTCTTGATTCATTAGATGAAGATGAAACAAAAATTGAAGAATATAAAATTGAACTAGACGGACATTTTGAAATTATTTCAGGTTACGATATGCAGAAAAACTTCAATGATTTTTGGGGAATTTTTAAAATGATTGATGACATGAGGTCTCTTAAGTGGATTTCAAAAAATCTTTCTAAGCATGGATATAAAATACCAGAAATTCCTGAAATTATAAATGAAGATATTAAAAAAGATGAGGAATCCGAAAATAAGGATAACTCATCAGAAGATTTTAATAAAGAAAATAAAGAAAGGGAGGAATTTAACATGGATGAAAAAATGATGAAAGAAGCTATTGATAAGGCTACGGATGCTGTTGAAGCTAAATTTTCTGCTAAGTTTGAAGAAGTTAATACAAAACTTCAGACAACAACAGACGAACTTAACACAACTAAAGAAGAACTCAGAGGTAAAGAATCTGAAAATTCTAAACTCAATGCAACTGTAATGGAACTTGCAAAAGAAAGTGAAGTTACAAAAGAAATCAACGAAAATTCTCAGATTGATAACCTTGTTGGTGGATGGGTAAAAGAAGGAAAAGTATTACCACGTCAAGTTGAAGAGTTTAAAGCACTTTTGAAAAGTTCAACAAAGGTATCTTCAAAAATCAATTTCAGTCGCGAGAATGAAGCTGGTGAAGTGGAAAATGTTGAAAAATCAAATTTTGAACTACTCAATGATATTGTGAATGGTATGCCTAAACAGGTAAACTTTTCTGAAACTGCTGAAGAACCGTTCAACGAAAAAGAAGCACCTGTAAGTGCTAAAGAACGAGCTCTTGAAATTGCAGCTCAGGACAAAAAGAACTATAAAAAAGTTGATTAATTGAAATTATTCAGTTAATTAGGATATTTATTTTAAAAATTTTTATGAATGGAGGTTTTATACAATGAGTAAATTACCACAGTATCGTGAAATTAATTCAGCCGGTATTGAAAAGATATTATGGTCATTCGAAGATGATACTCTTCCTGTAAGAGAAAACATCACGATTGACGCAAGTTCTGTTTCATCTTTTCCTATTGAAAAAGGAACTGTTATGGCTTATGATTCCGCAAGTAATCTCGCATCTCCTTATGTTAATGGAGATTTGACGTATGGAACTGCCTATGGACTGCTTGATGAAGAAATCCGTGAGGATGCTATTGGTTCAACTCCTCAGAATGTAGCAGCTATTATAGGTGTAATGGGAACAGCTTACGAAAGCTCATGTGTTGATTTGGACAGTGCTGCTAAAGCGGCTATGCCACAGATCAAATTCGTTTAGGAGGTAGATGAATAATGGCAACACCAAGCAAGCTTTTAAAACTTTTAGATACAGAACTTATCCGTGAACTTATCGACCTCCGTATATCAGATATACGAAAAGGTCTTATATGGTTTGATGGTTCTCGCAAGAGACGTGACAATCAGTTCAAAGTAAGATATGAATTTTTGGTAGGTTCAGTTAGTGCTGTTCCTCTTACAAATCCGAAAGCTCCTTCTGTTCCAGTTGGTCTTGAAGATATTAAACAGTATGGCGTAGTTCCTACTTCAATGAGAATACACCACTGTATTTATGACCATGACAAAATTGACATGAGAGCTCCGGGTGGAGCAGATGAAACTCGTTGGGGAAATGGACTTAATGAATGGGTTGCAGGTATTCTTGCAGAAAGAATGCTTTGCACTAAAGAAATGCTTTTATGGGAAGCTTTAAGTGGTTCTATCTCTTATAATTCCTCTAAAACTAAACTCATATACACCATTGATTTTAATATTCCAGATACTCATTTACCTACTCTCACAGGTGGAGACAAATGGGATGCACCTTCAACTGCTAATCCTTTGAAAAATATTGAAGATTGGCTTGCACTTTACGAAAAAGATGCAGGATTCTTGCCTAATAAAATAGTAATGAATAGATTCACTTTGAATACTATTCTTGCTGTGGTTAAATTTGGCGACCTTTTCAATAACAAAGAAATTATGCCACTCGAAGGTTTCAAACAATGGTTACAATCAACATCAGGCGAAGCAACACAGCTTGAAATTTATCAGGGAAATTATAAAGATGAAGATGGAAATCAGTCTTATATGGTAAGCGATGGCGAAGTTTTCATGTTCAATACTGACAGAACTCTCCTTTTCGAGGAAGTTGCTGCGGCTGAAAATGAAACATCACCTGGTAGTTATGCTGCTGGTCCTTGGTCTGAATCTATTCCGCTTAATGATCCTAAAGGTGTTAAGATAATGGCAGGGGAGAATATGCTTCCTGTTATTACTAATCCTAATGCTGCTTTTAAAGCGATAACTTATTAAGAACTTTTAAAGTTTTTAATTAACGGACTCATGAAATAGGGGAGGTCTCTCAGAGTCTCCCCTATTTTTTTTAGCAATTTAATAAGGAGGAACATGCCATATAGTCAAGTTGAACAAGTTATATCAGAAATAAGATGTATTAGAAAAAATTTTGATATTGATGAATGCACAATAAAAGATAAAATACGTGAAGCTGATGATTTAATAAACGGATATTTAGGAAAAGTTTATATCATTCCATTTCAGTGTTGTGGCAGAACAAATAATAATGTTCCGAGTATTGTCAATCAAATATCAAAAAAACTTGCAACTGCACTTTATATTGAATGGATTTTTGAAGTAAAAGCACAAACTTCTGCTGGTGCAAGCACAGCTACAAGAATGTATGACAAAATGCTTACTATGTTGACAACTATGGTGTCTCGTAAAGACGCTGTTCCTATTTTATTTTGCAAATATAGACCCGGTGTAGGCATGAATGATGAAGGTGGTTTTGATGTTGAGATAACAGACGACCCTTCCTCTGAAACATATTCAGACCTCGGTTGGAGCAATACAGAAAATTACGTTTCAACATTTGATGAAGGTGCTTTCACAGAACAAAGGGTTGACCCTAATAAAATCTGTGATATAAGAAAAAGGAAGTTTTAATAATGAATATATTTATTGGTTCTTTAATTAGAAATTGTGAATGGATTCTTCCTGAATTTTTAAAAAGAATACTTGACCTTAATTATTCTAAGAAAGATTTAACATTATGTTTTATTTTAAACGACAGTATTGATAAATCAGAAATGATATTACATGCTTTTGCTGAAAGATTTCAGAATGATTATAACAAAATTATTATTGCAAAAAGTGATTTTAAAGAAGATGCAATAGGAGCAGGATCATCAAGACTTAATGGTTCTGACCCTCTTGGTCGTCATACGAATGCTTCAACTGGTGACAGAGGTAAACTTTATGTAAACCTTGCAGACCTTAGAAATTTAATGATGAAAATATTTACTGAAAGAACAGAAGCTGAATGGATGATAAGTATTGACAGTGATATATTAATAAATCCTGAAACAGTTAATTTATTGATTGATGGAGAAAAACCTAGCATGAGAGGTGCTATGGTTATTAATGATTTCCTTCTCAATCCAGATATGGGTTTTAACCCTTTATATCGTCACTGTAATGTAGGAATAGAAACTGAAAAAGGGATAATTAGACATAAAATAAATTACGAACTTAATAAAATTTATGATGTAGATGTAACAGGTGCATGTTTTTCAATACATAGAAAAATAGTTCCTTTAAGCTCATATAAATATCATACATGGGGTGAAGACGCAGGATATTGTGTTGACCTCCCCGAAGATACTAAAATTGAATGGGATACTCGTTGCGTCCAGTTTCATGTTATGGAAAAAGCAATGATTTCTCAAGAAGAAGAATTTTGGAAGGAACTTGAAAATGTCAGGCTTTGCAGCAGTATTTCCTAATATAACTGGAACTACAGGAAGAATTAAAAAAACCTTGTCAGGTAGGTCAAGTGTCGGAGTTTTAAATATTAGTTTTGATGCACCCGACCTTCAAGCTCTTTTGGATATGTTAGCAAGAGTTAAAGCTAAAACTAATGATATGTTTCCTGTGATGTATGACATATCAAAGGAACTTGCCGAAATAGTTGATAGACACTTTGACAGACAACAAGGACCTTATGGTAAGTGGAGTCCTCGTTCTCCTATGACTCATTTGATGGCACAGAGAAGCAGAGGATTAAAAATTCATACTGGACCACTTTTAAATGCTACTGGTAAATTAAAAGGTTCTTTTAAACCAAAAGCATATACTAAAAAAGCTTCAATAGGAAGTAGACTTAAAACAAAATCAGGAGAAAATCTTGGGGCGATACAACATTTTGGTTCATTGATACGTGTGACTCCTAAGATGCAAAAATGGTTTAAAGCTAATTTCTGGTTAAATTTAGAAGTTGGATTTTTAATTATTCCGTCAAGGGAAATGTTATATATGACTCAATCTGATAGAAAAAAAATGCTTAATATGGTTCAGGAATATATTATGGAAGGATTTGAAAGATGATAAGTGACGCAATTGAAGGAGCATATGCTTTATTTAAAGCAGACCCTCGTTTGAATAATGATATAGGAACAAATACAAAAGTTCTATTTTTCAGTAAAACAGTTGAAGATGAACCTACTTGTTATCCTTTTATTACTTTTTCTATTGACCCAATAACAGAGGTTAAAGTAGTTTCTCTTGGTAAAAAAAATCAGAGAAACACACCTCTTAAAATATTATGTGGAATTTCTGATTATAATGATGTTTGGGATGCTCAACTTGAGATTGATGCTTTAATAAAAAATATCGAAGCTATTCTTATGGAAAATCCTAAACTTGATGGAAAAGTATATACTAGTCAAGTGATACAAGAAACTTATGGATACATACTTGATAATGACGGTAATCCATTTGCAAAAGTTTGTGAGATAACATTACAAGTTTCAGAACTATTCAATACAAATTTATGTTGAGAAGAAAGAAATTATAAATATATTTTAAAATAAAGAAAGGAAGGTTTTTATTATGGGCGTTCAAGGTATTACAAGTAAAACAGCGATTATTGAAGAAGTAGCATACGGTGTTTTTCCGGGAACTCCGGGAATGAAACGTGTTGAGGTTTCTGATGATAGTATCGGACCTGATTACGGATATTCTGACCCTGAGACTATTACGGGAAATCTCGTAAAGACTGCAAATATCAGAACAAGAAAGACTGTCGGAGGTTCAATTAATGTAATTGGTGGACCTGAAAATGGATTCGGAAATTTTCTGAAATTTTCAGCTGGAAAAGTTACAACTCTTAATGGCTATCATTGGAGAGAACATTTTACACTTATAGCAGCTCAGACAGAAATTACTGTAGCTAATCCAACTGTAGTGAGTGCAAGCGAAAGAGTGTGGTATTACACTAAATTAACCAACATATGGAGACTTCTTGTTGACACAACAGATTATACTCTTGTTGACGGAACAGGTGTGGTTACTCTGGTTGTAGCAGCTGCAACTGATGATGAGCTTATCGTAAGTTATGCGGAAGATGTTGTTGGCGTTTATTCTCACATTATTCAGAGTTCAACTGACATACCTTCATTCCAGTATTGGAATACAGAGGGTGGAATAGAACTTTTTGAATATACAGGAGCAAAAGTAAATACAGCTACATTCACAGTGAACTCTGAAGATTTCCTTCAGGCTTCCGTTGACCTTATCTGTCAGGATGAAAAATATGGAACAATTACAGGTCATACATTTCCACCTGCATTAGTATTATCAAATCTTGACCCTTTCCTTTTCAAACAGGCACAGGTTATTATTAATCATGTTGCTAATGTTGATTATGAAAGTATCGAAGTAGGAATTGATAATGCTCTCGACCCTGTTTATACAATTCGTTGTGACGACACTGTAAAAGATTTAACACCGACTATTCAGACTGTATCACTCTCAGGAGAAATTGAGTTCAATGACATGGTTGAATATAATCAAGTTGACCAAGGAACATTTTTCTTTTTGCAGATTGATTATGGAAAATGTCAGGGTGTTGAAATTGGAACTACAGGCAAAAATTATGCACTTGAATTTTTTGCACCAAGAGTAAGAAATGAAGTTCCAGATTTACCAACAAACAGAGATAGAATGATTTTTTCAGTTGAAGGTTTTGCAAATTATGATTCTCAGTTTGATATGGCTTACGAATGGGTTCTCATTAATTCTGAATCAAGTATTTAAATAAATTCACAATAACCAAGAGGGGAACTTCGGTTCTCCTCTCTTAACAAAATAGGAGTGGTCAACAATGTCAGTAATTAAATTAAGTTCTTTTAAGAAAACAAAAGTGGTAGAAATTAAAACAATAGAAGGCAATCTCACAATTGAAGTGAAAACTTTAACAGCAGGAGACGAAATGGAAGCTAACCAAGTTTCAACAAAACTTGTAGATATTGGAAAACTTGCAGAAAAAAGACGCAAGGGCGAAGAAATTGAAATGGCAGAGCATATCAAAATAGACCAAGTTAAACTTAGTATTCTCAGGGTAATAAAGGGTATGGAAAATTGGAATCTTGCAGATGATAAAGGTAAAGTTCTTCCTATTGATGAAGATACATTGAAACTCGTTCCTCAGACAATATTTGATGAGATAAATAAAGCTATTGAGGATTGTTCTTATATTCCTAAAGAAGACCAGTTAAAAAACTCATAGAGGTCGGAAAGTCTCATGCTTACCACCGTGAGCGTGAGACTTCCCCGACCAATCTTAAAATAGACCCTCGAAATGAAAATTTTTTAGAGCTTTTGGCATTATGTAGAAATTTTAATGCATTACCAGTAGCTGGTGGAATATTAGACCAGCCAAAATGGTTTATCGAAATGTCAAAAGTTTATTTAAATGCAGAAAGAGAGGGAGCAAAAAAAGCACAAAAGGGAAAAGACAGACAGAGTCGAATCAATAGAGCAAAGCAAGCTAAGAAATAAAGCATGAAGTGAGGGAAATATTATGGCAGTTGACAATTTTGAAATGATTATTAAAGCTGTAGATGAAGCAACAAAAATCATTAATACGGTTGAAGGTTCTGTCAAAAGTTTAAAACTTACGACAGAATCAGGAGCTAAATTTGATGTTAATTTTGATACAAAAGGCACTGAAAAAGAAGTAGGAGGTCTTGAAAAACTTATGGGTTCTTTTGGAGAATCTTTTAAAGCAGCTGGATTGTCAGCTGGTTCTGCTATCACGACTATAACATCTGGTCTTGGTTCAATGTTAAGTCCGCTTAATATTGTTATGTTGGCTTTCTCTCCTCTCATCGGAATTGCAAAAATATTTCTTACACTTCTTAATCCTATCAATCTTGTAAAAGCTGCATTAAGTGCTGCTTCTGCCGTTGTTTCAACTTTTGTAAGTGTAGCTTCGGCAGGATTTAATCTTATTAAGAGTGTAATTGCTTCAGCTTTCAATGCAGCGATAGCGGTATTTAACACGTTTAAAAATGCGATAAGTTCAGTCATTGGTTTTGTAAAAACATTATTTTCCACCTTTTCACAACTCACGCTGACAATCAGTGCAGCGATTCAAATTATTAAAGATATTTCCAACGCTTTCATAGCAATGGGAAAAGCAGTTTATGATGCTTTCTCAAGTGTAATAAATACAACAGCGGATTTCGAGCAACAAATGAGTGCTGTAGCAGCAGTTACAGACGCTACTACTGAGGATATGATAAAATTAAGATCAGCTGCTCTCGATATGGGTAGAACTACCTCGAAAACAGCTACAGAGAGTGCCCAAGCATTATATCTTTTAGGTCAAGCAGGTCTAAACGCTGAAGAATCAATGGGAGCTTTAGCGGGAACTGTTAAACTTGCTGAAGCAACAGGTTCAGAATTGAATCTTGCCACAATAGCCAC
>Ga0075125_10001044_pt1 | contig 13024 bp, 23 predicted proteins | sample AntAceMetag02UKN_FD_69810 | JGI IMG/M metagenome (GOLD analysis project Ga0075125, IMG submission 69810) | Saline lake microbial communities from Ace Lake, Antarctica - Antarctic Ace Lake Metagenome 02UKN | ecosystem: Environmental > Aquatic > Non-marine Saline and Alkaline > Saline | place... | reverse complement strand
GTTGCATATAATGTAGTACCATTGATTCAGGTTGCCCGTTTGCGTTTAACCAAGATTGTACATAGTCATTTAACGCATCTGCTCTTCCGAAAGGCATCCCCTGTGCGTCATTTTTAGGGTGCTGTTTTAAAATTAAACCTGTGTCTTCTTCTCTTTTTTGAACGAGGGTATAACAAACCGGATTCCATGTAACATAAAACGTAGGTGGTCTATAAGGTTTATTAATTAAAAATCTATTTACCCATGCGGTTGTCTCCCCACACCCATCATTATAAACAGCTTGAGCAGAAGGGATAATGGTATGAAATGAATCATACCGACAAGAATCAAGTATAATGAGAACGTTCCAATCTTTTTTTAATAAATCAAATTGATTAATCATTTTTAGTGTCCTACTATCTGTGTTGGGCTGTCTGGATAAAGAAACTCTGGATTTTCTTCTTCCAGTTTTTCTAATTTCTTTAGCATCATGTCATATTCATAATCACTTATTTCTGGCATACATTCTTGATAGTAAAGATTATTGTGGCGTTTTATTTCCTTAGATAATCTCATTATCTCACATAAAATCTGATATTTAGATAAATGGTCTAGCATAATATCTTCAAATGTTTTATCTTTATTCTTCACCAGAAAATTCCAATTCCCTGTGGTCTAGTGTTCTTGGAAACATATTTTCAGGAGGATAATTTGTATCTACTAAAGTGACTTCTACAGGAGCATCAATCTCTACCTCTTCCACTAAAAGTTGCACTGTCATTCTATTTGTATCCCCAACTCTAGTCGCTATATCCCAACCAACTACGGCACGAATTTCAACACCATCTAACCATAATCTTCCTTGTCCATGCCCATCCATAATAATTTTAACTTTACTAAAAGCTCTTCTTACATTATCTTCAGGCATTTATATCTACCGCAAAAACTCCCAACGTCCTACAAACTTCTTCTCTATTCATTTTAATACTGACCTCGTTTATAATAAGCACAAACGGACTGTAAATCTTCTTTTGTAAGTTTATCAGATAGGATAATATATTTATCCCAGTCCCAATCTCGTGATGTCATATCAGCATTCAATAAATCCCAATTCATATCCTCTGAGACTAACCCATCCTTTTTTGCAATGTCCCATAACTCAGTGCCGGGAAATGGCATAACTGGATAAATAACGGCAATCAGCCACTTCTCCTTATTTTTAACTAAAAATTCTTTTGTGCTTTCTATTTCTTCTTTTGTTTCATCTGGCATCCCCGTAACAAAAGAAGCTACCACCCCTATTCCACCTTTATGTAACCTATCTATTGTTTCTTGATTCTTTTCTACTGTAACGCCTTTTCGTATTTTTTTCAGAGTATTATTTGATCCCGATTCCATCCCTATTGCGACTCCCTTAAATCCGGCACGTCGCAAATGTGGGAGAATATCAATTTTTCTAAATGCATCGGCCCTGATGTTCGCATATATTTGAGAAAATTTCTTTTTAAATTGTCTCTGTTCCATTAAATCACAAATTTCAATAAACCTATCAGCATCTTGAGTAAAATTATCATCTACAAAATATAGATAAGGACTATGCCCTATAATAGTCTCAGCTTCCTCAATTACTCTCTGAGGGGAGAAGTATCTGGTTCTGCCCCACATCATTCTGGAAGAACAGAAGGCACATTTGAAAGGACAGCCTCTAGAACCATTTACCCAATTATTAGCTTTATAACCACCGATGGTACCTCTATCAGCAATGGGGAGCCAATCTAAGTCTTCAATTTGTTCTTCTTTTACAATACCGGGAGCATAGTCACCGCACAATATTTTAAGAACGGCCAGTTCCCCCTCACCAATAACCCCAAAATCAAACGGGGTATTTTCTAAATTAGGTAATGCGGAAAAATGAGGACCGCCAATAACTGTACAAATTTCCTGTTTATGTAATTGCTCCCCCAATTCAAGGGCGGCATTATAATTCTGTGTAACAGAAGTAATTAACGCCCAATCGCCGGGAGATAAAGTATTTACAGGGGGGTTATAGACAACTTCAAACTGTGGTAAATCTCGTTTTATTACAGCAGAAAAATAAGCAAGGGCCGGAGAATGCCATACTGGAACACCTTTCCCACTATGGAGTTTTTGCGGCATATATAACGCTACTTTTGTTGACATTATTCTTTCCTGAAAATAGTTAGACCCGGTGCTTCTCCAAATTCCAAACAAGATTTGAATTTGCCTCGCATCTCTTCAGCCACATGTCTTGGTCCCTGACATCTTGCATCATTTATATGTTGAACATTAGTATCATGCATTACCATGAATCCACCACACTCCAGCATTGGGTATGTTAAATCACAAGCTGATTTAGTTCCCTCATAACTGTGATTTCCATCTACATAAATATATTGATACGTATCATTAGGACGCAATAAACAATAATTTTCTATTGTATGAACATGAAGGTCAATCGGCATTCCATCAAAATATTCTTTCATTGCCTTATAGTCGTTAGCAAACTTACTCCAATTATCTGTACCACCCCATGCCAACCAATGACCATCTTTTTTATAATGATAAGAAGCATCAACAAAATCAACTCTACCATCAGTCTGTTGTGCTGCTTCTGCAAGAATCCTTGGCACATAACCCCAAGCCGAACCAATGGCTAAAATGCGTTGAATCCTACTTGTAGTTATAATACCATATTGAATCAAAGGAAAACCAAGAATACCTTTCTTCAAATCTTCACAGTGTAATGGAATACCTTTCTGATAAGTAGGACCAACCATATATTTATTTAAGATTCGTTTTGCTTCATTTTCGTTGATAATCATTTATTTATCCCTTATTTTAAATATACCAAATAACCCTTTAATCCAGAGTCCTCTAATGCAATTACGTTTTCTTCTCCATGCGCGACTAAACAAGAGGGTGCTCCTGCACAGTTAGAAGCGGGCGTTCCATCAATATGATGAAATTTTAGCCTTCCTTTGATAAATAAAATAGCTTCTGCTTTATTAAAAACATGTTCGTGAAACCACTTAGTATCAGGACGAGCAAAGGTCAACATTATTCCATTACCATGAAAAGCCAATCGTTTTGCCCATTCTCCACATTCACTACCATAGGGAGGATTGCACCAAACTCTACCAAACCATTTTTGCATTAGACCATTGTCTTTAATAGTAAAACTATGTTTTGCCGTTTCCCAAGGCATATTTACACCATTAGCAGGGTCTAAATCAAATTCTCCTAAAGCGTCCAAAATAGATGGTGGAGTAAGCCACTCATTCTTAGCATTAGTACCACCATGCATATTTCCAAAATGTCTTTCGTCTGCTACCATATTTTGTCTACCAAAACCTCTCTGGACTTGCATAGTGTTTGGCCACACATTGATACCCTAAACACCATGCTTTCATCCCCATCGCTTTTATATCATTCATTATTGTATGTTCCCACACATAATTTGATGCTTTTTTAAGAGACAATTTTTGAAACACATCACCACGAAACAGAACACAACTCATGTGAGATAAATGAACCTCAAACGGATCATCCTGAATCCAGTGTTTCATTACACCATTAATAATAGCATGATTCATCCAACCCCCACCCCTTCGTCGTACGGCAGCCGACACAAAAGCAATATTTGAATCCGAATTTAAAAATTCCTTCATTTTTGTAATTGCGTCTGGGGTGGGAACAACATCATCTTCTAAAGATAGCACATAATCTCCATCTACATAATCCTTCATTTTCCACCAAAGATTGTACATCTTGGTGGTCTTTTCAACAGAGTTTGGGTTATCAAAAACTTCGTCATCAATTATACAATGAATAGTGCTTTCAGGATAAATTTTATTTACGGCGTCGCAAATAGGATCCAAATAGGAAGGATTACCTGAATTATTTACAAACACAAAGGAAGGATGTTGTCCTTCGGACAAACAAAGATCCAAAGCCGTGATTGTTTTTATATAGAATTCGGGTACCCATTTTTTCCGGGGGGCAAATGGGGTCATTATAGTCAATGCGCTGTTGGGCATTATTATTTACTCCTCTTTTATTTCTTTATCATTCTCTACCTTAACATCTTCTTTAGCATTAACTTTTTCTAATTCATCTTCCATAAGTTCATCATTATCAAGTTTTGTCGCTTCTTCTACTGCCTCTGCATAAGTCATATCTCTTTTTTTTATTTCTTTGTTTATAACTTCTTTTGGTTCTATCATTAAAACACCCAAACCATGACGAGAATTTGGCATGGTTGTATAAAGACAATTAAACTCAGGGTGCTTCTTAAAATAATCATTCAGTGGAATTTGAACGCCCTCAAAACGTGTTTTAACATCGTGAAAAACTGCCACACCACCGGGTTTAAGTTTTGGGAGCCACATATCTAATTCCACTACCGTCTGCTCCGCAACATGACTTGTATCCAAAAATAAGAAATCAAAATCTTCAATCGTATCCAGCAACTCTTTATCTTTACTATCACCTAAATGAAATTTCCAATATTCTTTAGCTAATTTAGTAAGTTTGGGAGTAGGCATTAAAATATCCAAGATAGTGCTGCAATCTCGATTATCGATGCTCTCTATTTTGTCCCCCCCAACTTTTAACAAACCAAGCATAAGGGCTCGTGTAGATGCGCCATAATCTACACCAATCTCCAAAATCCGTTTTGGCCTGTGCTTAACTACCAAATTATAAAGATTAAAGACATCATCACGTAAAGCAGAGCGACTGCTCCGCGAATCTTTTCTTAAAATACCATCAACATCAATAACTACATTATTCCACTTCATCATCTTTACTCCAGCTAACAAAATTCCATAAATTTACAAAGACCAAAATAACGCCTAAAACAACATAGCCAATATCCTCTGGTTGTCTGGAATGAGCTCCTGCAAAAAGAAAATTGGCTATTATTCCTATAAATGGGCCTGACCTGTGCTTCATTCCATATAGAAGATAAGTTGCTAAAATCAAACCACTAATAACAATACTTGTCATACTTTATCCTAAAAATGCCCCATCAGGACTTGAACCTGAAATAAAAGCTCCAAAAGCTTTGGTATTACCTATTATACTATGGGGCAATGATTTATTCCTTTATCCGTCTTTTCTTTTTCTTCTGCTCCTTGTGCTGGAGCTTCTGCTTTTCCTTCTTTGACTCCCTGCGTTCCCGTTTTTCATCATACTCGTCATAGTTCTGCATTTGAATATTATACCTTATTTATTCCTTTTTACAAGCTTTATTTTTTAAAAGCACTCGGAGGGCCATGATCCCCCAACCTTGGATTTACAAAACCCATGCTCTACCACTTGAGCTACGAGTGCACATTATTTATGTCTCTTTAAATTTAGCCACTTTATTATTATAATCAATACAAACATCTAAACACATTTCTCTACAAATTTTATCTTCCCAACAATTATGGACATTCATCCAATTTTCACGCTCTTTCCGCATATTGTCCCCAACTTTACCAATTGGATTTCCACCCTCTCTCAAATAAATAATGCACGGGAAGTGATAACCACCCGCAATAGCGGCATCATCTAAAACCAACCAACACTTACCACTGTCCTCTTTAGTCATTTTTCTAACATTTCTACCCTTTTTAACATTATTTATTCTATATCTTAAAATAGGATACTTATCCAAAATCTCACTCGGCAACGTTTCTAAAATTTTTAAAGCCTTATTATACTGAGCACTTGGAACAACTCTTATATCTGAAATGCCCAATGAGTCTGCAAATAGAACATTTTCTTTGGCCTGTGCTATATTTTCCTTAGTAAAAACCATCCCAACGGTAGTATAAATCAGTTGACTTACTTCTTTAATATTTTTTACTACCACATCCCACGAATCTTTTCTACCGGCCATTCTATCACCAACGGCGGCACAACATGCGTCTAATGATATAGAAAAATCATTTACTCCCGCATCTATTAATCTTTTATATAAATCTAAGTCAGAATAACCGTTAGTAGAAACTGCTATTTTTTCTACATTATTTTTCTTACAGTGGGCCACTAATTTTACAAGGTCCTTCCATACAGTAGGCTCACCCCCAGAAAATCTGACATTTCTAAGCCCCTCTGCAATCCATAAATCTACCACGTTCTTTGCTTCCTTGAATGTTAATGTCCCACGAAGATCTTCCCGCATTCCTCTACAATAAGGACACTTAAAGGTACATTTATCAGTAAGCAATAATTCACACCGCCATAAAGGACTATCAATACTAACATTTTTTGCTCTATCATCAGATAGGGTGTAAAAGCCAATATCTTCTAAAAGCATTTATTTATCCCTTCATTACTGCTAAAGGTCTTAATTTTGTTACTATATCTACCAAATCCAATTGTGATTCTATTACTTCATCAATATTCTTATATGCCTCTGGAGCTTCACTAATATCAGGATTCCCTTTTCTATTATCACCCCATCCAGAAAATACAACATCTTTAATACTCTCGTTACACTCTTCAACGGTATGTGTTTTACAAAATTCTGCCCTACCACAATTTCTACCGGCCCCATGAGAGCAAGACTTAAATGATTGAATATTTCCTAATCCTCTGACAATATAGCTAGCCGTCCCCATACTACCCGGAATAATCCCTAATTGCCCCTTATAAGCCTTTGTTGCTCCTTTTCTATGTACCCATACGTTTTCTCGAAAATGATTCTCTATAGCCGCAAAATTATGATGGATGTTTATTTCTTCACTAAACGTACACCCCGTAAATGAATTTATAACTTCTTTAAATATCTTCATCATAATCCGTCTATTTTCTTTGGCAAATTCCAAAGCCCAATTCATAGATGTTATATACTCAGCCGCCTCTTTAGTCCCAATGGGAAGAAAAGCAGACGAGTAATTATCTGCTTCCACGGGAGAATACCACCTCTTACATAACTCTACTGCCTTTTTATGAAAATGATTTGCAATCCTATATCCAATATTCCTACTACCACTATGGAGCATAAGCCAAATATAGCCTTCTTCATCGACTTGTACCTCAATGAAGTGGTTGCCCGATCCGAGAGTTCCTAGTTGATGTCCAGCAGATTTAAGATTCTCCTTAATTATAGAACATAAATCTGGGTCATCAAATCCACCCCAATCAAGGGGGGCTTTCCTGTGTTCTTTACCTACTGGAATTCTTAATTTTAAATCATCAATAATCCGATGTAATATACCAGTAGTAACCCCACTAGTCTTAGCAGTAGTTTTTACCGCACACATCCCACAGCCAATATCCACCCCGACAAAATTTGGCACTACTGCACCCTTTAATGCTACTACCCCACCAATAGGCATTCCATATCCCACATGACAATCTGGCATTATGGCTACGTGCTTAAACACGCATGGATGGTTAGCTAAATTTTCTACTTGTGCTAAAGCCCCTTCCTCTAAATCTTTACACCATGATTTAATTAGAACTATATTATCTGTATTAATCCATTTCATCACATTTCCTCTATCTTTTTCTTAGCCAAAACCATCTTATTTCTTGCTCCGGCATTATCAGTATGTATATAAATAATGGGCTTTAAAATAGCTCCATGCCAAACTAATAACTCAATATGACAAAGTACATCATATCCATTACACCAGTCATCACCTAAATCATGGTCAAAACTTATTTCAGTTACTATTCCAGTTGATAGAAGATTCATGCAAATATGCCCATCACGGACAACTACCCAACTATTATCAGGAGCGTTTCGTATGTCGTCAAGGAATATCTTCATCTGTTAACCCTTTACCAATCCAACATAAAATCTGACATTTCCAAATCGGTAACGTGATTATAACACCCTTCCGGGCATTTTTCATTAAAAATAAGATTCCCTTCTATATATACATAAATAGGAGCCCTACACAAGGGACAATTCTCGTCAATCTCTAGCTCCGGTATATATTTAGACACCTTATTAGCCTTTAGCCAACCCTGCATCATAGTTTATCCTCTCATAAACTCAAATCAAGGATACCCCACAAATCGCCTAAAGTCAAATGAAATTGACACATTTATTATTTTTTCTTGCTTTCTGAAAAATTTAGAGCTATTCTTGATTTGAAAGGAGAGAATAAATGACGATTAAAGATAATATTGTAGAAGATTGTCATCAATTTGGTAATTGGGATGAAAGTCGTCAAAAGTGCCTTTTATGCAAACAATACTATCCTATGGACTATGACCTCTGTGTAAAAACTACTATTATATCTAACAACGAACCTTATCCTAATAGCGATGACACAATAGAATTAAATAAGGCGGAAATAATTAGACTCCAAAAAGAAAACAAAGCCCTATTGAAAGAAATAGAAATATTAAAACACCCGCCCACATTTGACTCAAGTAATGTTAAACATCAGAAAAGAACGCTGGAGCTATAAATAATGATCAAAACAACCATAAAAGGACGTGGCCCAATTCCCCGCACCACCATTAATGACTTAATTATAGCCATATTCTCTATATTTCTCAGGTGCTACAAGAATGTTACTATCCCATCAAGGGTGGTTATTGTCTGGGACAAACTTGAGGAGAATCGGGGGGAATTTGAATTAGAAACCCATAATATCAATATTGACAGCGGAGAAACCAGAGAAAGCATCACCAAAACAATAATCCATGAAATGTGGCATTATATGGAAAAAATCAATCCTTGGGTAGTAGAGCACAAAAAAGCCTATGCGTCCGAAAATTTATTTTATGAACAAGTAGTGGGGATAGCAGAACAATTAAAAGAAATGCGGTTAAAGATTAAAAAACAAGGAAACCTGCTATGATTAATATTGCCCAAAAATAGGGCAAACTCGGAATTAACCTTACTATTTTTATACCAAAGAAAGGTCTTGTTTTTGTCGTTAAATTTTTTCAAAAAAAACACGCCTTTTAATACGTTTCAAGAAGCTATCGCTTCTTATCTCCGATTAAAAGACGTTAATATTAGTTTTGTATATAGTTCTTGTACGTACTTTGCCTTTTAATGTCTTTAGTAGTACTGTACCTCTATTCCCGCTTCCCTTGTACGGATTATTATACCGAGGATTTATTTTTTTGTAAAGGGAAAACTTGGCAATAAAGTAGTTAGATTTGTAACTTTAGTGAGATTAAGGAGTTGCTACGAAAAAGTTTTTTATGACAGGGCATATTTCCTTGACTTTGGGCTATTATTGTGATATATTGAGTATGTTAGGATTAATTAATTAAGGTAATGAAGGAGGAAAAAGTGAATAAATTACGATTAATTCTTTGGGAAGACTGTAATCGTAACTGTTCTGGCTGTTGTAATAAAGATTGGGATATTAAAAATTTGCCTGTTTGTACTGATTTTACGGGGTATGATGAAATTTTATTAACTGGCGGTGAGCCTATGTTATATCCTGATAAAGTTGAGAAAATAATTAGAGAAATTTGTAAACAAGCTAGAAATTGCCGACATTGGCCTAATGTTTATATGTATACTGCGGAATTATCAAAACCACAAGAATTACAAGATTTATTTTATGGTTATCTTGATGGGGTTACCATAACTCTTCATGAGCCTAATGATTTTTTATTATTTAAAGATTTTTCTAAATTATTTTATTATCCTCTTTGGATAGAAAATTATAGCTTTAGACTAAATGTTTTTAAAGAAGTAGGGAAATTAGATTTATCTGAAGATATATTAAAATATTGGAAAATTAAAGAAAATATAGAGTGGATAAAAAATTGCCCGTTGCCAGATGGCGAAACGTTAATGAGATGGAAGGAATAAATTAATGAAGATAACTCTCATGAAAGTCGTATTTCTAATTCTTTTTATTATTGGTCTTGCATTAATCACCACATTTCAAGTAATAATTATTTTAGATAATGCTAATGCAGATTCAACAATAACCACGACACAACCCGCTAGTAGGCCCGTTCGACCTTATACTAAAATTGGTATCAGTATTCAATGTTCCAATTGTCGGCGGGAAGTGGGGCATTATGGGGAACCATTAACTAAAATGCTGACTGACGATGAAGTAGTTAAAATGTACCATGAAATAACGAAAACTACTAAAGCACTTGGTTGGAGGGTGCTACAGGGCCATTATGTCTGTAATCGATGCGTAGATGCTCGTATAAAGAGATAATAAGTTATATTAATTGAAAAAAGAAATTAAAGGATTAAGTTTGATGTCGGATGTTTATTTATTTCATTGCTTTTATTATAGAAGGAGTCAGTATTGAAATGGATGAAACTTTTTGGGTAATAACTACTATTTTTATTCGTCCTAATGATAAAGACCCACTAACAAGAACTATAATAGGAAAAACACCGTGGGAAGCTGTTGCTAATGCAAAAGCATGTAGTAAAAATCAAATGGCTGATGATAATTGTTATGATGAAGGAATTAATAAATATTTAACAGATACAAATGTAATTTGGGAAGGTCGTATACGTTATATACTTTGGGATGGTATTTGTAGAGATCATAGAGTAAAAATAATTTTAGAACGAATCCCTTGTTTAGATATGATTAGAGGAAAATATGGGTTAAAAGACTCAAGAAGAGAATATATAGGTCCAGAGGAGGCATCTACCATAGCTCTTTTAAACACAGATAAAGTTAGATTTAATTGTCCATACAGTAGGGAATTAGAATTTCACGATGAGGAAGAGTAAATACATGAGTGTAAACAGCCCACAATTTAATAATTTAGTCATAATCATGAAGCGTATACATAATATACTTGACCCAAAAAATCTAACACCATTAGAAGATTTTGATGCATCTAGAGTTCTTCCATATGAAAAAGAAGAGGTTAGGCTTATAAATGCTTGGAACATAATTATACCACTATTTGATAATTATATTAAAAAAGAAGATTATGTAAATGCAGGTCTTCTTTATGGGCCTGATTTTTTGGATTTAATTAATAATTTTTTAGATAATGTAAAAGTAAACGCATCAGACCCTTTAGCTAGAATGGATAGATTAATGGTTTTAAAAAGTATTTATGATGCATTTACTAATAATATTGCTGATTTAACTTTAATTGAAAAAGGAAAATAATATAAATATTTAATTTTTAGCATATCTATTTAAATAGAAAGGAGAATAAATATGCCAGCAAGAGATGGAACAGGCTCAGTAGGCCGTGGTTTGGGTCGTATGGGTGGTCGCGGAGCCGGAACGGGCGGAAGTTGTGTCTGCCCTAAATGTGGGGCAACGTCGTCCCACGCACGAGGATCTCCTTGTGTTAGTATTAGTTGCTCAAAATGTGGGACTAAAATGGTTCGAGCTTAACTGAAGAAGTACCCATGCAGTATGTATGTACTGCATGGGTATGTTATATTTTTTAATTAATTAAGGAGTGGTCCTAATGAGTGAAAAAGTAGAAGTAAAAGAAGTAGTTGATTCAGAAACAGGGGCAGTAGAAATGCGGTTTTGTTTTGGTGACAGATCATTCAAGTCTTTTGAGGATCTTGAAAAATGGGTAAAGGAATTAAATGCTGCTATTGTCACATTTAAGAATTCTGCTGGTGATTCCACAATTACATGAATGAACAAGAATTTAAAGATTATTTTAATGCTGCTTTATACCGTCAACTTGTGTTGGACAATGGTAATGCTACTTATGGTCGCTGGAAGTCTTCTTGGATAAGAGCACAAACAAAGGCAGACTTAGTATATGAGCATGAATCAATTAGAGGAATATATCCTGAATATACGTGGAAATATGAGGTGTGTCAGAGTGCAATTCAGGGATTTCCAGAATATTTGCTTTTTTCAGAGATGGCTGCTAATACTTTTGCATTAAACTTTGCTAATGTATTTATGGAAAGAACAAATTTAAATAATTATTTTCTTATTGGAAATGAAATTGATATAACTATTTATCCAATGGAACAGCAACAAGAATTAAGTCTTTTTTCTTTAGGAGTCGTTATTAAAGCATATTTTCCAAAGGATGCTGATGGGAATGAATTATTTTTAGTGAATAATCCCAGTATACCAGAAGTGCCACAAGTAACATCCGCAGTAAATGAATCAGGCTATACAGTAGTCCCCCGACCCAAGTTTAAATCACCTTATTCCAGAGAATTGGAGTTTTATGATGAATAATCAACCTTTAACTACTCCTACCAATCTTCCTTGGATTGAAGGTGAGCAAGATATGAAAGTAATCCAGGATATAATTTCTGGAATACGAAATATTCGTAATAAATTTAATATTAAACCACAAATCAAATTAAAAGCTTTATGTAATACTACTCATAAATTTACAATTAGTTTTGCTGAATTAGAAGAAATTATAAAATACCATGCTAATTTATCTTCATTCATAATAAGTATCAAGGATAAAACGTCTATACATTGTTTCCCGCCCCTAGAATCGATTCAAATATCTTAGCATAGGGAATCATACTAGTCTAAGGGAGATAATGCAAATTTACCCTCGTTACATTGCTCTCAGACGTTCTGACAGAAAACCTATGGCAGTAAGAGATGGCAGTTTTCACTATATTTAAAAAAATTCAGGAAACATTTGCTTTTTAGAAGAAATGGGAGTATTATTATATTAAAAGGAAATTATAAAAGGAGAATAAAAATGGATAAAGATAAACTTCAAAGACGGATGGCCATGATTATCCTAGTCATTGTTGGGATAATTGGCCTTATTGCATATTTTGATGATAAAAAGAGAAATGAGGCAGACGACCCGGCAAGCTTTAATAATAAGGTTGGGGTAAGATCATCAGTAGAAAGAATGGTATTAAGGGAAGAAATCAAAGATTGGAGACAGGGCAATGATGAGATACCCCTAGAGGCGTTCTATGCCGCCAAGAATTGGGATTATTTGCCAAAACCAATAGCGGTTGATAAGAAAATCAAGGATTTGGGTTTGTGGAATAAATATCAGAGTTTGCCGGAAAGGGCAAAATAAGGAAAACAAATGAATTTAACGAAGAACTCAAAGCCGTTACAGACAAATCCGAGTTAGATAAATTAAATAAATA
>Ga0075125_10001043_pt1 | contig 13029 bp, 21 predicted proteins | sample AntAceMetag02UKN_FD_69810 | JGI IMG/M metagenome (GOLD analysis project Ga0075125, IMG submission 69810) | Saline lake microbial communities from Ace Lake, Antarctica - Antarctic Ace Lake Metagenome 02UKN | ecosystem: Environmental > Aquatic > Non-marine Saline and Alkaline > Saline | place... | reverse complement strand
TCAAATTAGCTTCCCTCAAATTAGCTCCTATCAAATTAGCTCCCCACAAATTAGCTCCTATCAAATCAGCTCCACTCAAATTAGCTCCTATCAAATTAGCTTCCCACAAATTAGCTTCACACAAATTAGCTCCTATCAAATCAGCTCCCATCAAATCAGCTCCCATCAAATTAGCTTCCCTCAAATTAGCTCCATTCAAATCAGCTCTCCTCAAATTAGCTCCTTCTTTAATAGCCTTTTCAACAGCTTTCTTTATGTTTTCTGCTTCACATTCATAAATAACTTCATCAGTGTATCTATTTTTTATTTGTATTTTATTTTTTGTCATTTTGTTAGTTCTTCCCCTGCGAGTTTGTCACATTTATCTGCATGTTCTTGTCTTGTTATTTGTTTTAACATTAACAATCTATCCAAAGCATCTCTTTTCTTAATAAATTCTTTTACATCTGAGACTTTTATAACATGATAACCTTTACTATCATGAACTGTGATACTCTCTTCTTCTAAAAATGTTTTCTTGCTTAAATCAAATTCTTTCTTATTCATTTTTTTTCCAGTTAATTTTTAATAAGTTTATTCTAAATTCGTCTGGTAATTGCTCTAATAACGCACGTATCAAAAAATCTATTCTATCATGAACTTCTGCCATTGCTTGTTCTAATCTTTCTATTCTTTCTTTCTCTTTCATTTTTGTTTCTCCTCGCAATTTCTGCAAATCCATTCACCATCTTTTTTATCCATATCATCAATAGGGAACTCCAGATTACAATAAAAACACTCAGCATTAACCTGTAGATACGTCTTATTTTGCTCATTTAATGCCTTCTCATCTATTTTTTTCATATCTCTATCATCCCGTTCAACTTCATACAAATAATCTGAATCTACATTCATTTTATAATCCTCCCAAAGAGAGCAAGGGGTCGCTCTCTTTAAGATTTGTCGTTTCGAGAAAGTTTTGGAAACTATGAGAATATGAGCCAAATTGCTCACCTCTAAATTTAAACTTAAATCCGTTTGCCCAATAAACAAACAATCTGTAATTTTGTTCTTCGTTCATTTTAGTGCCTCCATAAGAAGCGTATCCCAACCTTCAAATGTTGGTTCTGTTTGAAGAAAAACCTTCTTATCTTTAAATACAAATCTGTATTTAAATCCTTCTTCATATTCGAACTCCACATATCCTTTTACAAATCTAGCTAAAGTTTTTAAAAACCTAACTAATTCTCTTCCTAGCGAAAGATATCCATACACTTTTCCTTCGTCCCATTTTTCAAATTCTACACCTTCTTCTGTGATTACATTGTCTACATTTTTGTAATCCCCAATCTTTTTGATTGCTTGTACACCTTCAGGGTCAGTTACCTCAATCTCCTGCTGTTGAAACGTGCTATGCATTCCCATTTTATTCAACCACCTCTAACTTGATAGTCAAGTTTAACTTTCCTGTCTTTGGGTTTTGATTTATTACAATCTTTCCATTCACCTCAACTTCCTTAAATTCATTTTCTTTTGTTTCCATTTTTTTGTTTTTCTTTTTTGAATCTTTTTTGATTCATTTAGTTATATATATTAACATTTATATACTTATAAAGGTTTTTATATTATAATATATATATTTTAATATACATATCTTTATAAAGGGTAATTTTGCTATATTTCTATATAAGTTTGGTTTGTTTTTCATTTTATCCTATATATTATATATTTTTTTATATACTCTTTCATTTTATTTAAATTAATATTAAAATATATATAGGATATATATGTTATATACTTTTTATGAGAACAAATTATAAATAGTATGTAATAAACCAGAACTCACCTATATATCTTATATTTAAATAGTTCTTCCTCCTTTTTTTTCTCTTCTAACATCTGTTCTTTTTTTAATACAATAAACTTATTCTTATAATATTTTACACACTCAGATATTGGTTTAAATAGAATGTGCCAATTTGTCCCAACAGAAAAAAATCTCTTTCTAGTCATTTCATAAATTATTCTTTTATCAATAGATAATTTTTTAGAATTGCACTCTCTACATAATAACCACAAATTATTTTTATCCCAAATATAATTAGGTCCACCAACCTTAACTGGAATAATATGGTCTAGAGTTGAATTTTCTATTCTTGATATTTGTTTTTTACATTTTTCACATATCAATCCGTTCTCTTTAATAAGTTTCTTTTTATATTGATAAAAACTAAAATCAAAATTTTTTCTACTTAAACTAAGCCATTTTTCCATTATATTATTCTTTAAAGTCCATGTATTGGTAATGGACTTACTATTTTAACATTCCTTACTCCAAACACATTATCTTTGTTTGAGTTGAATTTTCCATATCTGCAATATCTTCTAATATCCAAAGCAAACTTTCTTTGAGTTTCAGTAACTGATATATTATTAATTGTACAAAATTCTTCATATTTATCATATAACTCTGCATTAGAAGTCCAATAACCAGTGTCATTCATCAAACATTCATTACAATACTTAGCAACTGAACTAACCTCACCTAACATTATTCTTCTATTTTCTTCCCAATCTCTGCGATATGAAAAAAATCCTTTTTTCTTTAATCTATCAAATCCATCCAATGACCAATTCAATAATCCTGACATTTCATTACTAGTAATAAGTTTATGAATTATTTGAGTATCTGTATTAGAATTTTCTTTTGCAAAAACATTTTCAAAGTCAAAAATCATCCATCTATCCCAATAAGCTTCATCATCAATATCAGTCTTAATTGCTGGTATTTTATTACAAGCAAAACTCAACTTAGAAAAGTTTTGAAAATCAAAACCATCACCAAACTTAATTTCTGCTCTTATCGGACTTCTTCCAGTAATTTGTTTAAATGTGCCAGCGTCTGTAATATCCTTTTCTGATAAGTCGTCACAAATATTTGAATGTTTATTATATAAAGGAACAACTTGCCACTTGCCTTGAGCCAATAATTGCAAACTAACACTGCTACAATTTTCATGACCAATAAAGTTTTTTATAAGATTCATAAATGTAGTTTTCCCTGTATCTGGAATGCCTCTAAAGATTGTTGCTTTCTTTATAAAATATTCTCTATATAATTGATAACCAAACCATTCTTGAATACATTTTATATCTTCTTCAATCAGTACGTCATTAAAAAAACTAAAAATATTATCGCAAGTCGCTTCTGGAACATAGTCAATTGGAATCTTGCTTGTAAATTTATACTTCTCTGAATGTTCATAGAGTTTTCTTGTAGCTAAATTCAACACACCATTGTTCACACATATAAGATTATTATTAGAACATCCTAAATCTTTTCTATTTATTTTTGTCATCCTTTCAATCTTATTTTTAATCTCAGTTATTGTATATGTCTTTGATGCTGAACTAAGAATCTTTTCTGCTTCTTGCTCTATAATATCTTTTCCTTTCTCAACAAAGATGCCGTCCGAATAAACATAAATTTCATTATTCTTTTTTCCAGGAATTGTTTTAAAAGTGTATTGAGTTAGAAGATATAAAGCAATCACATCACATATTTCAGCATGTGGCCTTTTCATAAGTAGCATCTGTTTGATTTTATTATTCATATTTATGCTCCCTCTATATAGAGTCTAAAGAATAAACAAAGTCGTTCTTAAGGATTTTTTTATAAATTATTTTATTATTTATTAACCAATTTAAAGCATCACCAAGTCCTTCTTCAATTCTAGTTAAAAATTTTAAGGTTGCTAACTTAATAGGATAATCACAATCTTTTAATACAAATATTATTCTTGATAACTGTCTTGTAGTCGCTATCTGCTCCATCTTATCACCATTTTTATAATAATTCTATAACTTTATCATTTATAAATATTATTGTTTTTAAAAATTGATTTCTTTTAATAAGTATTTATATACTCTAATATATATATATGACTATATAAACATTTAAAAAGGGTCAAAATATATATATTTATGGTAAACGAACACAAGTTGAAGAAGATTGGTGACAGCAAATTTCTTCTCGTACCTTTTGAGTTTGTAAAAGTATATGACTTAGATAAGTTTATATATTTATGTGAGGTAGAAAATAATGGAAAAAGAATTGTTTTTTCCAGGATGAGAGAAGATGATACCATCAAAGAGCAAGAAGAATCAGAAAAATAAAATTTCAATACAATTGAAAGGAGGTACAAAATGAATATACAAGAATATCTTAAAAAATTTTCAGAAAAGCTTTCGTTAACAGAAGAAGAAGTTAAGGAAGAATTTGACAACTTTCTTCAAGAAGAAAAAGATATTCATGAAAATTTATCTTCAGAGCAACAAGACCAAAGAGCTTTGCAAAGACTAGCATTATATTATAAGAGACAACTTCGTTCTCCAGCAGTTGGTTTTGAAGGCATTATTATTGGTGCTTCGGATTGTATTGATATATTAGCTAAACAAAGAAAGGAAGCAAATGAACTTTACAAAACTGACCCCATGACTGCAATTAGTCAAGGACTAACAGATGAAGAAGGAACTCCTTTAGATACGAGAGAAACGTGGAAAAATGGTAAGCATAATAATCAATTTGGAAAACCATTATCAGAACATAACTTTCTAAGAAATGTTTTTGGTATCGCAGTGTTGAATTCAAAAACAAACAGCGATGGTAAGCCAAGACTTTTCCAGATGACTTTATCAGGACAAAAAGCTCAAAATGAAACATTACCTTTATTTAAACCAGTAAAATTTATGGCAATTAAAAAGGAAGAAACAGATAATGAGTTTAAGTTGAATGCTTCACAATTTACTAATTTTACAATTAATGAAAAGTTAGAGTTGCCAGAATATAGGTCCTTGATTGATAATCATGTTGGACTAATTAAGTTAACAGAATTAGAATCATATCATACAACTAATAAAGATGACTTTAATAGAATAGCAGTAGTTGAAGGAGATGTATCATTAATGAATTTAGAACCAACATCAGTAGGCAGCAGAATATTAGTATTAGACGATGTTGAAGCTTCGTTAGAAGACCTAGATTCTAAGAGTGTTACATGTTGGATTCCATCAAGAATAAATCTTGATTTTGCAGAAGGTTCTAAAGTATTAGTTGTTGGAAGAACATCTCAGGGAAAGAAAAGAGATAGTAACGGCAATCCTACAGATGAGCCAGGAGACATATCTCTAAACGTGTTTGGGATTTATGCATTACCAGAATACAAAATTTCAGTTCCCGAAGAAGTTGAACAAATTACTGAAGATAAGTTAAACATAGAATAAAATGGCAGAAGAAGAACAAACATTTCTCGAACCTCAGGAAGCAGTTGAGGAAGAGAAAGAAGAAGAAACAGAAGAAGACGCGGAATAAGGATATAATTTAAATTTTTATTTTTTCCTTATTTTTTTATAATCAAAACTCACCAATTCCCCTTAGAGTATAAAGGTAGGGGTCATAATCAAAAAATGAAAGAAGTAATATATAAAAAACACGAGAATAGAATTCCAATAAAAAGTTGGGTAACTGGATTAGAAGACGGAGCACTTGCACAAGCAAATAATATTTCTAATCTTCCATTTGTGTATAAACATGTTGCATTAATGCCTGATTGTCATCAAGGATATGGAATGCCGATTGGCGGAGTTATAGCAGCAGATGGATATGTTATTCCAAATGCAGTAGGAGTTGATATTGGATGTGGTATGTGTGCTGTTAAAACAAATATAAAAATTGGAGATTTCAAAACAGAAACCCTTAAAGAAATTATGGGAGAAATTAGAAAGCAAATTCCAGTTGGATTTAATCACAATAAAGAAGAATGTAGTATATCTGAAATGCCTTCATTAGAAAATAAACCAAATATGATAATAATTGAAAAAGAATATAAATCAGCAAGATACCAATTAGGAACTCTTGGAGGAGGAAATCATTTTATAGAAATACAAAAGGGAGATGATGGATTTGTTTGGATAATGCTACATTCTGGCAGTAGAAATATAGGATTGAAAGTTGCTAAACATTACAATAACCTAGCAAATGAAATTAATAGAAAGTTTTATTCTGAGGTGATTAAAGAAAAAGAGTTAGCATTCTTACCGATAGACAGTGAAGAAGGGAAAAATTATTTAGAAGAAATGAATTATTGTTTAGAATTTGCTTATGCTAATAGATTAAAAATGATGAATAAAATAAAAGATATTTTTAGTAAAAAAGTTTGCGAGGTAATTTTTGAAGAAATGATAAATATTCATCATAACTATGCTTCTATAGAAAATCATTTTGGAGAAAATGTAATGGTTCATAGAAAAGGAGCGACTAAAGCAACAGAAGGTTTAATTGGAATAATCCCAGGAAGTCAAGGAACTGCAAGTTATATTGTTGAAGGATTAGGAAATCCAGAAAGCTTTCAATCATGTAGTCATGGAGCAGGAAGAAAAATGGGCAGAAGAGATGCTTGCCAGAGATTAAACTTAGCAGAAGAAAAGAAAAAACTAGACGATAAAGGAATTGTTCATGGAATAAGATGCGTTAACGATTTAGATGAAGCAGCCGGAGCATATAAAGACATAGATGTTGTAATGGAAAATCAGAAAGATTTAGTAAAAATATTAGTTAAATTAGAACCATTGGGAGTAATAAAAGGATAAAATGACATGGGAAGATAAAGCAGTAAATAAAGAAGAACCAAAAGTAGTGAAGCCAATAGAATTCAAAACTTTAAAAGATGCTAAAGTAGACAGAGGAATAAAAATACTTTCTTATGGAAACTACAACACAGGTAAAACCCATTTTGCACTATCCTCTGATGAGCCAATATTTATAATTGATACAGAAAATGGAGCAGCACCACTAGCAGACAAATTTCCAAATGCAAAAGTAATTAATATTGCAAATATGGGAACAGATAACATTGATGAAAAAGATGAAGTAACTAATTTTGAGAATTATCAAAATGCAGTAAATCATATAGTAAACTTACCAGATGCTGAAGTAGGAACAGTTATTATAGATTCAATAAGTGACATTTGGGATTGGGCACAAGCATACGGAAAAGTTAAGGTTTTTAAAATAAAAGTTGAAGACAGATTAAACCAGCAATGGGATTGGGGAGTTATAAATAAATTGTATTTGAAACCACTTCAAAGATTAATTAATAAAAATTGTAATTTAATAGTTACAGCAAGAGAAGCAGAAGCATATGATGGACCAGGAAAACCATCTGGAAGATATACTCCTAAATGTCAAAAGAAAACACCATATTGGGTAGACATAGTATTATATCATCAAATGAGATTTATAAATAAACAAATTCAGTTTCATGCTAAGGTAGAAAAGTGTCGGCAGAAAGGCGAATTAGCAGGAACATCTATTGATAATCCAAACTTAAATAAAATAAAAGAATTGATAAAATAAAATTATATAATATACTATAAGTAAATTTAAATTAACCAAATGTATAACTATAAGAGAGGAAAGTGCATTGTTTGTGGAAAAAGAACATCGCACAGAAATAATGATGGACTTTTTGCTTGTACAACATGTGATACGATGGGATTAGAAGATACTTTAAATTTTGAGCAAACAATATCGAATAAAAGTGTAAATTTAAATATTAGACATGAGAATAGTCAAAACAAAATAGATATAATTTGTTTTGGAGATTGGCATTATGGTGATATGTCGTGTAATGTTGCAGCAGTTAAAAATCAAATAGAGTGGATAAAAAATAATTCTAGAGCTAGAGTAATTTTAATGGGTGACATATTAAATTGTGGAACTAAAAAAAGTATTGGTGCAGGAACATTTCAAGACAACAGAAATCCTCAACAACAATATGATGATGTTATTGAAATGTTAAAACCGATTAAAGATAAACTTTATGGTGTACATATTGGAAATCATGAACAAAGAATTTTAAATGAAACAGGAATTAATTTATCGAAAATGATGGCAAAAGAATTAAATACTAAATATTTAGGATATTCTTCTTTTCATTCAATAAAAGTTGGAGAAATTAATTATAGTTTTTTTACAACCCACGGCTCGAGTGGAGCAACATTACCACATACTAAAATTAAAAGATGTTTAGATTTGGCTGCATTCATTGATGCAGATATTTATTGTATGGGTCATGTACATGCATTACAAGTTTTAGCACAAGAATATAAAAAAATTAATTTGAAAAATAAAGTTGTACAAAAAGATAAAAAATATTTTGTCTTAACAGGACACTATTTACAATATGAAGACAGCTATGCAGATATGAAATCAATGAGACCTTCAAAACAAGGGTGTGCAAGAATTAGACTAGATGGTTTAAAAAAAGATATTCACGTCTCTGTTTAAAATGGCAACTGCATCTAAAATGCCAAAAGTTCAAATAGACATTCCTGAAATTTATCCTAATTTAAATCATATTTTTGGTGTACCAAAAGACTTTGTAAAAGACTTCTTAATGCATATGGAAATGGCAGGTGCGTTTTATCATATGGGGGTAGAACCAGATAAAACTTTTTTAATTTATGGGCCACCAGGAAACGGAAAAAGTATGGCTATGAAAGTCATAAATAATGAAGCTAACAAGAAAGTTTCCTTGGTAGATAGATTAGATAGTAGTAAATTTAATTTAGTTTCTATGGCTTATGATATTGGAAAATATGGAACAGCATATGTTAATGAAGGCAGTAGAATCATACAACAATTCTTTAATTTTTCATATAGGTTAGCGCAAACAAAACAAGTGTTATTAGTTTTAGATGAATGTGATGCTTTATTTAGAAGTAGGACTTCTGCAATACAAACACACTCTGAGGATATGAAAAACTTAGAAACATTAATGAAGAATTTACAAACGGCTCACGATACAGAAAATTTATATGTTGCATTAATGACTAATTTAGATGAAATTTTAGATAAAGCAGCTATTAGGTCTGGAAGAATAGATAAAAAAATTAAATTTGACCTACCAGATGAAGAACAAAGACAAAATGCTTTTAACAGAGAAATAAATCAAGTTAATAGAAGTGTCGACTATAAAGTTATAAGAAAATATAGTGTAGAGCAATTAGCAGAAAATTCTGAAGGATTAAATTATGCAGACATTCACAACACTGTACATGCCTCAGTAAAAAGAAGGATAGAAGAAATATTTAATGATAATACTACCAAGATATATATTAGTCCATACATTACAAAAAAATATTTATTACAATCTATAGAGGATATAAAACCTAAAGATAAAACTAAAATAGGATTTTAAAATGACTAAATCAAATAGAAAAAGATTGGAAGAAAGACTTCAGGCGAACATGAACTGCATAACTCCAATAAAGTTAGCAAAAGATAAAGAGAGTGTTTATCTACATTATTGTGCTTACTTCAGACACTCCGGAGTGATTGGTAATAAGAAAGCAGAGATATGTCAAGAAAGAGAATGTAATCATTACTTTAAGTTCAGACCTGAAGAAAATATGAAATGAAAGACAAATTAGTTGCTGTAAAATGGTTTGATGCATGTGAAAAAAATATAGATGATGATATGCTAGAAGCAATTTACAAATTAGAAGATGGAACAGAACTTTTTGCAATAAATACTACTTATGGAAGAATAATAAAAAAGTTAGAAAGTTGTACAGTTGTTATGACAGAAGATTCTACTTCGGATAAAGATGTTACTATAATTCCTAATTCTTTAATAATCAGTATAAAATAAAAAAACGAAAAAGAATTGCTCACCATGATAAGTAATAACAATCCTTTTTCTTCTATTTGCTACCTTTAAAGGCAACACACGTATCTCCAAAATATAAAACAATTATTCCCACTAAGTTAACTTTTATGAATTCTATAGTTTATAAACATTTATATACTGTAGTATATATATTAAAAAATAAAAACATTTATAAACTAATTTAAATTAAGATATATATAAAAGATGGTAGACAAAGAAAGACAAACGTTATTAGGTGAATTTTTTTCTATAGAAAATGAAAGGCAATCTACTTTGGAGGAATTTTGGAATGAAGATTGAAAAAAAATATATTGAGATTCCATTTGATATAATTAAAAATTTAATAATAGAACCATGTATTAAATTAACTTCTCAAGGATTGTTTATTAAAGCATTTGATGAAAGCAATGCAGTTATGTGTTTATTCCAATTACCAAAAGAAAAGTTTATTGAATATGAATTTGAAAAGGAACAAAATTTTAAAATAAGTTCTGAACTTTTTACAAAAATATTAAAACGAATCAAATCAAAAGAAATAAATTTAAATTTCAAAGATGAAAAATTAATAATTGGAGATGGTAAAAAAGAATATTCTATTGCAGTAATGTGGGACGAAGAAGTTGAAAGAGATGTGCCTCAATTAGATTTCAATTCAAATTTTAAAATTGAATGTTCTAAACTAAAAGATTTATTTTTAGATGCCGAAATTGTTACAGATAATATACAAATTGAAACAAAAGAAAAGATAATTTGTTCTGGTGGTGAATTAAATAAGTTTAATGAAGAGGTTGAATGTATAGTTACTGGAGAAGCAAAAGCAAGGTATGGTTTAGAATATCTTAATAAGTTTATGAATGCATCAAAGTATTTTAAAGACGTTTTATTTGAATTTAGTTCTGATAGTCCTTGTAAATTAAGTTTTAATGGAGATGTTGATATTCAATTTATATTGGCTGCAAGAGTTGATATGATTAATTCTTGATAAAATTTTAAAAGAGAAAATGAAAAAACTTTGTGTATTAGATATAGAAACTACATCACTAAACATAGAAGAAGCAAAGATAAAATTTATAGGAATTCTTGACATACAAACAAACAAATATACAATTATAAATTATAAAAACCAAAATATAAACGAGATTTTAAAACAATATGATTTTATAATAACATTCAATGGTGATAATTATGATTTACCAATATTAAAAAGATATAAAATAAATATTTCAGATTATAAACATATTGACCTTTATAAAACTTTTAAAAAAAAGGCTCCATTATTAAGAAGTGGAGGATTTAAAAGTTATTCACTAAATAATATAGCAAAAGAAATTGAAAAATGGAAGTAAATAAAAAGAAAAAATATGATAAAGAATATTATCAAAAAAACAAAGAAAAATTAAAAAAATATGGAAAAGAACATAGAAAAAATAATTTAGACTACTATAAAAAATACTATAAAAAACGATATAAAGAAATTTATAAAGAACTTAATAATATAAAAAAATATGGTTTAACGAAAGAAAAATATAATATTTGGTTTAGGTCATTTTCAAGACAATATAAATAATTTAAAAGAAGCAATTAAATATTTAAAAAATTCAAAATGAAAGGAAAAATAGATTATAAAATATTCCAAAAAGAAAAATGGACAGAAGAAGAACTAAAACAAATTGAAAAATATTTAAAACAGGATTTAAACTTAACAAAACAACTCTGGAATTTCCTTATAAATAAATTCGATTCACTTAAAGAATACATTTCAGAAAAAGATGCAAAAAGATTTAAACACATAACAATGTCAAGTGGAGCTTATGGTTATAAAGTAATTTGTCATCTTCTTGGATTAAAAGAAGAATATGACGACACGCCAAACAACCCAAAATATGAAGGTGCTTATGTAATGCAACCGAAGGAAGAAACAGTAAGAGGAAATATTTTATATTTTGATTTTGCTTCATTATATCCTATGATGTATATTCATAATAATTTATTCTCGCCCAATTGTGATTGTTGTTCTCAAGAAGAAAAATGGCATGGAAATGAAAATTTTAAAATGGGTGGTTATTATTGTTCTAAACAGCAAGGAAAAATAGAAAATCTTACTAAAGAATTTTACATGAAAAGAAAATTATACAAAGCAGATAAAGATAAAAGACAATTTGCTATTAAGATTTTTTTGAATTCTCTCTACGGAATTTCGGCCAAGCCGTCGTTCAAAAATCTTTATTATAAACATACTGCAAGTGATTGTGCTTCGTTAGCAAGACAATGTATTAACTTTGCAATAAAAAAGTTTGAAGATAATATGTATGATGTAATTTATGGAGATACAGATAGTGTCATTATAAAATTAAAACCATATCAAAAAACAGAATTATGTAAACAACTTGCCGAAGATATTTCAATAAAAATAAGTAAGCAATTTCCATTTCCATTTGACGAGTTTAATTTAAAGGTCGACGACGAATTAAAATACTTGCAGTTTTTTAAAGGGCGAGATGGGCAGCTCAATAAAAAACAATATTTATATGTTACAAATGACGATAAATTAGAAATAAAGGGACTAGACATCATAAGAAAAGATTGTAGTAATTTAAGTTTAAAGATATTTGATGAACTTAAATCTGACATTATAAAAAATTTGGATTGCAAGTTTGAAGAAAAACTTATAAAAGATAGAATTAATAATATTATAGAAAAAGATAAGGTGATTATAGCAAAGCGATTTAACATAAGGCCTTTAAAAGACTATAAATCAAAAACTTCTATCTATTATCTTATTGGTGAAAAATATGGAGATGGTGAAATATTTATGATTAAGAATTATAAAATTGGAGCAGGGAAGGGAATTAAATATTGTTCTATTGATGAAGCAAAAAATTTGGATATTATTGATTTAAATTTAGAAGATGTTTATAAAGAGTTGGGGTGTTTTATAAAAGATTATGAGGGATATAAAAAGAAAAAAGAAATTATGAATGAAATTAAATTGAATAAACAAATGATACTATGAAAAATGCAAAATGAAATCAAATACATCGACCTCTTTGGAGGAGTTGGAGGATTCAGACTTGGAATTGAACGAGCCTTTAATAATGAATCCAAGAGACAGGAATCAGAAAATGTCAAAGATAAGTCAAACACTTGCAGCAATCCAATACAAGCAACCACCCTTAATTGTGTCTTCTACTCAGACATCGACAAATATGCCGTCCAAACATACAACAAAAACTTCGGAGAAAACCATGAAGCAACTGACATTAGAACCATTGAAGCAGATTCCATTCCAGACTTTGATATGCTCTGTGGAGGATTTCCT